>WNFW01000515.1_pt1 | contig 24720 bp, 21 predicted proteins | sample 5400131 | NCBI WGS metagenome assembly WNFW01 (sample SAMN13153362, study PRJNA577476) | soil metagenome | isolation source: 20 cm soil or saprolite under grassland replicate 1 | place: USA:California | collected 2016-06-15 | reverse complement strand
GAAAAGCTGGCTGACGGCCGGATTCGTTTTGATCCGCAAAATAAACTCGTTGATTGGTGGTTGCGTAGACGCGGCGAACCATTCCTTTGGGGAACGACGAGGAGTGACCTTGTTGATTTTGTACGCCCGTGGCGAGTCACTCGATTTTTCGATCACAATGATTTGCGCAAAATCGCATACGGGCTCGCCGATCAACGCATCGCCAAAGGCGAAGTAATTTGCCTGGCCGAAATTGGACCGGCTTGATTAAGCTCCCGCATGCTGACGCGGCGCGAATTCATACGCACAGCAGCGCTCTTCGCGCTTGCGCCCCACATTTTAGGAGAGCGCGAGCGAGAGATCTGGGTTAATGACGTCCACTCGCAGCTAAATCGCACCCGTGTTCGCGAGCTCCTGAAGCCGCGCACCCGCGAGGAGCTTGCCGAGATTGTGCGGTCCGCGTCGCGAAAAGGTTTGCCTATCTCGGTTTCGGGCTGCCGGCATTCGATGGGCGGCCAGCAATTCGCCACGGACAGCATTTGCATCGATACGCGCTCACTCGATCGCGTGATTTCTTTCGATCAAGAACACGGTTTAATCGAAGCGGAAACGGGGATTCAATGGCCGAAATTGATTGAGACTTATCTGAACGCTCAAGCGGACAGGGCAAAGCAATGGGGCATCGCGCAAAAACAAACCGGCGCCGACACCTTTACGCTGGGTGGAAGTCTCTCGTCGAACGTGCATGGCCGCGGACTGGCGATGAAGCCGCTGATTTCAAACATCGAATCCTTCAAGTTGATCAATGCTGATGGGAAATCGATCCGCTGTTCGCGCGATGAGAACAATGAATTGTTCCGGCTCGCAATCGGTGGTTACGGCCTTTTCGGCTTGATCGAGAGCGTAACGCTTCGGCTCGTTCCGCGGCAAAAATTGCGACGTGTCGTTGAGATAATTCGTGCCAGCGATCTGCCCCAACGATTCGAGGACCGGATCGCGCAGAAGTTTCTTTACGGTGATTTTCAGTTTTCCGTCGCTGAAAAATCGCCCGACTTTCTCCAGCGCGGCGTGTTCTCCTGCTACGAACCGATCGACCAACACGAACCGATTGTCGCCAAAAAGGAATTACGCGACGATGACTGGCTGGATCTGCTGCGGCTTGCCTACACGGATCGCGAAAAAGCTTTCAAGCGATACAGCGATTACTATTTGTCGACGAACGGGCAGACTTATTGGTCCGACACAAATCAACTCAGCGCGTATCTCCCAAATTACGCACAGAGAATTCGCGAAAACATCGGCGGAGAGGAATCGAGCCTTATCATCACCGAAATCTACGTCCCGCGGCCGGATCTTCCCAACTTTCTAGCGCAGGCGGCAGAACTGCTGCGCTCGAATCATACAATTGTCGTCTATGGCACAGTTCGGCTCATCGAAAAAGATGATGAGAGCTTTTTGGCTTGGGCCAGAGAACCGTATGCGTGCGTCATCTTCAATCTGCTCACATTTCATACGTCCTCTGCCATCGAAGCATCGGCGCGTTCGTTTCGCGGCTTGATTGATTTAGCGATAGCTCGCAGCGGAAGTTATTACCTCACCTACCATAAATTCGCCAAACCCGGGCAGGTCATGGCATGTTATCCTCAGTTCAAAGAGTTTCTCGACCTGAAGAGAAAGTACGATCCCGCCGAACGCTTTCAGAGTGACTGGTATCGCTACTACCAGAAGCTTTTGGCGAGCTGATGAAGAGAAGTGCAGGATGTCAGGCTGCCAGTCAGCCGAGCTGGCCGACATCCGTTAGTGCTCGCAAGCTTTCATCGACGAAGTACCATTTTTCATGCCGCCGTTTGCAATCATTGCTTTAGTTCTGATTCTCGCGCGCGCCATTACTGAACTGTGGCTGAGCCGATTGAATCAACGTCACGTGTGCGCACACGCTAACGAGGTGCCGCGCGCATTTCGTGAATTGATCGACGACGCAACATATCGCCGTTCGGTCGATTACACGCTGGCCAAGAGCCGCTTTGGAGATGTCGCCAACGTGTTCGATACAGCATTACTGGCCGCAGTGCTTTTCAGTGGCGTGTTGCCATGGGCGTTTGGACGATTCATCGCTACCTTCGGCACTTCAACATGGGCGATGGCTGGTTTCCTCCTCGTTATCGGTATCTGTTTAAGCATTGCCGCATTGCCCTTCGCCTGGTACGCGCAATTCAAACTTGAAGAGCGATTCGGCTTCAACACGACAACTCTGAAGACGTGGATGCTCGATCGCGTGAAAGGATTTCTCCTCGCGTTGCTGTTCGGCTATCCATTGCTGGCGCTGGTTTTGAAACTAATCGAGTGGACCGGCACGAGCTGGTGGCTTTGGGCGGCGGCGGTTGTCATCGCATTTCAATTATCGCTGCTGCTTATCGCGCCGGCGATCATCATGCCGCTTTTCAACAAGTTCACGCCGCTCCCGGAAGGAGCGTTGCGCGAGCGCCTCTTTGCACTGGCACAGCGCACTGATTTTCCCACGCGGAACATCGACGTAATGGATGGCAGCAAACGCTCGCGTCACTCCAACGCCTTTTTCGCCGGGTTCGGACGGTTTCGAAAAATCGTCCTGTTCGACACACTCATCGCGCAACTCACCGAGCCGGAACTGGAATCCGTGCTCGCGCATGAAATTGGCCATTACAAAAAGCGCCACGTATTCAAGTTGTTCGGCGTTTCCAGCGCTGGCGTGTTTGTGGCGCTTGCCGCGATCGCGTGGTTGGCACGGCAGCAATGGTTTTATCGCGCATTTGGCTTCGAGTTTGAAGGAGGCTTAGCCGCGGCGGATGTCGTCCCTGCGATGCTGCTGTTTGCGCTACTGGCTGGGACGATAAGTTTCTGGCTTTCGCCAATTATTCACATGTGGTCGCGCCATTTCGAATACGAGGCGGATGCATTCGCGCGCGCGACCATGGGCGAAGCACAATCACTCGTGCAAGCGCTGCGAAAATTGAGCGAAAAAAACTTGAGCAATCTGACCCCGCACCCGCTCTACAGCGGTTTTTATTACTCGCACCCGACGTTAGTGGAACGAGAGCGCACGTTGCGAGGGGAGCGTTCGTTGTAGAGCAGGCGCTTCGCCTGCCGTCGCTGGCAACCGGAGCGGTTGCCCTACGAACAAGATCGCCGCTTGACACAAGCCCCGCTACAGCGTGCGCTGTCCTAAAATGTCGAAAGTCATTGTTGTTGGCGCTGGGATTAATGGAGTTACCGCCGCGATCGAACTTAGGAAGCGCGATCACGACGTCGTCCTGATCGATCCCGGTCCATTGCCGCATCAGCTGGCCGCATCAACCGACATCAGTAAAGCAGTGCGCGCGGCTTACGGAGCCGACGAAGAGTATACAGATTTAGCCAAACGCTCGATCGATTTGTGGCGAAAATGGAACGAGCAATTCGGTGTCGAGTTGTATCACGAAGTCCGCGTAATGTTCGTCCGGCGGCGGGAAATGAAGCCGGGCGACTTTGAATTCGAAAGTTTCAAAATGCTCAAGAAACGCGGTCATAAGATCGAGCGAATGAATTCCGCCCGATTTTGGAAGCGTTTTCCGGCATGGAATCCCGAACTTTATTTGGATGGCGTTCTGGAGCTGGAGGCCGGCTACGCGGAAAGCGGTCGTGTGGTCTCAACATTGGTAAGACGCGCCAAATCACTCGGTATCGAACTGCGGGAAGGCGTCAGATTTTCGCAATTGGACGACGACGACCGTCGCGTGAAAGGAATCGTGCTCGATGACGGACAGCGAATCGCCGGTGACATTGTCGTGATGGCGGTGGGCGCGTGGACTCCGTATCTGCTGCCTTTTACAAAAAAATTCTTCCGTTCCAGCGGGCAACCCGTCTTTCACCTGAAGCCCCAGCAACCTGACCTGTTCGCGCCGCAGCGTTTTCCGGTTTTCGGCGCGGACATTACAACCACCGGTTACTACGGATTTCCAATCAATCGCGATGGCCTCGTGAAGATCGCAAATCACGGTCCTGGGCGAGAGATGTCTCCCGAATCTACCGAGCGCGCTGTGACTGCCGAAGACGAAAAGAATCTGCGCGAGTTTTTAGCAACCACATTTCCGGCTTTGGCGGACGCGCCGATTGTTTACTCGCGCGTCTGCATGTATTGCGATACGCACAATGGCCATTTTTGGATCGCACGCGATCCAGAGCGCGAGGGCTTGGTAATCGCTGCCGGTGATTGTGGGCATGGATTTAAGTTTGCGCCAGTGCTTGGAGAAATCATTGCTGATTCAGTGGAAAAAAAACCGAATCCCATTCTGCAGAAATTTCGCTGGCGACCGGAAGTGCAGCCGGGAAGCGGAGTAGACGTTGCGCGCGCGAACGGCAAATCCGTACCGAGTTGGAAAGAGAAAAAATTTGGGCTAGCCGACGCCTGCGATTAGTTCGGCAGTTAGCACCTTAGACGTTTCTGTTCTTTTCGTCCCAGACGTTGGCGACCATTCTCTCAGGGGTACTCATTGCGCTACCGCCTTCAGCTGCTCCTGCGCCCACTGAAGGTCCTGCTGCATTCGGGTCCGGTGCGCCGCCGTTTGCTTTTGGAAATCAGCGTCACCAGCGTTGGAATCGAGAAGCGCAAGCTCCTTCTGAACCATGCTAACAATGCCGTTGAGCGCTTTCGCCAGCGCGTCACGCTGCTCTTTGCAAACTTGGCTGTCGGTGTGGTCACGGCATTCCTGCTGGAACAATTGGGCGGCGGGCTCAATCTTCGCCCGCTCCAGCTCAATCAGGTAGGTCAGCGGAAGCGCTTGGGCGCTCATCGCCAGAATCAGCGCGCCAGCGGTAACAACCGCCTTCACCGCGAAACGTTCAGAGGTAGTTCGCTTCATCGATTGGTTATATCCGCCCGGCTTTCCTATCGACCCAACCAATTGGTCGCGAAATTTTCGCGATGACTAAAGGGCTGGCGGCGGGCTGATGACAAAAGCGGATTGCACCTGAATACTTGAAGTCTCGGGGTAGATATTCAGACAGCCAAAGCGAATGTCCAACACCGCTTCGTTGGTGGGCGCATTCGGGACGGTCCAATCGAAATATTGAATCTTCGGGTTACGCTGCTCTGTAAGAAGCATGTAGATCGTCTTACCGCCATCGAGCGACAGGAGAACTTCCGTCTCACACATCGTCAGGTCCACGCCTGGAAAGTCCGCCGTCCATTGAATTCTCACGACCTGGCCAGGCACCAAAACGTCTCCCCGCCTTGGCGAAATCAGTCTGGCACTATATTTGTTCTGCTGGTTAGGCCGCGCGAATGCGGTTCTGGGCGATTGTGGAGCCAAAACAAATGTCAGCGCGAGCAGTGGAATTAATGGGTGGAGTTTCATTCTTTCACTCCATCCGAGTGGGGGTTAATTGTCAATGATAGTTTGCGCCGCAAGAGTATTTCTAATTTGTCATTCCTCATGCCGAAAAAGTAGGCTCATTAAGCGCGAGGGCTGCGGGAGTGCGACGCGCGGAGCCGGGCGAGATCGCATAGCGAGCAAGGACGAAATTTCCGTGCGACCTAAAACGAAGGCCGCGGTCACCGGCCGCGGCTACAGCGAGCTAGTTGTGATCGCGACCTAGACTTTTTGGGCCGCTTCCTTCTTCGGCTGGCGTTTTATCAGCGTGATTTGCTTGATGCGCGCGGAATCGGATGGACTCCAGGTGGCGACCTCGGGATCGTTTTTGAAAGCATTGTGAACGAGGCGTCGCTCGTAGGAATTCATCGGTTCAAGCTGAAGCGAACGGCCGGTGATGCGCACGCGCTCAGCCAGCTCACGCACCCGCTGCACAATTCGATCTTCGCGCATGGAGCGATAATGTTCGCAGTCGACAATGACTTTTTCAGCGTCGTTGTCCTTGGCTTGCAGCAGCCGGTTAAGCAAGAACTGGATGGCCTCAAGCGTCTCGCCATTACGCCCGATGAGACGCCGGCTTTCCTCAGTGTAAATCTGCAGCGTCGGGTTGCCGCCTTCGTTGGTAGTCTCCTCGATGTCCACCACGAAGCCGAGATAACCAAGCATCGTGTCGAGCAGATCTTTCGGCGTCATCATCGCTTTCGTTTTCCGGCGGGCGCAACTTTCTCGAGCGTCGGCACGGGTTGTCGCTTGTTCTGATAAAATTGCAAAATACTAAAAAGATTTTGTGCAGTGTAATACAAAGCCAAAGCTGCGGCAAAATTGTAGCAGATAAATAGAAAAATCAGCGGCATGAACATGGCGATGCGTCGCTGCGTTGGGTCGCCCGTCTTTGGCGTCATCGCCATAAGCCAAACCTGCGTCGCAGCCATGCACAGCGGAATGATATTGATCGGCCAACCGAGAATTGGCAGATGCGCTACAGTGTCAGGCTGAGAAAGGTCTTTGACCCAGAGAAACTTCGCGTTTCGCAATTCCACCGCCTGACCAAGCATTTTGAAAAGGCCGAAGAAGATCGGGATCTGAATCATCATCGGTAAACAGCCGCCGACCGGGTTAATGCCATATTGCTTGTAGAGCTTCATCACCTCCTGATTCATCCGGGTTGGATCGTCTTTGTATTTTTCGCGCAGCTCCTGCATTTTTGGTGACAAGGCTGCCATCTGACGCATAGAGCGGTTGGCTTTGTTTTGGATCGGCCAAAGCGTGAGTTTGATGATGGTGGTCAGGGCCAGAATCGCGAGACCGTAATCGTGCAGCCAACTGTTCAACAGGTTCATGAAGTTGAGCAGGAACTGGCACACGATCTTGAACATCCCGAAGTCCATGACCTCGGCCTCATTGTGCGAAAGCTGTGCGAGCCGGTGATAAAGCTTCGGGCCAGCGTAAATTTCGAAACGCGCGCTGGATGTTTGTCCGGGCTGCAACTGAAATCCGGGCATCCCAAGCGCGCCCTCAATAGCCTGCAGCTTTTGGTCCGGCGAGCGTTCGACATCGAAATGCCGGCCCCATACACCGGTAGCCTTGGCGGTAAGCGGCGCCATTAGCGTGGTGAAAAACTGATTGCTCACCGCAACCCATTCGGCGCCGGCAATATTCTGTTCATAATAAGGCCGGGCCGGGCGCTGCCCCACGCCGAGAAAACCGCCACTGCTTCCGAACCAACCGACGTCAATTCCTTTCGCTGCTCCGTTGATGCACCACACCAGACGCGTGTACGAAGGATAATCCTTGGGATGAATTGGGGCGGCTGAACCGAGCGCCACAAAATAACCACCGCTCTGATATGGCTTGTCCCCGCGGTTCTCCAGATCAACGTCCATCTCGATCACGTAGTTGTCTTTGTTGTCTGGAGATTTTTCGAAAAAGAATTTTTTCCGGATAACGATTTGCTCGGCCGTGGTGCGCTCAAATTGCACAACGGAATCCGATCCCGCAGATCCTGTAAACTCTTCGAGTGTTGGCGTGGACGGGTGCTCGAGGATTGCGCCGATTGGCAGGCTCTGATCCGAATTCAAAACAACCTGCTGCCCTTTTTCGGCTATTTGCTTGAGCAGAACCGCTTCCTTAATTCCGCCACCGCGATTTGTCAGTCGCAACTCGACATCTGCATTGCGCAGCGTTTCGATTTTTTCGGCGAAGCTCGGAGTCGGCTCGGCATTTATCGGCGTGGCTTCCGCCGCAACAGTCGGTAATGGCGAAGGCGAGAGAGTCGCCGGAGTTGCCGAGGGAGAAACGTGGCTGGGTGCAACACCTGCCGGAGCGGGTTTCGTAGCCATCTGCTTTGTCAGATAGAGCTCCCAAACCAGCAGGCCAATCACGCAAAGGGCAACGACAATCCAGGCAGTTCGATCCATAAATCGTAAATCGCGCTCGGAGTCTATTCGGCGCGCTTGGGCCTGACGGTTAACGACGAACCCAGACGTTCGATCCTGGATGCTGGGTTTTTCGGTTCCGGGATGGGATCATACCCAGATCCGCCCCACGGCTGGCATCGTCCGAGTCGCCTCAATCCAAGCCAGCTTCCGTGAAGAAGGCCATGCGCCTCAACCGCTTCCAGGAAATATGCCGAACAGCTCGGCGTAAACCGGCAGCCGGAATTGGGACCGCACAGCAAACGCAGGAACGGCGAGAGCGTGCATTGATAAAGGCGAATGAAAAAGCGAACCAGTCCCAGCATCAAAGCAGAATAGAAGCGCGTCTTGCGAGACGCAACCATTCATGTTCCAACTGTTGATAACTGGCATTAGCAGCATCGCTTCTGGCAATCAGCACCATCCAAAACTCCCCTCGCAGAGCATGCTGGTTTTGACGCACAATTTCCCGGAGATGGCGCCGGACACGATTACGAACAACCGCGCCTCCCACGCGACGTGAAGTAATGAATCCCACGCGCCACGGTCCAGAATTCTCCATTGGCGCCACATTGAGCATCAACAATTTGCCGCGTCGCGTAACACCGTCGTGTTTCACGCGCTCAAATTCTGACGCCCGGGTCAGGCGCCGGGTTTTTGGAAATGAAAAGGAATTTGCTGGCGCCATGTCGATGCCGAAGCCGCTACTGCATGGACAGCAGATCATGCTCTGCTTATGCCGCAACCGTACAACAGAAGTCTTCTCCCGGGCGTGCCGGGAGAAGACTTCGAAAGGGGAAAAGACGCCTGGGAATCTAGGAGCTTGGCGGTGACTCAGCCGGCGATTCACTTGTTCCAGCCGGCGCGTCAGTTGTTCCAGCAGGAGATTCAGTGGTCGCATCCGGAGATTCAGTGGTTGTAGCGGGACTGGTGACTGCAGTCGCTGCTGGCGGACTTGTGGGGGCTGGAGTTGCCGCCGGCTCGGTTGTCTCGGTCTTTTGCTCGCACGCCGCAAGGAGCGCGGCACTGGCCAGAATGCAGATGTATTTTTTCATAATGCTAGTTTCGGAACGGCACATTGCTTTAATTGAATAAGTGGAGCAAGGCAGTTTTTCGCCGCATCGCAATTCTTTTTGGGCGAGGTGCTTGAGAAGTATCCCTCAAAGCGGAGGCTCGTAGTCGAGGCCATGCGCTTCAGCTACCGCCTGGCAAGTCAGCCGCCCGTCCCGAGTATTGATGCCACCAGTCAGTGCGGGTTGTTTCTTGCATGCGCCGTCGAGGCCGAAGTCGGCGAGTAATTCCACGTAGCGGTAGGTCACGTTGGTGAGGGCCTGGGTAGCAGTCCGTGCGTACGCTGCGGGCATGTTTGCAACGCAATAGTGCGTAACCCCCTCTTCGACGTAAACAGGATCAAGATGGGTGGTTGGTCGCGATGTCTCCGCGCAGCCGCCCTGATCAATGGAGATATCGACCAGAACACTGCCGCGCTTCATCTTGCGCAGCATCGCGCGCGTGATGAGCTTAGGCGCCTTCGCGCCAGGCAAGAGCACGGCGCCGATGAGCAGGTCGCACTCTGCCATCAGATCGTTCAGATTCGCTTCGTTTGAGTAAAGCGTGTGCACGTTGGCTATCGCGATATCGAGAAAGCGCAAGCGCTCGACGTCGATGTCGAGAATCGTCACGTCCGCGCCCAGACCCTTTGCCATGCGCAGCGCGTTCACGCCCGAAGTACCACCTCCGATAATAACTACACTGCCGGGTAGAACTCCCGGCACACCCCCGAGCAAAACGCCACTGCCACCATTGTATTTGGCCAGAAAATTGGCGCCCATCACGGCCGACATTCGACCAGCGATCTCGCTCATCGGTTCCAATAGCGGCAAACGGTGATCCACTTGAATGGTCTCATAAGCCACGCCCGTGACGCCGGATTTCAGCAACGCTTCAGTGAGAGGTTTACTCGCAGCCAAATGCAAATAGGTGAAAAGGATTTGGCCCTTCCGCAAAAGTGGAAACTCCGCCTCGCGAGGCTCCTTGACTTTCACAATCATGTCCGCGCGCGTGAAAACGTCTTTTGCTTGATCGACAATTTCTGCGCCGGCTTTGACGTATTCTTCGTCTGGATAACCGGAACCGAGACCGGCATTTTTTTCCACGAGCACGGTATGACCGCGCCGGGTGAGCTGGTTCGTGGCCGAGGGCAACAGCGCCACGCGTTGCTCCTGTTCCTTAATTTCTTTCGGGATGCCGATAATCATGCGAGCAAAGTGAGAAGTGATTAGTGATTAGCGAGAAATAGGAATCAAGCCAAATTGCTCCTTATTCCTCACGTTTCACTAATTTAAGGACGGATCGTCCGGCGCTGCGGCGAGCATTTTATACCATGGCCCCAGGCTGGCCATGATGTCGAACCAGAGGTTTGGCAGGCGATCAAACTTAAGCAGTGAAGCATTTGCTTTTTGAAGCAGCCAGGCTTTCTGCTTGACCTCGCTTTCAAGCTGACCTGCTCCCCAGCCCGCATAGCCCACAAATGCGCAAATCAAGTTTTTCTCTCCGGCTGCGGTGCTGCCGTGTCCCAAAACAACATTGTGACTGAGCTTGAATCCGTGGCCCTTCTTCCATTCGAACGCCGCAAACATCAGTTGGTTTTTTCCAACCGGGCCGCCGAGGAATACGGGGACCCCGGCGAGTCCCGGCGGAGGCGTGTCGGTCACCAGATCGGCCACTTGTCTGTCGAGGGGGCGATTAATAATCATACCCAGGGCGCCTTCGTTCGGGTCATGCTCGGAAATGAAAAGCACGGTGCGCCGGAAATTCGGATCGAGCATGCTCGGATGAGCGACCAGCAATGAACCGGCAAGACTGCGCGAGGATGCTTCGTCATCCAAGTTACGCATGTAAAACTAGAAGCTGCGAGGCGCACTTGTGCAACCTCCGTCTCGCTCGCGTTGTCCGCGTCGCCACACGTCTCGCCGTCGATTTCCCCGGAGATTGATGCCTTATTTTGCCGCGCCGTAATACCGGCAAAAATCGCGCGAGAATTTTTTTTTATAAAAGTTGTTGCCATTGGCTTGAAGCTCGTTTAGTACGCTCAAAGTTTTCACGATTGTTCTGGGGGGAACAGCCGCCCTTCACACTCTATCGGGTGTGGGGGGCGGTAATTTTTTGGCCATAAATGACGAAGTCCTGATTGAATTCGAAATCGGAATATCGAATTCGATTCGTCATTCAGTATTTGTGCTTCGCCATTAATTCGACATTCGTCATTGGTGCTTCGTCATTCCCAATTACATTTGGCGCGAATCTCCTGGCCACTCGCCTTCACGCTGATCGCGTTGATTGTTGCGATAGTGACCGTCGTGATCTTTTTGCGCATGGAGACTTGGCCGTCGCGCACAGCGAAGCAAGGCAGTGCCGAGCTCGAGAAGTTGGGTAAGGACCTCCGCGCTGCCTTCATCGACATCGCGCATTTGCAGCCGCGCGTCACTATCAACGATCGCGTTTACATGGAACAGACCACGCCAGTGAGCGAGTTGGTCGTTCTATCAAGACGGATCGAAGTCGAACATGAATTGCTTCATACCTGGGCGGGCAGCTCGAAGCGGATAAAACTACATGGAACGTTCATCGCCAAAGCGGGCTTCGATTTGCAGCAGAACCTCTCGGTCGACATTCGCCCCAATGAAATCATCGTTCGGCTCCCACATGCTCAAATTTTGGGCGTCGAGCAGGAGCAGGTGGACGTCCTCGCATTTGAAAACGGTTTGTGGAACCGAATCTCCGGCCAGGACCTTCAAGCCGAATTGTCGTCGCTGCCTCAACTTGCCTGGAAAAAAGCAACAGCAACCGGATTGCCCGCAGAAGCCGAGCGATCGTTGCAGCGACAACTCGAGGAGCGAATTCATCCGCCGCAGCCATTGCACCTAATTTTCGGCAACGGTGAAAAACATGAACCGTGAACGCAGCGTGATAAAAGGTCGGTTGTTTCGGGTCAGCTTGCTCGCCATGCTCCTGGCGCTCCTGACGGTTGTGCTTGCGCCATTCACCGTTTCGCATTGCGTTCGCTTGTGGGTCTGGTGGGCCGCCCGGCAGGAAGGCCTGACTGTTAGCATCGACAAAATAGATACGCCGTTTCTGCGCCCGGTTTTAATTCGGCAGATTCATCTGAAACCAAAGCGTGAAGACGCGCTTCGCCTCGATCTAACCGCCACGGATGTCAGTGTGGGTTTGAATTTCAAGCATATCCTTCTGCACATGGACGGCCGCATTATTCACGATCTTTCGATTCGGGAATTGCATGTACAGCTGCACCGCACAAATCCAAACTTGCGGGCGCTTAGCCGGCACGGGTGGGCCACGCTGCAGCGGTTGTTGCCGGAAAATCTGAGCATCGCCAAGTCGGAGATGCGCGTAGAGAACGGCCCGACCCTGGTTCTGTTGCGAGGCGGAAGTTTGTCCGTGAGCGAGACCGAAGCAGGCCGGTTCAACGCTGCCGAACTCATGGTTGCATCGCCCTGGTTGCGGCAAACTTTCTCGCAATTGCGCGGCGCAACTCACTGGGAAACCAATCGTCTGACGGTCGGCGGATTGACTTTGAGCCGCGGTCTTGATCTGCAATCGGGCACAGCAGACTTCTCGCACCTGGGCAAGCAACGTGTAGGGCTGCAGTTCGAGCTTGATGCTTTCGGTGGAAAAATCCGCGGGAACATCTCGCACGAGTGGCGGTCTGAGCATTTCAACTGGAAAATTGCAGGCGGAGCCAGCGACATTTCTCTGACGCAAACCTCGGACGCATTCGGGTTTGCTGATCGCGTTGACGGGTTGCTTCACGCCGCCAACTTCACTTTTCGTGGAAATCTCGCCGAGCCCGATCACGTAACTGCGTCCCTCTGGGGTGAATTGACCGGGCTTACATGGCGCAATCGCACAGCCGAAGCAATCATGCTCGGCGCGGCGGTTTACAGTCGCAAAATTCAGCTTCAACAACTTTATATCCGACAAAGGAACAACCAATTTACCTTAAGCGGCGAGGCCGCATTCCCCGCGAACGCGTCCGGGTGGCTTACCCCGGATTTTCGCGGCGACATTTCCGCATCGATCAATCAGCTTGGCGATTTCGTGGCTTTATTTGGCGCAAGCCCCGAAGATTTTGCCGGAAAAATCACCATCGAGGGAGCAATGGACACTCGCGATCGCAAATTTGGCGGACATCTCGAAGTTGAGGGCGCCTCCCTCACCTTTTTCAAAACTGGCATCGATAGTCTGGCAGCGAAGCTGAATCTGCGGGGAACTGAGTTGGAGGTTGATCAGTTGGAAATCAAACGCAAGAACGATTCGCTCAGCGGACGAGGCAAAATCGATATTTCCCGCGAGCACGACTACTCGGGAACGCTCGACGCCCGAGTCGACAATCTGGCCGATTATTTCTCCTCCTTTCATGGATCAGCCGGAAAAAGCGCAAGCCCGATTCCGGTAGATGTTCAGGCGACCGTTACCGCGAGCAACTGGGATGCGCGTGGCGTCACGCGTCTGCCGGATTCAAGCGCGATTAGTTTTACAGCCAATTTCCCGTTGCGCATTGGAACAGACTGGAACGCTTTCCAGTTAGCTCCGGTCGACTTTACCATCGATTTTCCGTCAGTTTTTCTCGCAAAGGCGCCTCAACTTTTTCATCCTGCAATCTTCCGAGACGGCATTCTGAGCGGCAGCATTTCTGTGTCCGAAACATTGCAACACCCACGGATCGTTGGAGACGTGCAGCTTGTGAACGGAAAGTTGTCGGGCGACGGCTCGTTTCCTTTCAATTTTGTTGAAGCGAGCGGCCGCATTGCTTTCACAGGAAATCGCGCATCAATGGAGTTTCTTAACGTCGCGAGTAAGGAAGCGGATGTTTCACTGCGCGGCGAAATTGATTTTGACGAAATAAACAATGTGACCATCAGAATTAACGGAGCGACACCGATCTTCGATTTAACATCAGGGCAGATCGATTGCGTGAACAAAATCAAAATCGCGCCAGCAGTGTTGACCCTCGCGCCTGCAGTAACTGCGTTCGAATTTTGCGGTGGACTCTTCCAGCCCAGCTGGAGGGTTAGCGTGCACGAAAGCACCGGTCTTGAGTCATCGGCGATGTCTGACCCGGACGGTGTTGCTCGCAACTTTCCGCTCTGCCTCGGCGCTAGTCCCGAAGAAAAAACACTGCTCCTCGGTGCCTTCCCTCGTCCCGAAACAAGTGAAGAATCCTCGCGTCCAAAAGAACGAGAGAAGCGCAGGTAGCGGACTTAAAATTAGCGCACGAGCCAGCGGGAAAGCTTTTCTTCCAGGTCCGGGGTAAGATTCACGCGAAAATCGGCACCCGCATCCATGCGCAACGAATTGCCGTTTGCGCGGTCAAACAACAATTGAACCGGACGCCGGCCGGGTGACCTGACCAAAAGCTCGCGTACTTCCCGAAGCTCATCGCCCGTTGCAGCGGCAGAAAACTGAAGGCACACCGCGAGTTCATGGCGTGCGTCGGTCGAGTCTTCATTCGCTCCATTTGTTTTCCTGGGCGCAAGCAACCGGATTTCCAGAGCCGTGGCACGAAGCGCTTCCTCGCGTTTGTCCAACGTTCCTTTTAGTTCAACAACGCGTCCCGCGGCGAGCGCATCCGACACTTTAAGATAAACCTCATTCCACACGACCACCTCGAGGACAGTTGTCAGGTCCTCGAGCCAAACAACCGCGAATGGTTTACCTTCTTTCCTGGTAAACTTCTTTTCGACGCTCACAATCGCGCCGGCGATCTTGAATGACGCCCGATCGTCGAGGTCGCTTAACGAGGCAATCGATCGGTAATTTTTCGCCGCAAATAGCTCCACGTATGCATCGAGGGGATGTCCGCTAACATAAAAACCGAGAAGCTCTTTCTCGTACGACAGCTTTTCATGGTCACTCCAACGAGTAGTGAGTCTCTTTCTCGATGTTGCCGACGCAGTTGCCTCATCAAACAGCGAAACCTGACCAGCCAGCCGGTCCCTCTGCGCTGCAATGGACGCGCTCATTGCATCCTCAATGCAGGCAAATAGTTCGGCGCGGTCCTGGCCAAGAAAATCAAAGGCGCCTGACTTAACCAGGCTTTCCAGCATTTTTCGATTGGCAACGCGCGAGTCCAGCCGGGCGCAAAAATCCTCCAGTGAAACGAAGTTGCCTCGCTGTTCGCGCTCACGAATCACGACTTCCATGGCGGATTCGCCGACGTGTTTGATCGCAGCAAGGCCATAACGAATGGCGGGCAATGTGGGAGCGGCCTTAGTGCCGCGATCGTCGGGACTCTGAGGTCCCTCCCACATTTCCGGCATGAATTTCAGACCGCTCTTGTTGATGTCCGGTGGCAGAATGGAAATGCCCATTCGTTTGCATTCGCCTACGAAAACTGAAATTTTTTCCGTGTTATTGATTTCATTGCTTAGCAGACCCGCCATGAATTCCACCGGATAATGCGCCTTGAGATAAGCCGTTTGATAACTGATTACGCCATAGGCCGCGCTGTGGCTCTTGTTGAATCCGTAGCCGGCGAATTTTTCCAGCAAATCGAAAATCGCGTTCGCCTTTTTCTCCGGGATTTTGTTTGTGCGCGCACAGCCTTCGATGAAATTTTTTCTCTCCTTTGCCATCTTCTCCTTGTCTTTCTTTCCCATGGCGCGTCGGAGAAGGTCGGCCTGTGCCAGTGAGTAGCCGGCAAGTTTGCTCGCAGCAGCCATCACTTGTTCCTGGTAAATCATCACGCCGTAGGTGTCGGCGCAGATGTCTTCCAGCAGTGGATGCTCGTATCGAATTTTGGTCGCGCCCTTTTTTCGTTTGATGTAATCGGGAATAAGCTCCATCGGGCCCGGTCGAAACAGCGCAATCAATGCGATGATGTCGTCGAGCTTCTTCACATCGAACTGCTTCGATAAATTGGTCATCCCGCCAGACTCCATCTGGAAAAGGCCAATGGTTTCACCGCGGTTGTAGAGGGCGAACGCGGCGCCATCATCGAGCGGAATATTTTTGAGTGAAAAGCCTGGCTCCCGCTTGTGAATCAGGGCCAGCGTGTCTTCGATCACGGTCAGCGTTTTCAACCCCAGGAAATCCATTTTCAGCAGGCCAAGATCGTTGAGCGGTCCCATGGGATACTGGCTGATCACGTCGTTGCCTTTGACGTCGTGACAAAGCGGGATGTAATCAGACAAATCGCGATCTGCGATCACCACGCCTGCAGCGTGCACGCCCGCGTTGCGCGACAAACCTTCGAGGACTTTGGCATGATCGAAAAGCTGACGGGTTGCGGGTTCGGTGGCGACCGCTCGTTTCAGTTCCGGATTTTTTTCAACGGCTGTATCGAGCGTGATGTTCAACTCATTTGGAATCATCTTTGCTATGCGATCGGCGTCGCGATAGCTCCACCCCATCACTCGCCCGACGTCCCGCACCACGCTTTTCGCCTTGAGTTTGCCAAAAGTAATGATCTGTGCGACGCGGCGTTCGCCATACTTTTGCCGAACATATTCGAGAACTTCGCCGCGGCGCGCTTCGCAAAAATCGACATCGATATCTGGCGGAGAAACGCGGTCCGGATTCAAAAATCGCTCGAAGATCAGGCCGAACTGCAGCGGATCGATATCCGTAATTCCGAGAACGTAGGCGACCATCGAGCCTGCAGCCGAGCCGCGCCCGGGCCCCACAGGAATGCCTCTCTCCTTCGCGAAATGGATGAAGTCCCAAACAATGAGCAAATAACTGACGAATCCAGTCTTCTCCAGAACGCCCAGCTCATAATCGAGCCGCCGGAGCAACTCCGCATCGCTCGCGGCACGTTCACCGTAGCGCTGCCGCAAGCCGCTATAACAAAGCTCGCGCAAATAACTTTCGCGCGTTTTGCCGGCAGGAACCGGATACTCCGGATATTTTGAAGCTCCAAATTCAAGGTCGAGGTGGCAACGTTCACCAATTTCAAGCGTATTGTGAATCGCCTCTGGAAAATCGCGGAACACTATGCGCATTTCATCCGGTGATTTGAAATACAACTCCGGGACATAGCGCATGCGGGTTTCATCCTGCACCATCTTGCCCGTGCCGATGCAAAGCATCACGTCGTGTGCCTCGTGATCGGTCCGGCGCAGAAAATGCACATCATTTGCCGCAACCAAACCGACGCCAAGATCTCGCGCGATGTGGGGTAACACACCGTTGCATTTGCGCTGCTCCTCCATTCCATGGTCGTGCAGTTCGATGAAAAAGTTTTGCGCCCCGAGAATGTCTCGATAATCGGCGGCACTCTGTTTTGCTTTTTCAATGTTGTTTGCCTGAATCGCGCTGTTGATTTCCCCCGCGAGACAACCGCTCAATCCAATCAAACCGGCGGACCGCTCTGCGAGCAGCTCTTTATCGATTCGCGGAGCGTAATGAAAGCCATCCAGATGCGCTGTGGTGACAAGCTTGACGAGATTTCGGTAGCCGGTCTCGTTTTGGGCCAACAGAGTGATGTGATATGCCGAGTCGCGCCGCGATGCCGGCCGATCCTTGTGCGACCCGGGAGCAATGTAGGCTTCGCAACCAATGATCGGTTTCACCCCGGCGTTATGCGCTTCCTGGTAAAATTCAATCGCCCCAAACAAATTGCCGTGATCCGTGATCGCTACGGCAGGCATTTTGAATTCAGCGGCCTTTTTCATCAGCTCTTTCATCCGGATACTTCCATCCAGCAGCGAGTATTCAGTATGCAGATGAAGGTGAACGAAAGAGTCTCGAGCCATCAGTTTCCCAGTATAAGCGTCCAAAAAAAAAGTTTGGCAAATTTGCCCGGCATAACAGCGCGAACTAAACGAGGAACGTCGGAAGATTTATGCATTGCCCCGCGGTCTTCGCCCCTCCCCTTGCGCAAGGGGAGAGGATCAAGGCGAGGGGCTCGTCTCTACTACGCACAGTAGCTTCGAGCGAACCCTCACCCTCCCCCGACCGCGGTCAGAATGTCCGCTGCCAGGGCGCGTCACTTCGTGCGCGCCCCTTTTTCGGCGTGCAGAGGACTGCCCGCCCTGCCAGGTTCAGTGCTTCGTTCCACGTGAACACCGTCAGAATCAACCGGTAACCGCCCCATCCATGGGGCAAAAAAATTCGTGATTGCATTCGCATCGCGCCATTGCTAAGAGAGCGCGTGCTGCGGGTAGCTTTGAATTGCAAGGCACCGCACGATGCTGAATTTACTCTGACATGAAAAAACTGGAAGCCATCATCAAGCCGTTCAAGCTCGAAGAGGTCAAAGAGGCGCTGGCCGAGCTTGGGATTGAAGGGATGACTGTCACCGAGGTCAAAGGATTCGGCCGCCAAAAAGGACACACCGAAATCTACCGCGGCAGCGAGTACACGGTGGATTTTCTGCCAAAGGTGAAAGTGGAAGTGGTGATGGCGGACGATATGGTCGAAAGGGCCGTCAATGTGGTGGTCGCCGCGGCCAAAACCGGGAAAATTGGAGATGGAAAAGTGTTCGTCCTCCAGGTGGAACATGCGGTGCGCATCCGTACGGAAGAGATCGGCGAAAAAGCAGTGTGATGCAGAAGTTGATAGTTGAGAGTTGATGGTTGAGGGAACTGTCAGACTCGTGCGCAACTATCAATGCGAGACGCGCCACGGCATGAATTGTTTTTTAAAATGAGACTTTTTATTTTCTCTCAACTCTCAACTACCAACTAAAAAACTCCCAAACATGGCCAAAGACAAAACTCCATCCGACGTCAGCAAAATAATCAAAGACAACGACGTGAAGTTGATCGACTTCAAGTTCACGGATTTGCTCGGCACCTGGCAGCATTTCACGACCACACTCACCGAATACAGCGAAGAAATCTTCACCGATGGGCTCGGTTTTGACGGTTCGAGCATTCGCGGCTGGCGCGTGATCAATGCCTCAGACATGCTTGTCATTCCGGACGCGGCGACTGCATGGATCGATGTCTTCAACGCCGAGCCGACGCTGAGTCTCATTTGCACCATCGTCGATCCGATCACCCGCGAGCCGTACGATCGCGACCCGCGCGGCGTCGCCGAAAAAGCGGAGGCTTACCTGAAATCGACCGGCATTGCGGACACGGCATTCTTCGGACCCGAAGCGGAATTTTTTATTTTCGACGATGTGCGATTTGCGAATAGCGGCAACGCGTCGTCATACATGGTCGATAGCGCCGAGGGACATTGGAACAGCGCGCGCGAGGAATTTCCAAACCTCGGTTACAAGATTCGGCCGAAGGAAGGGTACTTTCCGGTCTCGCCGATGGACAGTTTGCAAGACATTCGCAACGAAATGTGCCTCGAACTGGAGAAAGCAGGCGTCGCAATTGAGCGTCAGCATCACGAAGTTGCGACCGCCGGGCAGGCCGAGATCGACATCCGCTTCGCGCCGCTCAAGCGCATGGCGGACAACATGCAGTATTACAAATACATCCTGCGCAACGTTGCCAAGCGGCACCACAAAACGGTGACATTCATGCCGAAACCGATCTTCGCAGATAACGGCTCGGGCATGCACACGCACATGTCACTTTGGAACGCCGAAAAGCCGCTTTTTGCGGGGAACGGTTATGCCGGCCTCAGCGACACGGCGCTCTTTTTCATTGGCGGGATTTTGAAACATGCGCCTGCGCTCACCTGCCTGACGAACCCAACTACCAACAGCTACAAGCGGCTCGTTCCCGGGTTCGAAGCGCCGGTCAATCTCGCTTATTCGGCCCGCAATCGCTCCGCCGCCATTCGAATTCCGACCTATTCGCCAAGCCCGAAAGCAAAGCGCGTCGAATTCCGTACACCGGACGCCGCTGCTAATCCCTATCTTGCCTTCTCGGCGATGCTTCTTGCCGGACTCGATGGAATCCAAAACCGCATGGATCCTGGAGATCCCCTCGACAAAAATCTATACGAACTGCCGCCAGAGGAGCTCGCGCAGGTCGCCAGTGTCCCCGACTCACTTCGCGGCGCAATCGAAGCGCTCCAAGCCGATCATTCCTTCCTGTTGCGCGGCGACGTCTTCAACGAAGACTTCATCGCCAACTGGATCGACATGAAACAAAAAGAATACGACGCATTGCGCTTAAGACCTCATCCTTACGAGTTCGCGATGTACTACGACGTGTAATGCGCAGCCGCCCGGCGCGCCGGTTATATGGTTCGCTTGGGCCAAAACAACGGGCCGAATTAGACGAAAAAATGTTCGCCCTTCCGCCTCCGTGTCCGGAGCCTGCCACCTGAGAACAAAGATTCGGCGATGAGCGGCCTTTTTTTGTCTTGACAGGCTTTCTACAAATCTTTTTCCTACGCACTTATGCGTATGTTTTGCGTACGCAGTTATACGTATGTAGTCAGGCCCCCTATGCATTTTCGAATCGCGTCGACAACCCTTCTGCTGCTAGCGACAAATGCTTTCGCAGCTTCGCCGCAGGATTTCGGCGCTGCGGCGGCCGAATCAGCTAAAAAGGCCAAAACTACTGTCGGCGGCGCGTACGGCGTCAAGTTCATGCGCAGCATTGCAAACTCAGTTGCGCCAGCCATCGGCGCTTGCGGGGGCGGCGATTTCGCAACTGGCTCCAAATACGACGCGGTTTTCATTGTCTCTGCTTCCGGCCGCCTCGAGCGTGTGGTACAGGGACGAACTAGTCCTTACGGCGAGTGTTTCAGCTCGCATCTCCGCTTGCCGGCCAGCGTCGCCAAGCCTCCGAGCAGTCATTGGCCGGTACACATTTGCGTGGTTCAACGCCATCGGCAAGAAGCGCCAAACTCATCCGGATGCTTTGGTTTTAGCAGATTTGGATGTGGTGGCCGCGGCTTCTGTTTCCGATAACAGGTTGGCGATCCACGTCACAATTCTGACAGCGATCATCCTGACGGCCTATTCACAACGCGCTGATAAAGGCGACGCCCAGGCTACCCAATCGAGTAAACCAACTCCGAAAATTGACTCATTCGCTCCCGCTCATTTCGACCTGTCGGTTTGCCCATCTATGTCGCACCGCTTCCCGCGGGCTCCGTTGAGTGTGTTTGCCACGACAGCCTGCCTTGGCTTATCTCTTTCCTGTTAGATCGCCAACCAACAAGAAAGAAAACAAAATGAAAACACTGACAACTATGATCGCGATCACATCGATCGCTTTCACGGCCAGAGCCAGTGAACCGGTGCCCTACATTGCCATGCCTATCGACAAGGGCTATGCCATAGATGCTCATGGCAAACGTCAACCGAACGCCTTGTGTGCGCGTGACATAATTTGGGCGCGTGCCCCGACATACCCCTTACGGTCGCGGTCGAGCGACCCGACCACTTGGTCGCGAAACTTTCATGGTGACGGTTTGTATCGGCTCGATATTGATTTGAAAACAGGTCGAGTGAGCCGCGTTACAGTAATCAAATCGGCAGGTTCGGCGATTCTGGACAGACACAGCACAGGGGCATTTAGCCGATGGGCTTTCACACCAGGCAAGTGGTCAGCAATGATAATACCCACCACTGTGCGTGTAACTTGGGTGCCTGTTCTAATTCAGCAGCGAGACCTTTAACTAGAACAGCCAGCGGATGGCGTGTGACGGAACACGTCGCCGGTATTAGTCCCAACTTAGCTCCTTCTAGCTAGATGACATGAACTCCGTATCTCGGAAACGCGTTCGGATAAGGCTGGTAGCGATGATCGTCGGGGGATTACTGGCGGCTGCTCCTGTTTGCCATTTCGCTGGTTTTATTTGTCCGCAGTGGCAGGCGAACCGCGCCGCGTCCATGAGAAGCTTGTATGGATAAAGAGTTTCTCAATCCACGCGATTTACCAGACTGGCGACCTGCATTCTCACAAGTTGTGATCGTCAAGGTCGGAGGCGTTCGGACTATCTACGTTGCGGGTCAAGTCTCAGTGAACGCAGAGCGGAGGTTGGTCGGGTCGGGTGATCTTAAGTCACAAGCCGAGCAAGCGTTCGGCAATCTGACGAGAGCCTTGGCTGCGGCAGGTAGTTCGACGGCGGATGTGGTGAAGATAAACATTTATGTGAAGCACTATAAGCCTTCTGACGCCGCGATCGTCAGGAGCGCATTCCAGAGCGCTTTCCCACACCATAAGCTCCCGGTGAGCACGTGGATTGGAGTAGAATCGCTCGCGGAAGAAGGGTTCCTTATCGAAGTTGATGCTGTGGCGGTAGCTGAAGAGTAGACTTCACGTCCATCGGTCATATCAACAACCATGCAGACGATGCAGCGAACCGCTGCTCATGGGCTAAGTGGCTTTTGATTTTAGAAAAACGTGGCTCGCGCGGCGGTGACTGATCTTCTCCTCCGCCGTTGAGATCAGATTTTTCGCTATGCGCGATTACGATCTGGGAATGTTCACAGCTGATTTTCGAATTGACCAAAAGAGCCAGCCCGCTCATAAAAAGCGTATTATGAACAAGACACCGCTCACATGCTGCCTAATCGTACTCAATCTGCTTGCCGTAAACCAATTTGCCAGAGCCGCTGACCCGGCTCATCCAGACCAACCGATTGTGCTTCCTACTGATGCGATCTCGCGGTTGAAAGAAGGCAATGGCCGATTCACCGCCGGAAATCCGCAGCACCCGCACGAGACGGTTGATGACAGAAAGTACATGGCGGCCAACAGCTATGAAAATGCTGGCGTGATTTCCCTGGGAATGACTAGCGAGCAGGCCGCCAAACGACGCGCAGAACTGGCGAAGAGTCAGCACCCGTTTGCGATCATCCTCAGTTGTTCCGATTCGCGTGTGCCACCCGAAATCGTCTTTGATGAAGGTCTCGGAGATTTATTCATCGTTCGCGTAGCGGGCAACGTGCTCAACGACGAAGGCCTGGGAAGCATCGAATACGGCGTCGAGGTTTTGGGCGCCCGCCTGATTGTCGTGCTCGGCCATGGGAGTTGCGGTGCCGTCGACGCCGCAATGAAAACGGTCGCCGCGAAAGGCAAGGCACCAGGGCATATTCAGTCACTCGTCACGGCCATCAAGCCCGTAGTCGATTCGACGCCCAAAGGTGATTTGGATACGATGATCAAGGCCAATGTGAAACACGTTGTGGACGCTCTGCGATCGTCGACGCCAATTCTAAAGGCTAGAGTTGATTCCGGTGATGTACAAGTAATCGGTGGCTATTATACTTTGGATACTGGCGCCGTTACTTTTCTCGAGGGGAAGTAAGAGTTTCGTTCAACGAAACAGGTTGGGTTTGGGAAAGCCCAAGGACCATCTTGGTTTCTTTGCGAGCGTTCGTAATCTTGTCGTCGCAATTTATTCAACGCAGAGAGGAGACCATATGGCCAAACCTAAGCAGCCGGGCGTAAACAAGAGTCTGACCTCTGAGCAACAACATCTGAGCGAATTGTGGGAAGAACATGTGCGTTATGAGTTTTCCACGCGCAACACTGAGGACACACTCGCCACGATGGTGGAAGACGCTTATGTCAATCACATACCTGTCTTGACTGGCGGTACGGGGCGGGATGAGTTGCGGGAGTTCTACTCGAGGCGTTTCATTCCGCAAATGCCGCCGGACACGGAGATGACGCCGGTCTCGCGAACAATCGGTGAGGATCAAATAGTGGACGAAATGGTATTCAAGTTCACTCACACGATCCCGATGGACTGGATGTTGCCCGGTATTCCTCCCACGGGAAAACGCGTCGAGGTTCCGCTAGTCGCAATCGTTCGAGTCAGAAACGGCAAAGTGGCTCACGAGCATATCTATTGGGACCAGGCAAGCGTGCTTGTGCAGATCGGATTGCTGGATCCCGCCAGGCTGCCGGTTGTGGGAATTGAAAGCGCAAAGAAAGTTCTCAATTCTAATCTGCCGGCAAACCAACTGATGCGCCGCTCTGATCTAACCAAACAATCCGCGACGAAAAACAAATGAGCATCGTCGGAAAAGTGGAAAGCCTGTGGCGCTATCCCGTCAAGAGCATGCGTGGTGAGGAGTTGGAGGAAGCGTTTGCAGGTTTCTCAGGAATTTACGGCGACAGGCTCTTCGCGTTTAAAAGCTCGGCGAGCCCCGCGGGATTTCCCTGGTTCACAGCGCGCGAGCAGCGAAGACTCCTGCAATATCGGCCGCATTTCCGTTATCCGGATAAGGCAGCGCGGCCGATCAACCTGACCGAAGCAGAGAAAATGGGCGCCAATCCGCTCCCCGCCGAACCTTCCGAGTTAATGGTCGATGTTGAGACTCCGGACCGACAGACGTTGCCAATTGATGATCCTGCTCTGATAGAGATGCTCCGGAGTGACATCGACAAAAAACATCAGCTCACATTAATGCGGTCCGAGCGTGCCATGACGGATTGCCGTCCCGTGTCGATCTTCAGCTTGCAATCCGCGCGGCAACTGTCTGAAGAAACAGGCACGCCGATCGATAAACGCCGTTTCCGCGCAAACATTTATATAGACTTAACATCCGCTCAAGGCTTCGCGGAAAATGACTTCGTCGGTAAATCGCTGCGGATTGGACCAAAGGTTGTCGTGACAATTCTGGAGCGAGATTCACGCTGCATGATGATCACGCTCGATCCCGATACGGCCGAGAAAACGCCTGAGATACTTAAAAAGGTGGCGCAAGCACATGATGGTATGGCGGGTGTTTACGGCGCCGTGATGGTAGAAGGCATGTTGCACAAGGGCGATCCGGTAGAACTGCTGGATTAGCATTTAACAAATGCTGTAGCCACCGGCCTGTGGCCGGTCGATCCCCGCGCAGCTTTGGACCTCAGACACGGCCCACAGGGCCGTGTTACAACGATCCGTAAAGCTAAAGCGCATTTTGCGTCGCGCGTTTGTTTGCGCGAAAGACTGGCAGCATGGCAAACGGCGAAACGATTGAATCCTATGTTCCCGCGCGCTTAGATGCCCTGCCGTGGAGCTCGTGGCATTGGCTCATTGTGGTTTCGCTCGGGGCC
>WNFW01001544.1_pt1 | contig 24728 bp, 18 predicted proteins | sample 5400131 | NCBI WGS metagenome assembly WNFW01 (sample SAMN13153362, study PRJNA577476) | soil metagenome | isolation source: 20 cm soil or saprolite under grassland replicate 1 | place: USA:California | collected 2016-06-15 | reverse complement strand
CTTCCGTCACGGGCTCTTTGACCAACGCCAGCAGAATGTCCAGGTCGTGAATCATCAAGTCATAGATTACGTCCACATCCAGGCTGCGCGGAGTGAAAACACCAAGTCGGTGAACTTCGAAGAATAGCGGGCGGTTCAGGATCGGTTCCACCGCGCGCACCGCAGGATTAAAACGCTCGACATGACCCACTTGCAGGATGCGCTTGTTCTTCTTTGCGCCTGCGAGGAGAGCGTCGGCCTCGGCCAAATCCACGGCCATCGGCTTTTCGACCAATACATCCAGGCCCATTTCGAGCAGCTGGCATGCCACGTCAGCATGCCCAACGGTTGGCACTGCAACACTTACTGCATCGGCGCGGCCACGCAACTCTTCGAGGCTTTGCAGAACAGTCGCTTGAAACTCTTTCGCAATGGCTGACGCACGCTGCGGATTCTGATCGTAGACGCCAACGAGTTCCACGCCGCTGAGTTCGCGATACACGCGCGCATGATTGCGCCCGAATTCGCCGGTACCGACGACGGCGACACGGACCTTCGCTTCTGCCGCCGCGCTCATTCTTTGTTAGTTCCCCTGGTGGCACCCTTTGGTTCCACAATTGTCGCGGGCGGAAACGCTTGAATCGCGATTCCCGAAGCATCCGCTAGCTCGATCAGTTTTGGCCGGTCGAAAAGGAGCGTGCGTCCCGCGTCCACTGCCAGAGCCGTGGCCCCTGCCTCTCTCATCTGTTCGACGGTAGGCAAACCAATCACAGGTACATCGAAGCGCATGTCTTGTGCCGGCTTGCTCACTTTCACAACCACCAGTGGCTTGCCTGCGGCGATTCGCGCCGCTCGCGCAATGACTTCATCGGTGCCTTCCATGGCCTCGACGGCAACACACGCGCGGTCGGCGATCACTACCGTTTGTCCGATATCCATCCCCGCGATTTGCTGCGCAAGACCGCGCCCGTATGCGATGTCTTCGGCTTCGTGCTCATGGGGAGCGCGTCGCGTGAGTACGCCCGCTTCCGGCAGCAGCGGTTTCAAGAAGAGCGTCGAATCCACCAGCCGGATGCCTTCATCTTCGAGCACACGAGCCACCGCGCCGATGAGCGTGTCCGTATTCTTCCGCGGAAGCGAAAACAGCAGCTTCGCCAGTTTCCAGTCCGGGCGAATCGAGCTGAAGATTTTGTTGTGTTTCACTTGCCCCGCCATCACTGCTTGCTTCACGCCTTCCTGGTGCATCAGGTCGATGGTCTTGCTCAACTCGCCCAGGCTTACCCAATGCACACGCTTTGCGGCCTTCTCCAGCTCGGGCGACGCTTCTTCCTTCAGCGCAATGACGGCCATATCAATCCCCTGGCTGCGCGCACCTTCAAGCACCAGGAACGGGAATCGCCCGTTTCCTGCGATGAGTCCCCAGCTGTTCGCGTTAGCGTTCGTGTCTGGCATGAAATGGCAGTCTGTTGCCTACTTCACGATGCCGCGCTCGGCGCTTTCGATAAACTGGATTAATTCCTTGACGTCTCCGGAATCGCTCAGCGTTTTTTTCATCTCCGCCAGCGCCTGCGAGGTGTTCAACTTTGAGCGCAGGAGCAGCCGATACGCTCGCTTCAGTGCCTGCAAGCGTTCCGGCGAAAAACCTTTCCGCTCCAAGCCAATGGTGTTGATGCCAAAACTTTTCGTCTCGCGCTCCGTGACGATCTTTGAAAACGGAGGCACATCCTGCGTAATCACAGTCGAAGCGCCAATGTAAGCGTAACGCCCAATCCGGCAAAACTGATGCACGGGGCAAAACGCGCCGATGGTCACAAAATCTTCCACCGTTACGTGTCCCGCCAGCGTGGCCCCGTTCACAAACAGCGTGTGACTGCCAACTTGAGAATCGTGCCCGATGTGTGAGTACGCGAGGAAAAAATTGTCGCCTCCCAGCGAAGTTTTGCCCCCGCCTTTCTGGGTGCCTCGGCTCACGGTCACGTACTCGCGGAAAATATTTCCATCACCGGCAACCAATTCGACACGTTCGCCGCGAAAGGTGTAGTCCTGCGGGTCGCCGCCAATTACGCAGAAGGGGTGAAAAACATTGTTCCTGCCGAATCGCGACGGCCCCCGCACCACCGCGTGCCCGTGCAACAAGCAGCCATCGCCCAGTTCCACGTCCTCGCCCACCACAGCGAATGCGCTGACCTGAACCCCTTTTCCCAGCTTCGCGCTTGCCGCGACCGTGGCTTGCGGATGAATCTCGGGCTTCGTCATTTTGCGGATTTTTCCGCCTGAACGGCCAGCACGCGGTCCACCATCTTGCACATTAAAGTTGCTTCGGCGGCCAGTTGGCCGTTGACCGTCGCCCGCCCCTCCAGCTTGCAAAAGTCGCCGCGCCATGAAATCACCTTCATTTCCACCCGCAGTTGGTCTCCCGGCACGACCGGCCGTCGGAACCGCGCGCCGTCCACGGCGGCAAAATACAGCAGTTTCTTCTCGCGGTCGGGAACTTCCTGCAGCAGCAGCAATCCCCCCGTTTGCGCCATAGACTCGATAATCAGCACACCTGGCATCACTGGCGCTCCAGGAAAATGACCCTGAAAGTAAGCCTCGTTCACGGTCACGTTTTTCAGGCCCACGATGCTCTTCAACCGCTCCATTTCGACGACGGCGTCCACAAAAAGGAACGGATAGCGGTGCGGCAGGATCTTCTGTATTTCGACGACATCCATGATCATTTCGCGGTCTCCGTGGCCGCACACCCGCTCGGCGGCGCCTGGCATATTCCCGGGGAAACTCTGATTATAAGCGAACCGCAGCCTCTGCGATACGCGCTCTTCGGTTGAAGGCAACATCCCCGCTGTCGCGCCGCCTGAACCCTCACTCACGATCAAGCATGCAGGTTGCTCAGATTTCAAAGCGCTGCTAGCATGTCCGCGCCATGGCCGACTCCCCTTTGCCCTTGGAACTTCTTCGAGTTCTAAAGCCACGCCTTTCGAAAATGCTCGCGGTTTTGCGCCGCTTCGTGACCACAGAATCGCCCAGCCTCGAAAAGACTGCCGCAGACCGTTGCTGCGGCGTTATTGCCAAAGAGTGGCGGAGACGGGGCGCCCAAGTCGAGCGCATTCCGCAAAAACATCGCGGGGATCAACTGCGCATGACCTACGCTCCCAGGAAATTGCGCCCAACCAGTCAACTCCTGGTACTCGGCCATTACGATACTGTTTATTCCACCGGAACCTTGAAGGAGATGCCCTTTCACATCTCCGGCGCCAAAGCCTACGGCCCGGGGATTTTCGACATGAAGGCCGGCATTGTCCAGGCACTTTTTGCGCTGGCGGAGCTTCAACGGGCCAAGATCGTCCTTAGGAAACGAATTGTCTTCCTCTGGACCTCCGACGAGGAAATTGGCAGCGAATGTTCGCGCAAACTGATCGAAACCGAAGCGCGCCGCAGTGATGCCGTCCTCGTCCTCGAGCCCTCTTTCGGCCCGCGCGGCTTGTTGAAAACCGCGCGCAAGGGTGTGGGTCAAGCTGAATTGATCGTCCAAGGCCGCGCCTCCCACGCGGGCCTGGCACCCCAAGAGGGCGTCAACGCCGTGCACGAACTAGCTGCCCAGATCACCCGCATCGAACAATGGAACGACGCACGCCGCGACGTGAGCATCAACGCCGACATCGTCGAGGGCGGCACACGCACCAACGTGATTGCGGAACGCGCCCGCGCCGTTCTCGATTTGCGAGCCCTGCGAACTTCCGACATGCGCAGCATTGAGCGACGCTTTCATGCTTTGCGCCCCATTCATAGGGGCGCAAAATTGAGGGTTAACGGCGGCTTCGATCGCCCTCCTCTCGAGCGCAGGATGTGCGCGTCCCTCTTCGCTCGCGCGAAGTCTCTTGCTAAGCAAATGAACCTCTCCCTCGGCGAGTGCACCGCAGGCGGCGGCTCCGACGGAAACTTCACAGGCGCTCTGGGAATCCCCACTCTGGATGGCCTCGGAGCTGTCGGCGACGGAGCTCATTCTGACCACGAGTACGTCCTCATCAACACCATGCCCGCCCGCGCCGCGTTGCTGGCGGCCCTCCTCGCTCATTGTTAGGAGCAGAGCCAGGCTGGCTTGGAGATTTGGAACGAATTTCGTAGTCCTGCTATCAGTGCACGTAGTTCTTGCGCAGATAGTTCACCGTGGACTCCATCAAATCGCTGTAGTCACTGTGCAGTACTTCGCGCAGCGCCTGCTCGGTGGCCATCCCGGAGCCGATGCGGTCCAGGATGCGGTCAATATCGACCATGCCATCCGTTTGAATGATGTATTCCATATTGGCGAGCGCCCAGGCGTATGCATAGTGCGCGGTGTCGCGACCCAAACGGGTCCAGGAACCTTCCAGGCGGCCGAGCGGGATGGCATGCCCTTGGCTAAAAATCTGTGCCAGTGCCGCGGCGTCATCACCGCTGCGATACCCTTCCATCCATTGCGCGAGCCCTTCCTGTAGCCACGTCGGAGCGCGTGACGCGCAACTGGCAGCCAGTCCCATGCAAGCGCTCTTCGTTTTCTGTGCGACGAAGCTGTGCGTCAGCTCATGCTTGAGCGAGCGCGACAATTCCGCATCGACGGCCGTCAATCCCTGCACTGGGACGCGAATCCGCCCGTCGTAGAGCGCTCCCGACCATGAAGGCGCCCTCGTAATATCTCGAAACGCTTCATCGGTGTAGAGGACCACGCCAATCGATTCCGGAGGCGTGTAGTTCAGTTCCGATTCGATCGCGGAAAAGTGCGCCTCGAGCGTGCGGAGCACATCTCGGGCCAACGCTGGTTCGGCGGCGCCGTTGTACTTCAATTTGAAATGGCTGCTTTCGTTTTCTTTGTAGCTTTCTTCTTCCTTCTTGTCGCGCAAAGCGGTTTCGAGCGCCATCTGCAATTCCTTGTCCGGGCGCAACGCCAGGGCGTGCTTCCATTCGGCCACGGCTTGATCGAGCTTGTTCATGCCGTAATAGGCCCAGCCCGCGAGTTTCGCGACGTCTGGATTTTCCGGAACCAGGCGCTTCGCGCGCTCCAAGTAATCCAAGGCTTGTTTGTATTCGTTGCGTCTCAGGTAGATGTACGCCACGTTCATCAGAAGGGCCGGCTCATCGGGAGCATAGCTCACCGCAGTGCGCTCGTCGGAAAGCGCGTGCTCCAGGTCGCCCCGCGACAATGCAAAGTTTGCCGCTGCGTGATGGCCCAGGGCTGCATTGAAAGTGGCCCGCGAATTCCCCGATCGCGCTTCCGTCTCCAGCTTCGCAATATATTGGTGATCGATGGACCCGTCGTGCACTGCGGCGCGCTCAATCTCCTCGATTCTGTCGCCGCCCGCAGGACGTATCTCGATTGGTGCAATGGTCAAATTCGCTGCAGCATCTCCTGGGGGCCCCGAGGCGCCAGAGAATCCACCTTTTTCAATGTGATCCACGATGGATTTGGGCAGGCTCAATTCGCCTGCGGAGGTCATGTATTTGACCTTGTCTCCCTCCTCAACCGCGCTGAGTGCGGCAATGCGGCGGCCATTCTTGAGGACAATCGTATCCCCCAGTGCGTAAGCACCCAGCAGGAGGAGTGCCGCGCCAGGCAAAAGAAACCGCATTCTGTAAAAGGCTGCCCTTAGGACCATCTGTCTATTTTAGTTCTCCGTGGCTCTTTTGGACGGCCCGCCTTGTTCCTGCATGCCGAATCTGACTACACTTCTTGTATGCGGGTTGGGGCTCGAGTCTTCGTATTATGGTGTTTCCTTGCGCCTGTGGGCGTTCTTGCTGCGGAGCAATCGCCCCACGAATTGTACGATGCGATCAACGCACTGACTGTCGATCCTTCCCAAAGTTATCGCCTGGTCCCCGAGAATCGCATCGAGCTTCGCCGCGGCGATGCGGTTATTTCCCTGGAAGAGGGAACTCTCGCTTTTTTCTCGCCGCTGGATGGACGGATCACAGGAGCCGTTTTCTCCGGCCGGGGCCACGCGCTTGCTGTCCCTCGTGATCCCGTGGAAAAACAGCAGATGGGACGCTTTCTTGGCGCGCCCGTTCTTGATCAAACCTTCGCTAGCGCTTATCTCCGCTTCTCGGACGGAACGGCAGTTGAGTTGCTCTCCCAATTTCACAATTCAAATCTCGCGGCACAAACGGATACCTCTTTCGCAGCCCAGTGGGAACCGGCACTCGCCCGGCTCAATTCCCTTTACAGTCTCCGTATTCTCATCGACTTCTTGTCACCGGATCCCAGGCCCGCTTTCTACGCCAGCCTGGACGGCGCATCTACCGGCCAATTCGACATTGTTTTGGATGGAAGGCGCGAAGAGCAATTCCTGCTCGGACAGACGGTTAAAAACGCCTCGGGGACTTTTTACGACACCTGGACCTCCCACGGCATCCCAAATCTTCCGGCTCGCCCCATGGCTTTCCGCGCTCTGCACTATTCCCTCGAATCTGCGATCCTCCCCAACAACTCTCTCGAAGCGACCGCAGTCCTCCAGATTCGCGCGCAAACCGGGAAAGCGCGCGTTTTGGTGTTCGAGCTTTCCCGCGCTTTGACCATCGACCGCGTGACCAGTGAGCATGGTGAACCCCTGTCGTTCTTTCAAAATGAGGGTATGACTTTGCAGGAGCGCAGCGCGCGCGGAAACGATTATTTGTATGTGATCCTCACCGCTCCTCCACACCAAGGCGAGGAATTTACTCTGCAGTTTCACTATCGCGGCAACGTGATTCAAGATGCCGGAAACAGTGTCTTGTTCGTTGGCGCCCGGGAAAGCTGGTACCCGCATCTCGGCGATCCCGCGGATTTCGCGACGTATGACTTGACGATTCGGTGGCCCCGCAAACTTCGGCTGGTCGCCACCGGATCCAAACTGGATGAACGCGAAGAAGGTGAATTTCGCGTGGGCCATTGGAAAACGGAAAAGCCCATGGCCGTTGCGGGATTCAATTTGGGGGAATACGCCACGTCCTCGGTGGCTTCCAGCGGCCATTCTATAGATGTCTACGCCAACCGCGAGCTTGAAGAGAATCTCAAGAACCGCCTTATGGCTTCCTCTCCGGACGGGATTGCTATCACCTCCCGCACGGCCGGCGCCCCTTCCGCAAGACTTGCGGTCACCCTTCCCGTGCTCACTCCGAGTCCCGCCGATGCCTTAAAGCAGCTCGGAAAGGAAATCGATTCTTCGGTTCATTTTTACGAAACTTTCTCCGGGCCATTTCCTTTTCACAATCTGAGTGTCTCGCAGATTCCGGGAACCTTTGGCCAGGGATGGCCCGGCCTCCTCTATGTTTCTACCTTTTCCTTCCTCTCGCGGGAAGCGCAACAGCGCGCCGGCCTTACTCCGACCGGCCAGGAACACTTTACCGAGCTCGTTCCCTATCATGAAGTCGCGCATCAATGGTGGGGTAATGTGGTCGGTTGGTCCAGCTACCGCGACCAGTGGATTGACGAAGCCATCTCCAACTATCTCGCGCTGCTCTTTGCGGACACCCGGGGAAATCCGGACCATACGCTTCGCGTCTGGCTTACGCGTTACCGCCGCCAGCTTACTGAGAAATCGCCGGATGCGGATGAGCCCACGGGTGACATCGGAGCGCTTACACTCGGCCTGCGCCTCAATTCCTCGAAATCGCCTTCTGCGTACGAACGCGTCGTCTACAGCAAAGGCTCCTGGATCATTCATATGCTCCGGGAAATGCTTCGTCAGCCTGCCGCTGCAGGCCAGCCTGTCAGCAAACAGTCGGACACGCGTTTTACGGCTCTGCTCCAGAAACTCGTAACCAAGTATGCGTACCGCGCCCTTTCCACGGATGACCTTCAGCATGAAGTGGAATCCGTCATGACTCCTGGCATGGATCTCGAAGGTGGTCACTCCATGGATTGGTTCTTCGATGAATGGGTGCGCGGCGCGGGAATTCCGCATTATCGCGTCGAATTTACGGCGCACCGCGACGACACGGGGTATTCGGTGCGCGGCAAACTCTTCCAAACCGGCGTCCCGCGCTCATTCCTTGCCAGCGTTCCGCTTTACGCCACCGGCAGCAGTGGTGGACGCTCGTTCCTCGGAAATGTCCTTGCCGCCGGCCCGGAAACTGCATTTCGCTTCCATACTTCCAGCCCTCCACACAAAATCCTCATTGACTCACGAATGACCCTGCTGTGCACGACAGATTGATGGCCTTGTTGCGGGAAAGGTAGGAAGCCTACTTAAACCGTTCGAGGAGCAATTGTTTCTCGAGGAGCGGGCTGTTCACGTCCAGAGCGGCTTTTCCGTTGTCATCGAAGACGTAGGGATAGCCCAGAGGATCGGCGGCCACGCCTCGAATCATTCCGGCTTGCGCCAATTCGCTGACACGTTTCGGGCGGTGTCCAAAACGCTTTTCGTACTCATCGGCAAGCAAGTCGAGTTGCTTGCAATCCTCATGCACCTTGAGCAGCTGTAGGTGCAGCTTGGCATTTTCTCTGATTTTAGAATCCTTGGTATTTGTATAGACGTCGTTCCACAGGAAAAAGGAAGTTTCGTAAGACTCACCCTCGGCCGCAATCTTCGCTGCCATCACTTTCATCCAGATTAGAGCTTTGGGATTCTTGCTGCCTTCCTGGAAGGCCTCAGCCGCTTTCTTGTAATCTTTCAGGTCAAAGTAATAGATGAACCCCAAATCCTCGTAAAGACGCCAGTAATCCGGATTCGCTTTGATGCCGCGTTGAATAAGCTGAACGGCCAGATCCGGCCGCCCCGCGCCACCTGGTGCGCTCTGGCTGAGAAAAATCGCGCCAAACCGGTAGGCCACGATCAAGTTGGGATCGAGCGTCGTCGTAATGTCCAGCAACGGCCATAGCTCCTCAAGGTTCGCGTCGCCCCGCACGTGCTTGTTTCCGTAAAATTGCACCACGCGTGTCCAGTAAAAGTCCGCCATCAGCGGTGCATATTCCAGGCTCATCATCTTCATCAGTTTTGCCGAACTCAGCAGGACGTAATCCCGCTCTTCGCTTAGCGCCGCGCGCTGCTGGTCGATGGTGTGCTGCAGTTTCCAGATTCCAGCGAATCCTCCCTGCAGGATCACCAGCACGAGCACGATGGTTTTCGCCGATTTCATTTCAAGTTTCGCCTTGAGAAGACCAGGATGGCCGCCGTCAGCACGATGGTGCAATAAATCGCGGCGTACAAAGTATTCTGCGCAATGAACGCCCCGGGAACGTGTCGGCTGTGCGCCGCCAAAGCCATGATGTTGAAATTCTCGAAATTCGGCAGCAGGTACGAGAGCGAGCTTCAGCCAGATGAAATACACCGCGATAAAAAGGGTCGTGTCGCCTCGTTCGAACGACGGCTTGACGTAAAGCCACGCCAGGAAAAGACCTAACCCCATCGCCGCCGTGTTCACTGCCAGCGTCAGCACCAGCCCGCCAAACTTTCCCAGCAGGAATTCCCATCGCCGCACCGGCTTGGCCAGCAGCGCGTACAGCGTGCGCTTCTCCATTTCCTTGGACACCAGCCCCACGCCGATAAAAACGGCAATCAGGAGCCCGATCAGGGAGATCGCGCTCAAACCCAAGGTCACGATAACGGTCTCTTCGATTCCGATTGAAATCTGTCCAGCGATGATCGATGACGCCATCATCACCAGGGCGAAGAACAGCAGGTTGTACAGCACGCGATCGCGCACCGCTTCCCGAAACGTATTCCACGCCACCACGCCCGCGCGCTTCATTTCCCGCTCACCTCGACGCCCGCGGCCTGAGCGCGGTCCGCCTCCACAAGGTTCATGAAAAACTCCTCGAGCGTGGCCTTAACCTGGGTCACGGAAAGAATCTTCGCCCCGGCCGCGCGTAACTGCTCGATTGCTCCGTACAGCTCCGCCTCGGGCACCTGCAATCGGTAACGATCGCCCGTGCGCGTCGCTTTTGCCAATAACGGCACTGCGCTCTGTCCCGCCAATTCGAACAAAATCTCCATCCCTTGCGTCTTTACGTCCACGAGTTGTTCCGGCGCGCCCATTCCGCGCAGCTTTCCTCCCACAATTACGCCCACGCGGTCGCACAACATTTCCGCGTCGCTAAGAATATGCGTGGAAAACATCACCGTCTTCCCCTCGCGTTTCAATTCCAGAATAATGTCGCGAACTTCCCGCCGCCCTACGGGGTCCAGTCCCGACATTGGCTCATCCAGAATCACCAATTGGGGATCGTGGAGAATCGCTTGTGCCATCCCCACCCGCTGCAGCATCCCCTTCGAATATTTGCGAAGCTGAATTTTCCCCGCGGTTTCCAAACCTACTTTCTTCAACATCCGCTGTACGCGCTCTTTGCGGTCGGCAGAAGGCAGATCGTGGATCCGGGCGAAATAATCGAGCAATTCCGCCGCGGTCAGATAATCGTAGAAATACGGCTGCTCCGGCAGGTAGCCGATATCGCGGTGCATTTCGATGTCGCTGATGGGTTTGCCGAGAATCCGCGCGCTCCCGGCGGTCGGGAAAATCAGCCGCATCAGCAGCTTGATGGTTGTTGATTTGCCCGCCCCGTTCGGACCAATGAACCCAAAGACTTCGCCCCTTTCCACCTGCATGTTCAGGCCTTCGAGCGACGTTCTCTTCTTCAGGTTCAAAAAGCCGTGGGGATATTGCTTGGTCAGGTTCTCTGTTTCAATCGCTGGTGCACTCATAATCCCCCATTTTTAGCAAGACGCTTCATAGCGTCAATCCCACCGCAAATGGAATGTGCATGGAGTAAAAATAGCTAGGGAGAAATACCAAAAGGCTTTTCGAATCAGGAATCACTTCGTGCCGGCCCGATCTGCATCAGCTCGGTTTGAGCCGCGGGCGGCGTCATGGGCATCGGCTTCAGCGTTTGCCGGGCGCGCCAATTATCCAGCATGCCCACTTGCTGCACGCAGGAAACCGTGCACAGCCGCGCGCAAAACTTTTCCGTATAAAACTCCCGGTGCCGCATCTCGGGCGTGTACTGCGCCAGCGGTATCCCGGGATACCCGCGCTGTTGCGAGCACCAGTGCACCAGGCCGTCCTCGCAAATATACAAATATCGCGAGCCCGAACGGCAGCGCCAGTTGTGTTCTTTCCCTCGCGCCACGTTGTGCTGAAAATCGTTGAACCGCGAGAACGATCGCTTGCTCAGCGTCATGATTTCTTCAAAAATCTCGATCTCGCGCGGCCCCAGCGGCTTCAGTTGCCCGTTGTGGTCGTGGATGATTCCTACCGTGCTGGTCAACCCCAGGTCCACCGCGCGGTGCGCGATGCGCAGCGCATCTTCGGGGTCCTTTACGCCGCTCCCTAGCACCGAATTAATATTCACCTGGAAGTACGCGTAATTCGCGAGCAGCTCGAGCTTCTGGTCCAATGTTTTCAAGCTCTTCAGCGAAACTTCGTCCGGCTTGGTATTGTCGATGCTGATCTGCAGGTGCTCGAGCCCCGCGCGGCTCAACTCCTCGATGCGCTTCTGCGTCAGCAAAAACCCGTTCGTGATCATTCCCGCGATCATCCCGCGCCGCCGGATGTGCCTGACAATCTCATCCAGCTCCGGATGCAGCAGCGGCTCGCCACCGCTGATGGTGATGATCGACGTCCCCATGTCCGCCAGGAGGTCCAGCCGCCTCTTCATTTCCTCAAGCGGCACGGGATTCGAGAAATCGTCGAATTCGTTGCAGTACGTGCAGGCCAAGTTGCATCGCCGCGTCGGAATGATATGCACCAGGAAGGGATGCTCGGTCGAAAGCAAAGCCTTTGCAATCGCGAGCACTTCTCGCGCTCGCGTGTGGAGGAAGCGCAGCGCGCGCCAGAACCACACTTTCAGCGAAGCATGCGATTTTCCATAGCCACTCGGCATGAAACTTTAGGATTCCCCCAGCCGTTCATTATACACAACGCGGCCGCCGCGGCTCCGCGTTGTGCCCAAACAGAACGTTCGCCCAGGGGAGAACACCCGCTTTGAGCCGGTAACCGATCACTACTGGAGTTCGGAAGAATCGGTGAGACTATTGGAGCAGAAAACAGCAGGAGTGACAGCATGAAATACCGAATCGCTGGATGGGCAGGTGCGGGCTTTCTCGTTGCGGGCTGCTGGGCACTCTATTTTGCTGCGGCAAACAAGGACAATCCGATAGAACCAATTGTGTACACTCTGGCCGGTCTAACTCAACCAATTGCGCTTGTTATCTTCCATTTCAGCGTTTCTTTCTATTGGATTCTTCTTGCGAATACTGTTACGTATGCGCTCGTCGGTCTGATCGTGGAAACATTGCGGCAAAAACTAAGCAATTCGAAACAGCCCACTAACCGGAATTCGCTTGCTTGATCGTCTCGATCGTCCATGCGAAAATGGCTTCTCACGCCGGGAAATTGCCGGCAAGCCCTGTTTTCTAGTCCCTGGCGATATCGTCTAAGGGTTAGGACGTAGCCCTCTCAAGGCTAAAATCCGGGTTCGAATCCCGGTATCGCTGCCAAATTGGTTGCTCCTCAGGTTTTTCCCTCAGTTTTCCACAGCAATAGATTCTTCCATCCTTTGCATCAGGTCTTTCGATTGACGCTCGCAATCCCGCCGCGATACCCTAATGCTCGTCCGATGGCTGCATCTGTCCCCATAAGACTACGACTGAGTACTCCCAATCCGAACATGAGGAGATTCTGATGGCCGCGTCCGCCACAAAGCTAACCCCCGAACTTGCGTCTGATTCCAACCCGAGGAGATTCATGTCCAACGAACTGCGAAATTTTCTCACGCTTTCTTACGATGAGCTCGAGCAGTTGAATCTGAACGCCAAGGAGCAGCGCAAAAATCGCGTCCCGGTGCACAAAGTCCAGGAAGAGCGCCTCAAATATCTCACCGACGAAAAGCGCATCAAAGCGGTCACCGTTTTGTTCAGCGACCTAGAAGGCCGCCTCCACATGCTCGATTACGACAAAAAATTCCTCATCAAGAGCTGGGACAATCTCACCTTCGACGGCTCCTCGATTCGCGGCTTCACCGCCCAGCGCGAGAGCGATCTTCGCTTGACCATGGACTGGCCCTCCTTTTATTGGGCACCCTCCGACGTTTTCGGCTCCGGCAAAGTTCTCGTATTCGGTCACGTCATCGACAAGGACGGCACGCCCTACACCGCGGACATTCGCGGTGTTCTGAAGGGCTACGCAGACGGCCTCTTCGAGAAAAAGGGTTACACGCTCAACGCCGCCAATGAAATCGAGGGTTTTCTTTTCCGCGGACCCGACGCTGAGCGCCGCTATCACGAAACCTACAAATTCGAATACGTCAACACGGGCGGCTACTACCACTCGCTTCCGGGCGATCCCCTCCGCACGTTCATTGACACTACCGCCGAGGTGCAGCGCTGCATGGCCTTCCAAAACGAAAAGGATCACCCCGAAGTTGCACCGTCACAATTCGAAATCAATTATGGCTACGGCGAAGTCGTGCAAGCCGCCGATCAGATTCAGCTCTACAAGCTAATCTGTCGCCAAGTCGCGACGAATATGGGGTTCACTGCCAGCTTCCTGCCTAAGCCCGTCGTTGGCGTCAACGGCAGCGGCATGCACACCAACGTTTCCGTCAGCAAAGACGGCAAGAATCTCTTCTGGGATCCCAAGGGCGAAGAAAAACTCAGCAAGTTCGGATGGGATTTTGTCGACCGCATTCTCACTCACGGCAACGACATCTGCCTGCTCATCAATTCCAGCGTCAATGCATATCGCCGCCTCGACCCACATTTCGAAGCGCCCAATCAGCTCAACGCTTCCCCGACCAACCGCGGCGCCATGGTGCGTATCCCTATCGGGAACGATCGCAGCATGCGCACCGAAGTGCGCGCCGTCGCTCCCGATTCAAATCCCTACATGGTGATGTACTCCATCTTCAAGACCGGCCTGGACGGCGAAACCGCCAAGATCAAGAATCTGCGTTCCGCGCAACGGTTCCTGCCGGACAACATCTACACCGCCATCGAAAACTTCGAGAAAGCTGAGTGGACCACCACGCTTCTCGGCGCCGACGTCATAGGCCGATATGCTGAACTGAAGCGCACCGCCGCCGATCGCTGCCCGCGAGCCCTCGGCGCCATCGTCAAGGCGCAGGAAGTTCAGTTCCATCACGAGGTTTACAACCAGTTCCTCTGGAACCTGTTCTAGTCCGCTCTTGGTTTCTAGTGGCGGGGCTTGCCCGCTCGATCCTACTGTCTGCTGCTCGCAAGACGCACGCACGTGTGTCTAATCCCGCGCGCAGCGAGGGATCGTGGCTGAACCCGAGCGCCACCAAGATCATTGCAACACCGCAGTTCTGCATGCTGCTGTTTCCCAATTTCGTGCGAAACTAAACCCTCCATGCCAGACCAAAAACCACAACCCGTGGCTGTTTGCACTCGCTGCGGAGCCGTGTCGTACTCTTCGGAGATGATCAGCGGCCAATGCGCTCAAGTTACCGCGGGCAAGCGCTGCACTGGTGTCATTGGAAGCGCGGCGAACCAAACCGATTGGGAGGCTTGCCCCGCGTGCCTGGCTACCGGAATTAGGAATGAAAAACCGTGCGGCCAATGCGATGGCACCGGCTGGCTCTACGTCCGGAACCGTAAGCGATAAGGCCGATAGCCCATTCTTCTTTTGGCTAGCTAAGGGAGCAAACCGTTTTTGGAACTAAAGCGTATTAGAATTCGTACTGACTTAGGAGAGAACCACGAATCATGTCAATTCGCCAGGGTGATTGGGGTTCCTTAATTTGTGGTGAAGAAGGGAGATGGATCATGAAAGGCATAAAGGATTCTACGCTGGCTTGGATAGCGGGAACAGTTTGTCTAGCGACGGTTTCGCTGGTTGGCTCTGTCCCAGCGTGGGCGCAGGGAGAGAAGCGCACCGTGTTCCCACCGGACAATTTTCATTGGCAGGGAAACCTGAAGGCTGGGCAGACGCTGGAAGTGATCAATCGAAACGGAGAGATTGAAGCGAACAGCGCCAAAGGCGATGAAGCGCGGGCCGAAAGCATGAGGAGAGGCAACAATGACGACCGCGAATTGTTCGTCGAGGTCGTCGAGTACCCGGAAGGTGTGACGATATGCGCGGTGCAGGCCAGAGACATGACGCCGGGGCGGTGCCACCGCGGCGGAGTTTCGTCAGAGTCCTTCGGATGGCACGGGCATGGTGCAAAGATTAACTTTGATGTCCAAGTGCCCCGCGGCGTGCGCTTCCAAGCGATGACGACGAATGGAAACGTGCTTTGCCGGGAGCTGAATAGCGTGGTGGAGGCGACGACGACGAACGGTAACGTGGAGGTTTCGACGAGCGAGTGGACCTCAGCGAGAACCACAAACGGCGGAGTACGCGTGTCCATAGGCAACGCGAAATGGAATGGCGAATTAGAAGTGAAGACCACGAACGGCAGCGTGGATGTGACGCTGCCAGCTTCGGCAGAGTTCAAGTTGAATGCGGCAACGACGAATGGCGGAATTCACACAGATTTTCCGATAACAGTACTAGGGAGCTTCAGTTCGAAGGAGCTTGCCGGAACCGTGGGCGGAGGCGGACGGGAATTGAAAGTCGTGACAACCAACGGCACGATTAAGCTGATGAAGAGCTAAAGAAACAAAAAAGAAAAAAAGAAAAAAAGCAGCAGCTCAGTCGCCCCTCGTTCCGCCGAATTCGCGGCGCGAAGTAATGCCCTTTCCTTCCGTTACGCTCACCGTCGCGCCCGCCGCCACGCCCGAAAAACGGTCCGTTTGGCCGCTGGGCCAGCGAATCTCGATCGTATCGGCTTTGTCGTGCTGTCCCAGGCCAAAGGTCAGCACCAGTTCGCTGGCGGAGAGATAGCTCGAGCCGCTGCGCAGCATCTCGGTCTGCGTTTCCCCGCCTGCGGTCAGCTTCACCGTGGCGCCAAGGCCATCGCGGTTGGACTTCGTGCCAACCAGCTTGATGCGCAGACTGCGATTCGCCGCCGTAGCACGTTGCGCTTCGTTCCGGAACAAGTACACCGGTCCGCCGTTGGTGGACAGCAGCAAATCCAGCCGTCCGTCATTGTTGGTGTCCGCATACGCCGCGCCACGGCCCACGCGCGGAGACCCAAACCCCGGTCCCAGCGACTTCGTCACTTCCACGAACTTCCCTTTCCCCATGTTGCGGAAAAGATGCGGCGGCATGGCGTATTTCACGTTGGCTTGCACGCGCTGGATGTCTGCGTCGATGTGCCCGTTCGCCACGAGCACGTCAGGCCAGCCGTCCAGGTCGTAATCGAAAAAGAAGCATCCGAATCCGAGCGTCAGCAGCGACGCGCGTCCAATTTCCGAGCGCGGCGCTTCGTCAACGAACAATCCTTTTCCTTCGTTGTGATACAGCGAAAGCATCTGGTTCGAGAAATTCGTGATCAATACGCTGGTGTATCCCGAATGATCGTAGTCGGCCGCGTCCACACCCATGCCCGCACGCGCTACGCCGTCTTCGCTGAACGCCACGCCCGCCACGACGGCTTTCTCTGTAAACGCGCCGTTGCCGTTGTTGCGAAAAAGCTTGTTCGGCTGGGTGTCGTTGGAGAACAGAAGGTCGGGCCAGCCGTCATTGTCGTAATCGAGCACGGCGATGCCGAGAGTTTTCGAGGTCGCGTCGCCGAGTCCCGCCTGCTGTGTGACGTCTTCAAACGTGCCGTTGCCGCGATTGTGCCACAGGCGCACGGCCGTGCCTTTGTACGATTCCGGCGTGCAATACGATTTGCTTTTGCCGTCGAGCGTGCAATACAGGTCGGTCTCCGGCGTCCACTGCACGTAATTGGCGACCACCAGATCCAGATGCCCGTCTTTGTCGTAGTCGACCCAGGCGGCGCTGGTGCTGAATTCCTTCGGCCCCAGCAATCCCGCTTTTTGCGTCACATCGGTGAACGTGCCGTTGCCATTGTTGTGAAACAGATGGCTTTGCCCGTAAGTGGTGACAAAAAGATCGTCATAGCCATCATTGTCATAGTCGCCCACCGCCACGCCCATCCCGAAGAGTTCGACGTCGAGCCCCGCCTTGTGCGTCACATCGGTGAATGTGCCGTCATGATTGTTATGATAGAGCTTCGGCGTCGCGTGTTTCTGCTCGTGCCCGGGCCAGTCCATTCCGTTAACCAGGAAAATGTCCGGCCAGCCGTCGTTGTCGTAATCGATGAAGGCCACGCCCGGTCCCATCGTCTCGGGAAGATATTTCTTACCGAACGCGCCGTTGTTGTGGACGAAGCGGACTCCAGCCCGTTGCGTGACGTCGCGGAATTGAATTGAGGACGGCGCATCGGGCGCGGCTCCCGCGCCTGTTTTTCCAATCAGAAGAGTTGTCAGTGCAGTGACAAGGAGTGCAGCAAGCAGACGTTTCACCATTCCCCCGTTTCAGTCGCGGCCCACGCCGAGCGCGTCTGCCACTTTGTTGATGTAATTGAACCACGCAGCGATCAGCGTAATTTGCAAAATCCCCCGGTCGTCGAAGCCCACCTCACGCAGCTTCTCAATGTCGGCGCGGGTACACCTCGTGGCGTCTTTCGTCAGCTTGACCACGTGTTCCAGCATCGCGCGGTCCTGTTCGCTAATCGGCGCGGTGCGGAAATCCCTGCGCACCGCCTCCACGAATTTGTCATCCAGCGTGACCCGGCGCAGAAACTCTGCGTGCGATTCGATTCAATAGTGGCAGCGGTTGGTCACCGACACCAACGTGGTGATCATTTCCTGCTGGCGGCGCGTGAGCGGCAAATCCGGCCCCATCATCGCGCCAAACGCCGAAAATGAGTGGTACAGCGCGTCCGGAATCAGTGAGTGCGACGCGGTAATGCTATCCGCTTCGCCGTGGTCCACAGCGGGGACCGGTGTCCTGTACTCCGGCGGATATAATTTTCGTTCCGCTTCAATAGCTTTCTTGACGCGCTCGTCTTCGTCCATCCGGACCGTTTTGATCCAGGTCATTGCGCCTCGCTGTTCCGCTTGAGATGTTTGTTGGAGTCAGTGTCCACTGCCTGGCCTTGTGCTTTCCGCAGTGGAAACCTTGGCAGCCACTTTGCGTGCGGCTGTCTTTTTCTGCGCCGCTGCGCCGAGCACGACGCTGGAGTGCTCGTGAATCGGCTGCCGCTCGTTGTTGTCTTCCGGATGCGCCTGCCGGTATGGACCGGTGATGGCCTGCGCGGATTCGTCCGCTTTGAAACGCAGGTAGCGCGCCTTGTGCTCTTCAGTTTTCGCGTCGTTTCCGAGGCCGTTGTAGCACAGCATCAGGTTGTAGTGCGCCTGCAAATCCTCGGGGTCAATGGTCAAGGTTTTTTCGAATTCGGAGACGGCCTCGGCGTAGCGCTTCTCGAGAAAAAGCAGGCGGCCCAGTTCGTTGTGCACCACGCGGTCGCGCGGGAATTGCTCGAGCACAGTTTTCAGGCGGGCTGCGGCGCCGTCGTAATCCCCGTCTTCACGGAGAGCTTTGGCATAAAAGAAATTCGTCCGCGCAAGCTTCGCATCGATGGCCAAAGATTTTTCCAGCACTTTGCGCGCGCCCGATATATCGCCTTCTTGCAACAGCACTCTTCCGATGTTGGTCCAGCCATCGGGATTCTGCGGATCGGCTTCCGTGATTTTTTCGAATGCCGCAGCAGCGGCCTTCAGATCGCCTTGCAGGAACAGCCCGATACCGTAATCGTTCCAGCGCGTCCAATCTTCCTTGACGCTGAGGGTCTTCGGCTGCGGCGCTGTCGCATTGCGTGGCAGAACGCGTAGAGTCTTCGTGTCTTCCGCAAGAATGATGATCGGCAAATCGGGAATCGCTTTCACATTGCCGGACACGTCCGAAGTGTCGCCGTTGAAGAAGAATTGGCGGTCGTCGAAATCCGGCGTGGTTTGTTGAGCACCGCTACGCGTCAATTGCGTGGTTACGTCTTCCGGAAGGCCAGCAAATGAAAACTGGGTGTTGTACCAACTGAATTTTCTATAGTTCAGTTTGGCGCGCAACGTAATCTTGTCGCTTGCGTTTTCAGGTACGTGCAAACGGTAGTGCGCGGTGTCCGCCGCGCCCGGCGGAATCAAGTGCACGTAAACGACGGAGCGCGTGGCCCACGCGTTGCGCTTGTTGATGGGATTGCCGTGCCCGTCGATTTGCAGCGAACGATAAAAGTGCGCGCCGGGCTCGACGGGGCCTTTGCCGTGGTCTTCGACTTGGCCGCTCCAGAAAACCTTTTGGCCTTTTTCGTCGGTGGCTTGCAGTTCCAACCAAACATCGAAGGCGTCTACGGTGCCCCCAGGAAAGAAGTGGCCAACCTTGCGCGTTCGAACGACGACGTCCACGCGAACATCATCGCCGCGGCGCACGGCGGAGTCCGTGCGATCAATTGGAGCGGTAATCGCCCGAAGTTCGCCTGACGGGCCCTTGGGCAGGGCGGCCTCGGATTCTTCACCCACGGCGAAGGTGGTGGAGAGTTCCTGCTTGCCCAATTCGCTGTGCACCGGCACGCTTGATTCTTTTCCCGCAGGAGAAATCGCGAAAATATCGACACTCAGTTGCTTGTCCTGTAGAAATTTCTTGGCAAATTCGAATTGCGCCTCATCTCGATTGGCCGTGGGCACGGCGGTATTCGCGCCGGGAAAACGGTGCGAATGGACTAAACCGTTGATGTTGCCATCATCTTTTGAAGGCACGAATGGCATGTGGCAATCGGCGCAATTCATCGGGCTCTTCGGATAATAAAACGCGCGCGCGCCTTGACCAGAAACTCCGCTGGCCTGCCAATTGTCGTATTCGTTGAAGCCACGAATCCAGCGGTAACGATTTACGGGAACGTCCAAGTGAACTTTGTGGCAGGAAGAACAGAATTCCGCAGTGTCCGCGCGCATGAAAGGTTTCAAGAACGTGCGGCGGTGCGGCTCGGGATTCAAGCGCACGACAAAGTCATGCAACTTGCGAACGAGTGGATTTTCGCTGGCGGCCAGTTCATGCAACTTCGGATATTCCAGAAAGAAATCTCCCTGGCCCATAGTGCTTTTCACTTCCACAATGCTGTGGCACATGAGGCAGCCCAAGCCCGCGCGCGCTTCCGGACGATCCACGATTTGCTTGATGGGCGTATCGAACAAGCCACTGTAGAGCAGGGCGGGATCGTGGCAACCGGCGCACCATTTCGAGGAGCGCACGCCGGCGACGTCCTGCATGTACTCGATGCTCTTGCGATACCACTGATTGTTGAAAGAAGAAAAGTGGTGCATCGAACTGTTCCACTGGGCGTAAATATCGGCGTGGCAGCGTTGGCAGGCCTCCGATTTCATGAAGTATTGCGAAGGAATGTTGACGTCGTGTTTGGTCTGCGCGGAACTTGGGAAGAATTTCCCTGATGCTCCATCGCCTTCATGGTCCATGGAGTCGGGCGGCATCAGCGGGTTGACGATGCCATTTGCTCTGGCATCGCGCCAGCGGACTTCGCGCATCCACCACAGGCCCGCGGAGATCGCGAATGTGAGGATCGCCAGCGACGCAAATCGGAATGCGCTGCTGATGCTGGTTTGACCCAGCCAACCTTTCGAATGGAGCCAGTCCGTCAGAAGCAGAAGCGTGCCGAGAACACTCAGGGTAATGTGCGCGTACAACAAGTCCCAAAAACGATGCGGCGTTCCGATTTTGATCAACACGATGCCGAGAAGGCTCCCGGCGGCCAGGAGAATCCAGCCGAGGCGAGCAAGATTGCTTGCGCTCCAAAGAAAAGGAACGAGAAAAGCAAGAAGGAGCAAAAAGACGAGGACTCCAGCGGCGACGTGGAGCAGATCGACAACCGCGTAGGTGATGGTGGCCGAGGGGAAGCCGTACAAATAGGCAGCAGTGAGAGCGAGGAGAATTAAGAAACGGGATAGCCAGCGCTTGGACGACTCAATGCGCATCGAAAGCCTCTACGGAACGGCTGGGCGGCAGAAAAAAAACGACCGGATGTCTGAGATCCATCCGGCCGTGATTCAGTTTGGGGTGCCCCGAAGCAAGCCAAGGTATGGCCGAGCTGGAGGCGATGGTGCTTGTGGGCATAGTTTATAATTTTCTGGCGCGAAACGGGCAATACTGCGAAAGCACTAGAAACCGCAAAATCATGCAAATTAATTGGACTAGCGGCAATACTAGAAAAGAACTAGAGATTCTAGAGCGGCTCTATCCCCTTTCCTTCCAAGCATTTATAAGCCTTCTGCGTCTGAAGAGCTTTGTACTCTTCGCTGCGACCGCTGGGCCAGTCGATGACCACGCGGTCAATTTTCTCGCGCTTCGCCACGCCAAAGGTCACGGGCAGCTCGGATTGCGAAAGGTAACTCGAGCCGCCGCGCACTGTGCGAGATTGATGAAGATCTCCTGCGAAGATTTGTACCGTCGCTCCGATGGCATCGCGGTTGGATTTTGTTCCGTGCAATTCGAAACGGATGCTGTGATTCCCTGCCAACTGATCGTTGCGAAAGAGAACCGCGGGGCCATTGTTGGTGGTCAGCAGGATATCCAGATCGCCGTCGCGATCGAAATCTCCGTAAGCCAGTCCGCGGCCCACGCGAGGTTTTTCCAACCCGCCCCCAGCGTCGGCTGCCACATCATGGAATTTCCCGCTCCCCAGATTCAGAAAAAGTTGCGGCGGCTGGGCGTAGCCCACATTTCCGCGAATGTTCCGGACGGTCTCATCGATGTGTCCATTGGCCACGGCGAGATCGAGGGCGCCGTCTAAATCGACGTCGAGGAACATGCAGCCGAAGCCGAGCGTGTTTCGCGAAGGTGCGCCGACTCCAGAAGGGATGGAAACGTCGTCAAACACTCCAGGGGCGCTTGCGCGGTAAAGGCCGATCATTTCGTTGTCGAAATTGGTGATGGCGATTCCGAGCTTGCCGGAATTGTCAAAGTCTCCGACATCGACGCCCATGCCAGCGCGAGCCTTGCCTTCGTTGCTGAACGCCAAACCCGCCTCGACGGCGACATCCTTGAACTTTCCATTGCGAAGATTGCGATAGAGTTTGTTTGGCTGCGTGTCGTTAGCCACAATCAGGTCGGGCCAGCCATCGTGGTCATAATCGAACATGGCGACGCCGAGAGACTTCGAGCTGCTGTCGAACACGCCGCCCGTTGCAGTGACGTCTTCGAAGGTGCCGTTGCCACGATTGTGAAACAGCCAGCAGGTATCGCCGCGATAGGCTTCCGGCGTGCAATACGACTTGTGAGCGCCATCAAGACTGCAAAACACGTCGTGTTCCGGAGACCAGCGAACATAATTGCAAACAAATAAATCGAGAAAGCCGTCCCGGTCGTAGTCGAACCACAACGCAGAGGTGCTCAAGCCCTGCCCTCCGAAAAGACCGCTCGAGCGCGTTGCGTCCACAAAGGCGCCTTTGCCGGTGTTGCGAAAGAGGCGGCTCTGGCCAACACAGGAAATGAAAATGTCGGGAAGGCCATCGTTGTTGTAGTCGCCCACGGCAACGCCCATTCCATACATTTCGACGTCGAGTCCCGCGCTTTTGGTGACGTCGGTGAAGGTGCCGTTGCGATTGTTGCGGTAAAGGCGCAGGGTTGAGCGCTGCCGTTTGTGGCCGGGCCAGTCCATCCCGTTGATGAGCAGAATGTCCTGCCAGCCATCGGCGTCGTAATCCAAAAAAGCGCAGCCGGAGCCAAGCGTTTCCGGAAGCAGCTTGCCGCCATACGCGCCGGAGTTGTGCTGAAACTGGATTCCCGCCTCGGAAGTCACGTCGGTGAGGCGAAAGCCCAAGTTCGATGGAGGGCTTGCGAATGCCCAGGGAGGAAATGATGCTGCCACGCCCGCGCCGAATGCAGAAAAAAGAAAATCGCGGCGGTTCAAGGCAGATTTCTCTTTGCTAAAGCAGAAATTATGAAATGCTCGATTACCGTCCCGGCAAGCACCCCGACTAGCGTCCCGGGCACTGCCAGGACTAGAACAGTGACCCAGCCGAATATCGGAACGCTAATCAATTCCAAGCACACCATTGGGATGCCCCACCAAATAGCCTCACGCGCAAAACGCTGCGAGAACGTGTATTTGCGTTGAACAGATAGCTTCACTTGGTGTCTTTCCTCCTAGTCAGGGCAGATTCACCAGACCGTTGCGAATCGCGTAAACAACCAGTTCCGCTGTTTTGTGAATGCCGAGCGTATCCATGATGTTGGCGCGATGTACGGCGACGGTATTCACGCTGAGATTCAAGTCGGAAGCAATTTCCTTGTTGGACTTCCCGGCTACGATATGCTGGAGAACTTCCAGCTCGCGGGGCGTCAATCCGCCCCCGCGTTCACCTTTGAGGGTGTCCTTGCGCGACACCTGAGGATCGAGAACAGTCATGCCAGCAGCGATGCTCTTTACCGCGCTCACCAAGTCGAGGTCCATGGCGTTTTTCAAAACGTAGCCGCGCGCGCCCGCCTGGAGCGCCTGGCTCACCAGCGTTTCCTCGGAATGCATGCTCAACATGAGAATTCCCGCTTCCGGATACGCTTCAAGGATTTTTCGCGTCGCTTCAATGCCGCTCAATTCGGGCATGGCGCAATCCATCACGATGACGCGCGGCCGCAGGTCGATGGCCAGGCGCACGGCTTCTTCGCCGTCGCTCGCTTCGGCGACGACAGAGATCCCCTGGTCGTCTTCCAACATACGACGGAAGCCGCGCCGAACCAGGGCGTGATCGTCCGCCAACAGAACCGTTATTTTATGCGCCATGACTTTCCACTTTCTCACGCGGAATCTGCAACCGGACTTGCGTGCCGCCCTGTGGACGCGGAGCGATGACCAGTGTTCCGCCAATCAGCTCCGCTCGTTCGCGCATGGCGACCAGTCCAATTCCCCGCTGCATTTTCTCGGCAACGAATCCCGTGCCGTGATCCTCCACTTCGAGTTCCAGCGAATCCCCTGAATATTTCAGGCGAATCCAGGCCTCGCGCGCGCCAGAATGGCGGCTCACATTGTTCAGCGCTTCCTGAAGCACACGATAGATGTGCACGCCGGCGCTGGGCTCGACGGGAAATGACTTGCCGCTTTTCTCGTAGTGCAGCTCGATGCCCGCCTGCCTGCCCACGGTGGGAATATACCAGTCCAGGGTGCTTTCGAGCCCGACCTCTTCCAGCAAGACAGGATGCAGAGCCTGCGAGAGCGTTCGGATGTTGTTCAGCGTGGATTGCGCGATTTCCTGCACTTCTGTCAAATCTGCGTGAAGAGGCGTTCCCTCACCGGCTTGCCGGCCCGCGCGGCGCAGCATCGAGCCAATCGCGGTGAGCACCTGGCCGAACTCGTCGTGCAACTCGCGGGAAATGTGCCGCAGCGTGGATTCCTGCGTCGAGATCAGTTTTTGGGCCAGCTCGCTGCGTTGTTCGGAAAGTTCGGCAAGGCGCGCAAAAAGCAGGCGGTTGCTGCGGATCAGGTACAGGCTCGTCAGCACAATAGCAATGAGAGTGGCAGCCAGAAAGAGATAGAGTTGGCGCTGCACGCCGGCATAGATTTTAGCGATGCTTGTGGCGGCCTGTTCCTCCCCTTCGTTGTTTTCCACGAGCAGACGGGAAACCGCAGTGCTCAGGGCCTGTTCGCGCGCCTGAAGCGTCAAGCGAATCTGTTCGCGCGCTTCCGGCTCTTTGCCGCTCTGCGCCAGCGCGAACATGCGGTGGACGGCGTCCCAAAACTGCGCGACGGATTGCGAGAGATATTTCCGCTGGTCGGGCGTGCGGCTGGCGACCGACAGGCCTTCCTCGAGCTTGAGGGCGGCGTCGAGGTCCTGCTGCATGCGTTCGAACTGGGCGGTCCATGCGGTAAGCGGATACGCCTCGGTGATATCGAGCAT
>WNFW01002493.1_pt1 | contig 24730 bp, 21 predicted proteins | sample 5400131 | NCBI WGS metagenome assembly WNFW01 (sample SAMN13153362, study PRJNA577476) | soil metagenome | isolation source: 20 cm soil or saprolite under grassland replicate 1 | place: USA:California | collected 2016-06-15 | reverse complement strand
ACTCTTCCCTGGGAAAAACATATTGAGTTTCTGCGCGAAAGATCGATTCGCAGGCAAATTACGGAAACCGTTCGTGCTTCCGTGAGCAAGTACGCCGGGCATCCGGCGATTCTTGGTTATCTCGTCGGCAACGAAATCTCCAGCACGATGGCACGCTGGCTCGGCGCGCGGCGGGTGATTGAATTTGTAGAGGAACTAATTCGGATCGGGCGTGCTATCGATCCGAATACGCTCTTCTCTTATGCCACTTACCCGCCCACCGAATATCTGCTTCCGCAGAATGCCGATTTTTGCTGTTTTAACGTTTACCTTCACAATCAGCGCGATTTCGAAGGCTACCTGCTGCGACTTCAAAATCTTACGGGCGAACGTCCGCTTATCCTGGGGGAATTCGGCATGGACACCATGCGGCATTCACAAGACGAGCAGGCAGAGATGCTCGGTTGGCATATCGACAGTGTGGTAAAATGCGGGCTTGCCGGAACCATTTTTTTTACCTGGACGGACGAATGGTTCACAGGCGGGCAGGAAATTACGGACTGGGCTTTTGGGATCGTGACGCGGGAACGCCGACCAAAGAAGGCGTTCTATATGCTCGAAGAGAAATTGGGACGAAACGATGCCGCTTTGCCTCATCGTTCTCTACCCAAGGCACCATTTGTTTCGGTAATTGTTTGTTCGTACAACGGCGGTCCTACTCTTGCGTCCTGCCTTGATTCGTTAGGCAAGCTTAACTATCCCGAGTACGAGGTTATTCTGGTCGATGACGGCTCGACAGATGATACATCTTACATCGCTGCGCAGTTCCCATGGGTCCGCTACATTCATCAAAACAATCAAGGCCTGAGCCACGCTCGGAACACCGGCGCCGTGGCAGCGAAGGGTGAAGTTTTCGCCTACACCGATTCGGACTGCATGGTTGATGCCGATTGGCTGTACTACCTCATCGGTACTCTGGTGAGTGGGAACTACGCCGGAGTCGGTGGCCCAAATATTACGCCGCCGGCCAAAAATTGGATTCAGGCCTGCGTTGCAGCGGCACCGGGCGGACCGAGCCATGTGCTGCTTACGGACGTGGTCGCCGAGCATATTCCGGGCTGTAATATGGCGTTCTATCGTTGGGCCTTTGAGGGCATTGGCGGTTTCGATACCGAATACCGCAAAGCAGGTGATGACGTTGATTTTTGCTGGCGACTTCAGCAGGCTGGGTGGGTCATTTCCTTCAGTCCAACGGCGATCGTTTGGCACTATCGACGCTTCACTCTCCGCGCTTTTTTGAAGCAACAAGACGGCTACGGCGAGGCAGAGTCACTGTTACGCTTTAAGCATTTGATCTTCTTCGGACCAACAGGCACCGCGAAATGGCGCGGCCAGATCTACGGGACACCGCGGTTCAGCTGGTTCGTTAACCGGCCGGTCATCTATCACGGAATTTTCGGTGAAGGTTTTTTTCAATCGATTTACCCCACACCCCAGTCAGACGTAGCCGCCTACCTAAGCAGCATTGAATGGTTTGCGTTGACGATTTTCCTGTTCGGTCTGGGCATTTTTCTTCCGGCATTGCGCATTGTGCCTTACCTGATGCTTGGCGGCACCTTGTGCGTTGCCCTTTCCTACATGGTACGGGCTTCCATTGAGCCGAAATTCGATACGGCAGGGGCGCGACTGCTTGTCATGTTTCTGGCTTTTGCCCAACCGCTCGTACGAGGATTCTCCCGTTATTTCACCTGGCTGCATTTCAAACGCACACCGACCAGCGTAATTAGGGCGCACGAACATCTACCGGAGCGCGGCCGCTTCGTCGGCGGTCTGAGTCGCAGAGTTTTTTGGAGCGATCAGGGAAGGGACCGCCACTACTTGCTCGGCGCCATTTTCGAATTGCTCGATGAGGAAGGCTGGCGTTACTCCACCGACAGCGGATGGAATGAGTGGGACATTCAAATCTACGGAAATTTTTGGTGGAGCATCGCACTTCAGACCGTCACTGAGTATCACGGCGGCGGAAATTGTCTGACCCGTGTTCGCCTTCGAAACCGATTCGTTACAACGACGATCATTTTTAACCTCATTGCATTAAGTCTGTTGATCTATCGACAACTCAACATTTCCCATGTGGATCTTTGGTTCCTTGTTCCGTACCTGCTTTTTCTCGTGTTTCTCTGGACGCGTGCGCGTCTGCTGAAGTCACGCGTGGCCGAACTTGTCGATCTTGCAGCGCACCGCGCCGGTCTGCAGCGGGTGATGCGAAAAAGCAAGAGCGGGGAGAGCATGGCAACATCGCAAGTTGAAGTGCCTGTGAACACCGTGGACCAAGTCTCGCCGAATCTGCCTAGGTGACGGCTAGCCCAAATCCCTGGCTCGCTTCGCTCAGAACTTCAAACGTACTCTACCAATTCCGCGCTCGATGTGGCCGATTCGCTTTGCTTTTAACATTGCCTTCACGCCTTCGACGTCATGTTGGGAAACTATCGCGGCCATTCCGATACCCATGTTGAAGACCTGATACATTTCCTGAGGATCGACATCTCCGTTTTGCTGCAGGATTTGAAAGATGCTCGGCACGCGCCAGTTTTTGGTTTCGATCACCGCGTCACAATTTGCAGGCAAAATTCGCGGCAGATTGTCAATGAGACCGCCGCCTGTGATATGGGCGAGACCTTTGATCAGGCCACTTGGAATGTTTGCCAGAAGCGGCTGATAGTTCTTGTGCACCCGCAGTAATTCCTGACCCACCGTCTTCCCCGGCCCGGGCAGGCGCGAAGTAACTTTGAGCCGCATTTTGCGGAACAGAATTTGTCGTGCCAGCGAGTAGCCGTTGGTATGCAAGCCAGCTGATTCCAGTCCGAGAATTAGATCGCCCGGCCCGATTTTCTTTCCGTCGATGATCCTCCTGCGATCGACAACACCAATAATGCAGCCCGCGAGATCGTATTCTCCCGTGCGATACATTCCGGGCATCTGCGCTGTTTCGCCGCCAATAAGAGCACAACCCGCAGATCGACAGGCGTGTGAAAGACCCTGTAGCAATTGTTGAAATACACTCGGGTCGAGTTTCCCGAACCCAATGTAATCCAGGAAGAACAGCGGACGCGCACCCAAGACTGCGATGTCGTTAACACAATGGTTTACCAGGTCGGCACCGACGGTGTCGTGTTTGTTTAACGCAAACGCAACTTTCAATTTCGTTCCAACGCCGTCGATACTTGCAACCAGTACGGGTTCACGCATTCCAGGGAAGCTCGCTCGGAACAATCCCCCGAAACCGCCAATCCTGCCCAACACCTGGGGTCCGTGCGTTTGCTTTACCAGAGATTGAATCTGTTTTTTGAGTCGATTGCCAAGATCAACATCGACGCCCGCAGACGCATAGGCTTTTTTCTTTTTTGTCATGTCGAGCGAAGTCGAGACATCTCTGTTTTTAATTTAAACAGCAAGAGATTTTCTCGACTTGGCGAAGTTTAGCCTGAGGGAGAGAAGCAAGTCGAATGGGCTTCGGCTCGAAATGACAGATCCGCTACTTCAAATCCGCAAACAAGGTTGGATGTCCTTCCTGATCGGCGAGCGCTTTGGCGCGTTGCTCGCGTTTTTCCATGATGAACTTGTCTAACGCAGGATCGACGGGCAGGGGATAATCGCCGTTGAAACAGGCGAGGCAAAAACTATTCATCGGCTTTCCAGTCGCCCGTACCATGCCTTCCACATCAAGGTAACCGAGGCTGTCGACACCAAGATATTTACAGATGTCTTCCATTGGCATCTGGTTAGCAATCAACTTTTCCGGATCGGGAAAATCGATTCCGTAATGACAGGCAAACCGGTGTGGTGGACAGCTTACCCGCATGTGCACTTCCTTTGCGCCAGCTTCGCGCAAATTCACGACACGTGCTCGCGAGGTCGTTCCGCGCACGATTGAGTCGTCCACAACGACGACCCGCTTTCCGGCCACCATTTCCTTAATCAGGTTCAACTTTACCCGCACATCAAAATCGCGGATGAGCTGGCTTGGCTGCAAAAACGTGCGGCCAATGTAGTGATTACGTACAAAGGCGTGGGCATAGGGAATCTTTAATTCCTGCGCGAACCCAAGAGCGGCATAGTTTCCCGAATCCGGCACCGGCACAACGATGTCTGCATCGACCGGAAATTTTCTTGCCAGTTCGCGTCCCATTTCCATACGCACTTTGCCCACGTTAACGCCGCCGATCATGCTGTCCGGACGCGCGAAATACACGTATTCGAACATGCAAAATGCCTGCCGCTCGTCCGGGAATGGCCTTTCGGAGCGCAATCCTTTTTCATCAATGATCAACACTTCGCCCGGCTCAATTTCTCGGACGAACTCCGCATGAATCAGATCGAAAGCGCACGTCTCAGACGCCAGGAAATAGGCGCCATCGAGCTTGCCGAGAGCGAGCGGGCGCCAGCCAAAAGGATCGCGCACGCCGATCAGTTCGCGTTCACTCATGATGATCAGCGAGAACGCGCCCTGGATCCGGCGCAACGCCGCCAGTACATTTCCGCCATTCTCCGAGGGTTGCGCCAGGAGATGTAAAATGATTTCGCTGTCGGCAGTGGTTTGGAAAATGGAGCCCTTTCGCTCGAGTTCATCGCGCAAAAGATCGGCATTGGTCAAATTACCATTGTGCGCAATTGCCATCTGCCCGCGCACACAATCGACTACGAAAGGTTGCGCGTTTTTGATCGTGCTCGTGCCCGTCGTCGAATAGCGCGTGTGCCCGATGGCACGTGTCCCCTTCAGTCTCGCTAGTTCGTCCTGTCCAAAAACCTGCGATACAAGCCCCATGTCCTTATGCTGGAGAAAGGTCGTACGCGGACCATTGCTGGTAACGATTCCGGCGCTCTCCTGGCCGCGATGCTGCAACGCAAAGAGACCGTAGTATGTCAAGACCGCCGCGTTTGGGTGGCCGAACACGCCGAAGAGCCCGCATTCGTGCTGCGGGAAAGGATTGGTCTCGGCTTGGACGGTGTCGATGCGTTCTGGAGAGATCACACTCAATAATTCACCAAATCGGGCGCGGTTCAACGAATCGTTCTTAAGATGTGACAAACTTCTCTTGTAAACCGCGCTTCATAAACTCGGGATACCTTCGGACGCTGAATCGCTTTCCACTGCGCGGCGGATGGCATTCCACCAATCGTCATGCAGACTGACAATCGGCCAGGAAGATGTCTCGCCGCCGACACGGATGCAAAGTTGGTCGCCGCCAACTCTACCCAGCTGTCGAAATGGAACTTGTCGCTCCTGCAAGGTTGACGCGGTTTTTTGCAGATTTTCGGGCGTAATGGAAATCAGGATGCGAGACTGCGATTCGTTAAACAGCACTGTAACGGCTGCGTCGTGCGCGGCGTGACGCTGATCTGGGTGCGACGCGTGCCCCGCGTCGCCCGCACGGCCACGGCTACAGTCGACCTCTGCCCCGACAAGTCCTTCCGGATTAAAGCAACATTCAGCGAGCGCGACAGCGAAACCCCCTTCGCTGCAATCATGGGCGCTTTTTACTAGACCTTCGCGAATCAAATCGCGGACCGCGTTCTGGATTTTAATTTCGTGGCCAAGATCCATGCGCGGCGGCGGACCAATTTTCAAACCGTGACAGACTTTGAGATAACGCGAGCCACCGAGGCTGCAGCCGAGGGCATTGGCCTCGGATTCTTGCTTTTCGTTCGTCTCTTCTCGGCTGCGGTCGGCGCCCGCGGCTACAGCACCGGCGATTTCGCCAACCAAAATAATCACGTCACCCTCGTTTTTGAACCATTGAGTCGTGATGTGCTCTTCCTTGTCGATCAAACCAACCATTCCGATAGTTGGCGTTGGATCGACCACACCCGCCGGACTCTCGTTGTATAAAGAAACATTTCCTCCCGTGACTGGCGTCCCAAACGCGCGACAGGATTCGGCGACGCCTTCAACTACTTCTCGCAATTGCCAAAAATTCTCCTGCTTATAGGGATTGCCAAAGTTCAGGTTATCGGTCACGGCGAGAGGACGGGCACCCGAGCAGATGAGATTCCGCGCCGCTTCGGCTACGGCAATTTTCCCGCCCACTCGTGGATCCAACGCGCAATAGAGCGAATTGCAGTCAGTCGTCGCGGCGAGGATTTTATTCGCATAACGCACGAAGAAAACGGCCGCGTCCGAACCCGGCTTCACCAATGTGCCGGTGCGTACTGTATGGTCGTACTGCCGATACACCCAGTTTTTCGATGCGATGGTTGGATCGCGCAGCAGTTGGCGCAATGCTTCGTGATTATCGAGGAAGGGGAGATTGTCGATTCGGCGGTCGTCCCAAGTTGTCGGGAGAGATTTCGCTTCCCGTGAATAGAGAGGCGCCTCGTCGGCCAGCGCCCTGGCAGGAATCTCCGCGGCAATCGAGCCGTTATTGCGCACACGCATCAAGCCGTCGTCGGTGACACGGCCAATCTCAACGCACGGCACATCCCATTTCTCGAATATTGCGCGGACTAGCTTTTCCTTGCCGCGTCTCGCGATGATCAGCATTCGCTCCTGCGATTCACTTAACAAAATCTCATATGACGTCATGCCAGGCTCGCGTTTTGGAACTTTCGCAAGGTCAATCTCGATACCACTTCCGGCGCGGCTGGCGGTTTCACACGTCGAACAGGTAAGCCCCGCTGCGCCCATGTCCTGGATGCCGGCGACAGCATCGTGCCCAAGAAGCTCAAGGCACGCTTCGAGTAAAAGTTTCTCCTTGAACGGATCGCCGACCTGCACTGCCGGGCGATCTTCGCGCGATTGCTCGGTCAATTCGCGCGAAGCAAACGCCGCCCCGGCCAGGCCATCACGTCCTGTCTCGGCGCCAACATAGAAAACTGGATTGCCGACGCCGCTTGCAGCGCCGCGCGCCAGTTGCTCGTGACGTAAAACACCGAGACAAAAAACGTTTATCAGGGGATTGCCCTCGAACGTCTCATCAAAATAGATTTCACCACCAATTGTAGGAATCCCAATGCAATTTCCGTAATGCGCAATCCCGGAGACTACTCCGGTGAACAGCCGGCGGCTCTTTGCGATTTCGGATTTCGGATTTCGAATTTCGGATTTGTTTTCATTGATTGGTCCAAACCGCAGAGAATTCAGGCAAAATTCTGGGCGCGCGCCCATTGTAAAGATATCCCGGATGATCCCGCCGACACCGGTGGCTGCGCCCTGAAAAGGTTCAATCGCGCTGGGATGATTGTGGCTCTCCATTTTGAACGCGATCGCCCAACCGTCACCGATATCGACAACACCTGCATTTTCTTCGCCGGCTTTGACCAGAATATCCGGCCCAGTAGTCGGAAATTTCTTCAGTTCTTTTTTCGAGTTCTTGTAGGAACAATGCTCACTCCACATTACGGAGAAAATTCCCAACTCGGTAAAATTTGGCTCGCGGCCGAGAATTTTGTTGATGCGCTCGAATTCTTCCGGTGTGAGGCCGTGTTGCTTGACAAGTTCTGGGGTGACTGCTGGCTCGGCAGTCGGCATCTCGCTGGTCATCGGCAGATTTACGTTAGCGAATCTGCGAGTTCGCTCAATCACTCAAATAAGAATTTTCGTTGAATCGCCACGTCTTGGAAGCGTCCGGCAGTTATTCGAACTACGAACTTTGGGTGTCTGTATTAAGAAGAGGAGGCATTATGGCAAAAACAACAATTATCGCTTTCGTTTGCATGCTAATTGCATCGCTGGCGTTTGCGCAGCCTAGATCCGAACGCGGAATGTATTACAGCGCACCGGCTGCAGTGACTACTTCAGAGCGCGTAACAGTCATAGCACCCGTCATCGAGGCCCAAGAAGGTACTGCTGCTACTTACCAGCCTACCGGTACTCTGGTTGTTCGCACGGACAGTGCGAATCCGGAGCGGTTTGACTCATACGGGCCAGGACTTGTCTATGATAGGTTTGGCCGACCAGTGCGTAGTCCGGTTAAACCCGGCACCCGCGTGGTTGTGTTTTACGCCAACAATGGTTACACGCGTCTGGTTGATCACATAGTCGTGTTAGATTGACAGAAACGTGTGTTCTTCGAATAGCGGGCGGCTCGTAACCGTCCAAAGGAAAAAATGAACAGGTGTGATCTAGGAATGCCTGTCGAGTCGCCGAGCACGACGCTCGGGAGAAACAATCAAAACAAATAAGGAGGCATATATGAAGACTGCAATAATTGCTCTAGCCTGCGCACTAGCTGCGCCATTGGCGTTCGCGCAGACGAGCACAACTACAACCCAAACAACAACAGAACCAGCAACGACGACACAGACAACCAGTACAACCTACACAGCCGGCACGGTGACCACTTATGAGCCCGGTAGGACTGTTGTGGTCAAGGGTGACCAAGGACCAGTCAGTTTTGCTTTGGGCACGGCGGCGCGAATCGTCGATGGCGCCGGCAGAGTCGTAACTGGGCCGCTGCGAACTGGGCAGAAGGTGCGAGTTTACTACACTGGACCTGAAACAGAACGGGTGGTCGAGCGAGTAGTCGTTGAAGACCAAGATTGACCAGCCTTAGCTACGCCGTAGCAAGGATTGCTTGATCAAGAATTCAAAAGCCGCAGGGTGGAAATGACCCTGCGGCTTTCTGTCTACCGCGACTGGCAGCGTAATTTGCGTTTCGGCCGCAAATCGGAGAACATCATTGGATGGCTTTTGATCTAAAGGAAATTATCGCGGCACGCCTGGGTGAAAATTACCAGCTCCACGAGCGCCATGTAAATCCGACGCTGGTCCAGGCGCAGCGAGTGATCGGGTTCGACAAGGTGTATGCGCGAGCCGAGGGCGCGTACCTCTACGACATGGATAATCAGCCGTACCTGGATTTTTTGAGCGGCTATAGCGTGTTCAACATCGGGCGTAATCATCCGGTAGTGAAACAGGCGATTCGCGATGTTCTCGATCTCGATCTGCCAAACATGGTGCAGATGGATTGCTCACTGTTGAGCGGGTTGCTCGCGGAGGCGTTGACGAAACGAACTCCGTCGCATCTGAACGCTGTGTTCTTCTGTAATTCTGGAACTGAAGCGATGGAAGGCGCGTTGAAGTTTGCGCGCGCTGCCACAGGGCGTAAGCGGGCGGTTTCACTCGCAAGTGCATTTCATGGCCTGAGTCTCGGTTCGTTATCATTGATGGGATGCGAAAGTTTCACTGAAGGCTTCGGACCCCTGATGGAAGGATTCGACGCGCGAGTGCCCCTGGATGATATCGAAGCGCTGGATCGTCAGTTGGGCTCGCGTGACGTGGCAGCGTTGGTCATCGAAACAGTTCAGGGGAAAGGCTGTCAAACTTCCAAGACAGATTTCTTTATCCGCGCACAGGAGCTCTGCCGGAAATACGGTACTCTGCTGATCTCTGATGAAGTGCAAACTGGACTTGGGCGCACTGGAAAAATGTTTGGGTTTCAGCATTGGAATCTGGAGCCGGATATCATCACGCTGGCAAAAACATTGAGCGGCGGCTACGTGCCGTGCGGTGCGATCGTGACCCGTCGCGAGATTTATCAGAAGACTTTTTCGCGAATGGACCGTTGTGTCGTGCATTCGACGACATTCGGCCGCAATAATCTGGCGATGGCATGCGGACTTGCTGCGTTGGAAGTGATCGACAGCGAAAAGTTAGTTGCGAATTCCGCGAAAATGGGCGCGCTGCTGATGGAAAAAGTAAACGAGTTGCGTGCCAAACACTCGTTCATCAAAGAAGTTCGCGGCAGAGGGCTCATGGTCGGGATCGAGTTTCATGAGCCGCACGAGTTCAAACTGAAGATGGCGTGGAAGCTGTTGCACAAGATCGACAAGGTGCTGTTTGCGCAAATGGTCGTGACCCAAATGCTGAGCAAACATCGCATCCTCACGCAGGTGGCCGGTCATGCCATGGACGTGATGAAGATTCTGCCGCCGCTCATCATCGGGGAAAAAGAAGTCGACATGTTCGTCAATGCGCTCGATGACGTGCTTACCGAATGCCGTAAATTCCCGGGACCAATGTGGGAACTCGGAAACAATTTTGTCAAAGCCGCGCTTGGCTCAAAACGCATCGCCGAAGCGCGACCCGCCGTTTCTGCGTAACCACTGTCCTCCTGAGGAAATCGAAGGATCCCGCGGGAGCTGCCTGGGGATTTGCTATGGGGTTTGATTCGCTCATCGCCCACTCGCTCAGCTTTCTGGCCTTTCCGTCTATGTCTCGGCTTCCCCAGCCGCTCCATTCTCGACTTCGCTCGGAATGACAGCTGAGACTTTGTCGTTGTCGATCTTTTGATCGAGGCGTACGTTCAGACCAAGTCCAAAAGGAGAATTTATTATGAGCACTGCTATTGCTGAAGACAAAAAGACTGGAGCGAAACTGAATCAGCTCGAGCAACTGAAAAAGTTTACCAAAGTTGTCGCTGACACCGCGGACTTCGAGTCCATGAAGGAATTCAAGCCGCAGGACGCAACGACAAATCCGAGTCTGGTTTATGCCGCCACGCAAAAACCGGAGTACGCGCATCTAGTTGAAGAGGTAATCGCTGATCGAAAGAAATCAGGTCTGAAGGGACAAGAACAGATCGAAGACATCTGCGATCATCTACTTGTACAGTTCGGCACGGATATTCTTGAGATTGTGCCGGGACGCGTATCGACCGAGACCGACGCGCGCTTGTCATACGATGTCGAGGGCTCGATCAATAAAGCGCGGCGGTTGATCAAACTTTACGAGGATCGAAAAATTCCGCGCGAGCGCGTGTTGATCAAAATCGCGTCGACTTGGGAAGGATTGAAAGCCGCGGAGCAGCTGCAAAGAGAGGGAATCCGCTGCAATTTGACACTGATGTTTTCGTTGCCGCAGGCGGTCCGCGCAGCGGAAGCGAAAGTGCAGCTTATCTCACCATTCGTGGGGCGGATTTACGATTGGTACAAAAAGGAGATGAAGCGCGACTATACTGGTGCAGAAGATCCAGGAGTGCAGTCGGTTGCTGAGATTTATACGTATTACAAGAAGTTTGATATCCCGACCGAAGTAATGGGCGCCAGCTTCCGGAATGTTGGACAGATTCTGGAACTGGCGGGATGCGATTGCCTGACGATTAGCCCGGAATTGATGGAAGAGCTTTCGAAATCAATGGAGCCAATCGAGCGGAAGCTCACGCCGGAGAAAGCGAAAGCCGCGAAAGTCGATAGATTGCAGTTGGACGAAAAGACGTTCCGCTGGATGTTGAACGACAATGCGATGGCCTACGAGAAAACGGGCGAAGGAATTCGAAAGTTCGCCGCGGATGTGGTGAAGTTGGAAAAATTTGTCGCGAGCAAAATCTGAACCGCGGATACGCCGATTACGCGGATGGAATCCAGGCATTCCTTCCTGTCATGTTGAGCGAAGGGAAACAGCTGTGGTTGTTGCATTGGTGATGCCCAACAAAATGTTTAGGGGTTCTTCGCTTCACTCAGAATGACAACGCGCCCGATTAGATTAGAAAATCGTGTTTAACGTTGTCCTGGTTCGGCCAGAGATTCCGCCAAACACAGGCAACATCGGTCGGCTGTGTTTGGCCACGCAATCGACTCTGCATTTGGTTCGTCCGCTTGGCTTTTCGCTCGATGATCGAAAATTGAAAAGAGCAGGTCTCGACTATTGGAATGAAGTAAGCCTGAAACTGTGGGACTCCTTCGAGGACTTGCGAGAGTCGCAGTTGCCAGATGCGAATTATTTTTTTCTAACGACAAAGAGCAAACGCCCTTATTACGAGGGAAGATTTCAGCCCAATGATTTTCTCGTGTTTGGTCCTGAAACAAAAGGTCTCCCGGAGAGTTTGCTTGCAGCAAATAAAGACCGCTGCATTTGCATTCCAATGCATGGAACCCGCAGCCTGAATCTCGCTACGGCTGTCGGCATTGTGTTGTTCGAAGCTGTCCGCCAACAGCAAGGCTGACCATAAACATCGCAACCCGCCAGACGCGTTTGGGGTTTAATGATTACAGGAAAATGGAAGGAATAGTATGAAACGTATCGTATTTTTGACATGTATCGGGAGCTTTGCGTTGGCGCTGACGGCGTGGGGTGCCCCAAAAGATAAAGCAGCGCACGGATCAGCGAGAGGCGGCGACGCGCGCAGTGCGCATGTCGTTTCGCCCAGAAGCGGGGGAGGGCATTCGTTCGCTCGAGTGAACTCTTGGGAGTGAGAAAGCACGCAGCTCGCGAGTTTCGAGTCGTGAGGCAGGAATTGCGCAACGGAACAAGACGGCGCTAATTCGTGAGAGAAATATCACACGTGCGAACGCTGTGCGAACCAGTCGCATGCAAACGGCACAAGCGCGGAACACGCGAATTAGCCAAGCCACCAGAAACACTGCTCGCAAAAATCTGGCGGTGAATAGGCAGAGAAGTCTCACTCTGGCGCGTAACGTGTTGCATAATCGGGCAGGAGATGTCCGCGTCACCAACAACTGGCGAGGTGCTCGTTTCAACAATGCGAGATATGCCGCGTTTCACAATTACAGCCGGACTTGGCATGATCGTGGCTGGTGGAGAAATCACTATTCTAACATAGTCTTTGTACTAGGCGGGTGGTGGTACTGGAATACCGGCTACTGGTATCCAGCCTGGGGCTATGACCCGTACGCTTGGTATCCGTATGACGGACCTATTTACACAGGCTATGCGAATCTGTCGCCCGACCAAGTCGTTGTAAACGTCCAAGTCGCATTGCGAGACCAAGGCTATTACGCTGGAGCGATCGATGGTAACATGGGGCCGCAAACACGTGCTGCATTGGCAGCGTTTCAGGCCGACAACGGGTTAGCGATTACGTCGGCGGTTGATCAACCAACCTTGCAAACGTTGGGCGTGGCATAAACAACAAACCGTTCTGTCAGAGGCCGCATGCGACTGGCTGTGCGGCCTCCATTTTTGCACCTGCACGAAGAACATCAAGCACTTGCTCCAAAGTCGGAAAGAGACATCCAGAAAAAGACGCTGCAACGTTGAATAAGTGAAACTTTGGAAATGTCTAAAACCCCTGGAAAGAAAAAGTTTATGAGAACGCCCTTAGTTTTAATTTGTAGTCTGGCGCTCGCATTTGGCGCAAGCGGTGCGCAAGAAAAAAAGAAAGAAGAAAAGCCTGCGCCGAAAAAGCCAGCGCAGACGTCTCAGGGAGCGGCGCAGCGCGGCGGTCCGAAGCAGGGCGCTGCTAAAGGTGGCGGACAATCTCAGCAAACAAATGTTTCCCACCGCACGCCTGAAGCTCAGGGAGGCGCTGGTGTAGGGAAGGGCAAAGCAAAGGGCCCACAACATGCGAATGCTCCTGCAGGACAACCGATAAGTTCAGGATCGCAAAAGACAAAGGAAAAGAAAGCTTCGCAACCGGCTACGACGACTGGCGGCGGAGCGACCGCCGGCAAGGCAAAACAGGGTCAAACCAATATTGCTCAAGCAAAATCGAAGCCCATCAAGCCGCAGCACTTCAATGTTCCAAAACAACCAAATACCGCCAAGGCCCCATCCGTGAAATTTCAGCAAAACAGGCGAATTGAAGGAAGCCAAAACTGGCAGGGGCAAAAATATACCGCTTTCCGCAACTATAAATCCGAGTGGCACGATCAGAACTGGTGGCACAGCCATCACAACAGAATCGTGTTCGTCTTCGGTGCCCCGTATTTTTGGAATGCGGGCTACTGGTATCCAGCCTGGGGGTATAATCCCAGCGCATATTACGCGTACGATGGCCCCATCTACGCGTATAACAGCCTGCCGCCCGATCAGGTAATAGCCAATGTTCAGGCCGCTCTGCAGCAACAAGGTTATTATCAGGGCGAAGTAGACGGCCTGCTTGGTCCACTTACCCGCGAGGCAATCGCGGGTTACCAGCGCGACCATGGACTTTACGAAACATCGTCAATCGATCAGCCAACGCTCGAATCGCTAGGCATGGCCTAGCAAAGACTGCTATCCAGAAGCCGCTGTCGCCCCGTTCCGACGGCGGCTTTTTGCAACATTTCGCAGCAAAGCTGACTCGCGAACAATGCTTGCCAAAGCTGCAGTCGAATAAGTATACGAGGCTAAACGTCTAGTAGTTCAGCAAGAAAAAAACCTATGAGAACATTCCTTATTTTAATTTGTAGCTTTGTGCTCGTGTGTTCCGCGGGCGCTGCGCAAAATGACAATAAATCGAAGAAGCAAGCGCAGAAGAGAACGCAGGCTCAACCGACGCAGTATCGAGCCAAAACAAGTGGTCCCAAGACGGCAACACCTAAACACTATCAGACAACTGCGAGAACAGCCGCGCCCAAGCACTATCAGCCAGCCTCAAGAACAACATCATACCAGAAGACAAAAGGGCGACAGCAGGTTAACAGCCAGGCGTATCAGTCGAACGCTAACCTGAAAAGGGCGAACAGCTCACAGCAAATCGCTGCACAGCGTGCGCAGGCATTGAATGCATCGCAAAAGACGAAGCGATCACAGCAGATTACTGCACAACGTGCGCAGGCATTGAACGCATCACAAAAGACAAAACGGCCGCAGCAGACGGTCGCCGCGGGAGGAAACGCGGGCGCTGCGAATTACTCTAAGAAAACAAAACAATGGAAGAGTAACACAGCTGCTAACGCCAGATTTCAATCAAACACCAAGACGTACAAGGCGCGGCATTTCAATCTGGCTTCGAACACACGTTCGACAAAATTCACGTCTGTGAAGTTTCAGCAAAACCGAAGAATTCAGGGAAGCCAGTACTGGCAGGGTAAGAATTATTGGGCCTTCCGAAATTATAGACCGGTGTGGCACGACAGGATCTGGTGGCGGAATCACTACAACCGTGTCGTTTTCGTATACGGTGGTTGGTATTACTGGAATGCGGGCTGGTGGTACCCGGCGTGGGGTTACGCTCCCAATGCATACTACGCCTATGATGGTCCGATCTACGGTTATAACAGCCTGCCGCCCGATCAAGTAATCGCCAACGTTCAGGCTGCGTTGCAAGAGCAGGGCTATTATCAAGGCGGTGTGGACGGCCTGCTCGGGCCGCTAACACGAGAAGCAATCGCAGGTTACCAACGCGATCACGGACTCTATGAAACGGCCGCAATTGACCAGCCGACGCTGGAGTCGTTGGGAATGACATAACAAACTTTTGCGAACTGGAAAGCCGCCGTCGATTGCCTCAATGGCGGCTTTTTGGCGTACGTAGGGGCGAGCCGCTCTTGTGCTCGCATCCTGTTTGCGGCAGATAAGAGGACAGACCTTGCTCGATGGAAACGACAACTTCGCAATTAGTGGCGCGCGATCTTTTCCAATCATTCCGAATGGGCCCTCGCCGGATCGAAGTCTTGCGCGGTATTTCCATGGAGGTTGCGTGTAACGAAGCGGTATTTCTTTCCGGCGCCTCAGGTGCGGGGAAGACAACGCTTCTCTACACGCTGGCTGGTTTGGAGCGACCCGAGTCCGGGACGGTCGAATTCGAAGGACGAAATCTTTACAACGGCACCTCTGCCTCACAGGCGCGTTTTCGTAATCAGAAAATGGGTTTCGTGTTCCAAGGATATTTTCTCCTGCCGGAGCTTACCGCTCTGGAAAATGTCTCACTGCCGGGGATGATCGGTGGAAAATCTACAAGGGAGCGCGCCGAGGAAAGCCTGGCGGCCGTTGGTTTGGCCGACCGAATGCAGCATCTGCCAGCAGAACTTTCAGGAGGCGAACAACAGCGCGTGGCCATCGCGCGTGCCTTAACGAATAATCCCGAAATCATTTTCGCGGATGAGCCAACGGGAAATCTCGATTCGAAGACCGGAGACGTAATTATTGATCTCCTGCTGAACCTGACGCGATCGCGAAAAAAAACATTGCTTGTAGTGACGCACGATGCGCGTCTCGCGGCACGCGGTGACCGTCAATTGCACATTAAAGACGGCGTTTTGCAATAAGGCTGTCGACCTTTTGCAAAATATCGAGCGACACTTCTTTCTCAGAAGTGAAAAGCATAAACGGTGAGAAAGTCGAAAGTTTGAAACGTTACAAATCCAGCGTGTGTTGCCGTTTCAACGACTTAACTTTTTAACGTTTTAACGCTGCGTATTTTGCAACTTGAATTGCCCGCTTAAGCGTTGGAGATTTTACTGAAATTATGAAAACCACTGATGCGACGCTGTTGGACGAGCCTAAAATTCACAACCCCGGGGCCGAGGCTGTAATCGAACCTGCAGTCGAAAGTCGACCGCGTCGGACAACCGGTGTCAAGGAAGCGAAGATTTTCATTGACGGAAAATTCTACTCGGAAGCCGACGCGAAGATTTCCGTGTTCGACCATGGCCTTCTGTATGGCGACGGAATCTTCGAAGGAATTCGCTTTTACAACGGGCGAGTCTTCCGACTTGAAGAACATCTTCACAGGCTGTGGGATTCAGCGCGTTCGATCTGCCTCGAAATCCCGATGACCATGGCGGAAATGACCAAGGCGCTTCTGGAGACAATTCGGCAAAATCATTTGCATGACGGCTATATCCGTCTGCTGGTTACGCGCGGAATTGGCAACTTGGGTCTGAACCCGACGCAATGTAAGTCCCCGAGCGTAATCATCATCGCGGCGACGATCGCCCTCTATCATGAGGACTTCTACCGGAAAGGATTGACCATCGTCACTTGCGCAACACGTCGGAGCAACCCGGCGGCGCTCAATCCGGCAGTCAAATCGTTGAATTATTTAAACAACGTAATGGCGCGGATTGAAGCAAACTTGGCGGGAGCAGATGAAGCTCTTATGTTAAATGATGCGGGAAACGTCGCCGAATGCACGGCTGACAATGTTTTCATCGTTAAGCATGGTCAAATCTTCACGCCTCCTGTCGTGGCCGGCGCGCTAAAGGGAATTACACGGTCGGTAGTGTTTGAAATCGGCGCCGAACTTGGTGTTAAGGTTCGGGAAATCGACATCACACGCCACGATATTTTTGTTGCTGACGAGTGCTTCCTTACGGGCACTGCCGCAGAGATTGTGCCGGTCGTAAAAGCGGATGGCCGATCGATTGGCAATGGAAAGCCGGGGCCGATCACAACGCGCATCATCGCGCGATTTCGTCAGGTAACGCGAGAAACAGGTACACCAATTTTCGCTTAAAAAAATTGAGCAAAGCCGGCTCTGACGCAGAAACGTCGTGGAAATATTGGGGTTGAATGTTTCCAAAACTGCAAGGTCTAATTAAGAGAGATGTTGTGTGACGTTTGTAAATGCAATGACGCAACGGTCTTCCTGACGCAGATTCTGGAAGGCAAAATGCAGAAGGTGAATCTCTGCGACGCGTGCTCCAAAGAGAAGGGTGTACAAGATCCCACTGGGTTCGCGCTCGCGGATTTGCTGCTTGGCATCGGAGCAGCAGAAGAAATTGAAAAAGGCGCATCGACCCAGAAATGCCCCGTATGCGGGTTTAGTCAGGCTGACTTCAAAAAGACTGGCCGCCTTGGCTGCAGCGAGTGCTATGTCACGTTCGCAGAGGGGTTGGGTTCACTTTTAAAAGCGATGCACAAGGGCACCGAACACGTCGGGAAATTTCCAGAGCGAGCTCAACGGACAGTGGCACTGAACCATCGGATGCGTGCCTTGACGGAAAACCTGCAGAAAGCCGTGGCTGACGAAAACTACGAAACGGCCGCTTCGTTACGGGATCAAATCCGACTACTCGAAAACGAGCTCTCGAAGTCGCCATGAAAATTTCCAACGTCCTGACTACTGCCGGAGAATGGTTGCGCGGTGAGGGACCTCATCACCAAATCGTAATTAGTAGCCGTGTGCGGCTCGCGCGTAATTTGCGCAACCGTCCTTTTCCCGGTTGGGCGAAAAAGGCTGAACGCAGTTCGATTTTGGAATTAATCAGGTCACGTGTGGAAGCGCTTCCGGAAATGCAGGAAGCGTTTGCGGAAAGTTTGCAGGACCTCTCGGCGCTGGACAGACAGGTTCTGGTGGAACGCCATTTAATCAGTCGCGAACACGCGGCGAAGGGCGCTGGCAGCGCGGTGGTCGTAAATCGGCGGCAGACCCTCAGTATCATGATCAACGAAGAAGATCATTTGCGGATGCAGTCGATTCGCTCTGGCCTGCAGTTGAAACAGGCCTTCAAACTTGTCGATAAAATCGATACCGCTCTTGAAGGCAAACTGGATTTTGCCTTCGACCCGCGGCTTGGATACCTGACCGCGTGCCCTACAAATGTGGGTACTGGGATGCGCGCCTCCGCGATGTTGCACCTGCCGGGCCTGGTCTTGAGCGAATTGATTAATCAAGTCATTCAAGCCGTAAGCAAAATTGGGCTCGCCGTCCGCGGCCTTTATGGCGAGGGCACGGAGGCGATGGGCAATCTTTTCCAAATTTCAAATCAGACCACGCTGGGCGAAAAGGAAGAAGAAATCATCAATCGCCTGAGCAAAGTGATCGAAACAATTATCGAAAAGGAGCATAACGCGCGGCAGATCTTGCTGCAGAAAAAACCAAATACACTCTTGGACCAGATCGGTCGTGCGTATGGCGTTTTAACCTACGCGCACGCGATGGCCTCCAAGGAAGCGCTCAACCTTCTCTCGATCATCAAACTCGGAATGGATTTGGGTGCGTTTCCGGAAGATCGACGTCTGCAAATCGATGAATTGTTCATTGAAACGCAGCCAGCACACTTGCAAAAAAGCTCTCAACAAAAACTGAACGCCGAAGAACGCGACCATTTGCGTGCCCAAATTATTCGTGAGCGTTTGAAACTCTTTCCCAAACCTGATATTAGTAAGATGGCGAGGCAGTCGGGCGGTGACTCGGTTGTCGTGCCATCGAACGATGAATAATTTCACACCCCGGGCTCAACAGGTTCTGGCACTTGCTCGCAAGGAAGCCGACCGATTTAATCACAACTACGTCGGCACCGAGCATTTGCTCCTGGGGCTTATCAAGCTGGGGCAGGGAGTGGCCGTCAACGTCCTCCAGAAGATGGGACTCGATCTCGAGACCGTACGCTTGGAAGTAGAGAAACAGGTGGGCTCAGGACCGGAAACCAAGATGGTCGGGAACGTACCCTACACTCCTCGCGTCAAAAAAGTGCTGGCCCTTGCAGGTAAAGAAGCCAAGGCGCTGAATCATTCTTATGTTGGCACCGAACACATCTTGCTCGGACTTTTACGCGAGGGCGAAGGAGTTGCCGCGAGAGTCCTGAAGACCCTTGAACTCGACATCGAACGCACGCGCAACGAAATCCTCAAAGAGCTCGATCCAAATTTCACCCCAGCCGAGTCGGACCAGGAAGGCGGCGAACCGGCGAAGAAGGATGTCAAGACGCCAGCGCTGCGCGCGTTTGGCCGTGACCTGACAGATTTGGCAAAGAAAGGCGAACTTGATCCGGTCATTGGCCGGCGCAACGAAATCGAGCGGGTCATTCAAGTGCTTTGCCGAAGAACCAAGAACAATCCGGTTCTGATCGGCGAAGCAGGTGTCGGCAAAACGGCGATTGCTGAAGGTCTGGCCCAGGAGATTGCGAGCGGCAATGTGCCTGAATTGTTGCGGGACAGGCGCGTGATCACGCTGGATCTGGCGTTAATGGTGGCGGGTACAAAATATCGTGGCCAATTCGAAGAGCGCATCAAAGCGGTCATGGACGAGATTCGCCGTTCCAAGAACGTGATCCTTTTCATCGATGAACTGCACACGATCGTCGGAGCAGGTTCTGCCGAGGGTGCGATGGACGCATCGAACATCATCAAGCCCGCGTTAAGCCGTGGTGAATTGCAATGCGTCGGCGCGACGACGATGAACGAATATCGCAAATATATTGAGAAGGACGCAGCGCTGGAGCGCCGTTTCCAGACGATAAAAGTCGATGCGCCAACAGTCGATGAAGCCATTCAAATCTTGAAAGGCCTGCGTCCAAAATACGAAGCGCACCACAAAGCGAAACTCACCGACGAAGCGCTCGAGACAGCAGTTAGATTTTCCGATCGTTACATCACCGGGAGATTTCTTCCCGACAAGGCGATTGACGTCATGGACGAAGCGGGCGCGCGTGCCCGCATCAATGCCATGACGCGGCCGCCCGACGTGAAGGACATCGAGAAGGAAATCGAGGATATCCGGGTAGAGAAGGAAGGCGCCATCAAAGCACAAGACTTTGAGAAAGCTGCCGCGCTTCGCGACAAGGAGAAGCAAACCAAAGAAAAGCTCGATGCCATTCTAACCAAATGGCGCGAGGAGCGAGAAGAGAAAGAGGTGGTGGTAACGGCGGATGACATGATGCACATCATCTCGAAGGTCACAGGCGTTCCTCTCCAGCGGATGGAACAGGCGGAAACACAAAAACTTCTCATGATGGAGTCGGAGATGAAGCAACGCGTTATTGGCCAGGACGAAGCTGTTATTGCGATTAGCAAGGCTTTGCGTCGATCCCGCGCCGATTTGAAAGATCCAAAGCGCCCGATCGGATCATTTGTCTTTCTGGGTCCTACTGGCGTCGGCAAGACATATCTTGCTCGCACGCTTGCCGAATTCATGTTCGGCGACTCCGACGCCCTGATTCAGATCGACATGTCCGAGTACATGGAAAAATTCACTGCGTCGCGTCTGATTGGTTCACCGCCAGGCTATGTTGGTTACGAGGAAGGCGGTCAGCTGTCCGAGGCCGTGCGTCGCCGGCCATATTCGGTGGTGCTTTTTGACGAGATCGAAAAAGCGCACCCCGATGTGATGCATTTGCTTTTGCAGATTCTCGAAGACGGCAAAATCACCGACTCGTTAGGGCGCAAGATCGATTTCCGGAACACGATTATTATCATGACTTCCAACGTCGGAGCCGAGTTACTGAAGAAACAGACAGTGATGGGCTTCGGTGCACCGCTGGAAGGGCATGATTACGATTCGATGCGTGATAAGATCCTGGATGAAAGCAAACGCGTCTTTAAGCCCGAATTTCTTAATCGGTTGGACGAAATCATCGTGTTCCATTCACTTGGCAAACCGGAGCTGTTGCGAATTGTCGAGTTGGAAGTAAACAAGGTACTCACCCGCATCAAAGCCAAGGATGTCCATCTTGACTTGCAGCAAAGCGCGAAGGAATTCCTCATCGAGAAAGGATACGATCCACAATATGGAGCACGGCCGATGCGTCGTGCCGTGGAACGTTATCTCGAAGACCCGCTGGCGGAGGAATTGCTCCGGGGCAACGTTAAGGCAGGCGACCATGTCGAGGTGATCGCCACTGACGGGAAACTCAGCTTCCACGTCACCGAGCCTCAAAATAGCGCAGCCGCTCCCGCAGCGAGCTAGCGAGTCCCCGGTTCGCCCGGCGGTCGGCCCTACCAAATCACGCCCGCGGATGGGCATCCGCGTAGGCTTTCTTTAGCCGCTCGGTTGTCACGTGGGTGTAGATCTGCGTCGTCGAAAGGCTGGCGTGCCCGAGCAACGCCTGGACACTGCGGAGGTCAGCGCCGCGGTCGAGCATATGAGTCGCGAAACTGTGGCGCAGCTTGTGTGGGCTGATTGAAATTGGAATTGATGTGTACCGAACATAGCGTTTTAAAACGAGCCAGATCGAACGCGGGGATATCCGCCTGCGCGCCTTGTTAATGAATAACGGTCCAGAATGCACGTTTGCCGCGGCGCGGTACCGCGAGATTGCCTCGAGCGCGGGCAAGCCCACGGGACACACACGCTCCTTGCGGCCTTTGCCGAATACGCGGACAGACTCCGTGTAAGGATCCGCGTTAGCCACATCGAGCGCAGCTAGTTCGCTCAGCCGCAAGCCGCTGCTGTAGAACAATTCCATAATCGCGACATCGCGCAGAGGCATCCACGTCGGCGCAGACCTGCTTTTCGTCTCGCGTGTTGGGGCTGCAAGAAGTTCTTCGACCTGCTGACGCGTGAGGACTAATGGAAGCTTCTTTTCGAGTTTCGGCAGTTGCACTTCACGCACAGGATTTGCGCGCAATCCTTTTCGGGCTGCCAGAAACTGGTAGAACGTACGTAGGGCTGAAAATTGCAATCGCACGTAGGAACGCGCCTGGCCGCGCTTTGCAATTGCAAATAAGTAATCGCGAAAATCGTCTCCCCGGCATCTTTTCCACGGCGTTTGGTTTTCAGCACGAAAAGCCATCAACGCCTGGCGATATGCCTTTAAGGTGCGAGGCGAAGCATTTCGCTCGTTTGTGAGATACTGCAGGAACTCCTCAGCAAGAGGATCTCTTTTGTCGTGAGCGCGGGCACCTTTTGTCATGTCGAGCAGCGGAAGGGCGGGGAGTCCCCTGCACGCCGCGGGATGCGACGCGCCGAGGGGCCGGCGCGCACGGAGTGATGCGCCCTACCGGTCAAAAGCGAGGAAGTCACTCGGGTTTTTCTACCACGTAACGGAGATCTTCCGCGGTGGCGTGGCCACGGAATTGACTTTTGAAAATTGGCGGCGGATTCGTGGATATTAGTTGGTAGCCCTTTAAAACAAACTCAGGATAAACTCCATTACTCGCAGGTTCATAAACCTTGTCGCCGCTAAAATAGCCATAGAGTTTGTATTCGTAGTTATTATCGCTGCCGAAATCGAGACGCTCGCGATCAGGAGCAAGCTTTTGCTTTTCGTTCAACATCACTAATTCTGCCGTGCTCCAGGGTTGACCCGGGCGGCGGACATAACCCCAGAACTTGTAATCGACTTTGAAATAGCGCCGTCCGATAAAATAATCCCCGGCCGGTTCGGCTGCGATATTCTGCACCATTTCAAGCCTGGCTTGTTGAATTCCTTGAGGAACAGTCTCGCAGGCGTCAAGGAAAAACGCGCCAAGCAAGAGATTGCTTGCGAGCAAAAAGCGAGCGACGCGTCTCATTCCTTCAGGTGCACATCTTTTATAGCAGCTTTCCGCTCGGCGCAAACCAATGAGTTTCTTAAGAATTGCGCTGATACGACCGACTCGCTACCTTCCCGGCTATTATGATCGAACTGGAAGTGTATGCGCGGGGTTTACGCGACCTGAACAAAATTCTGGAGCTCGATCTTCAACTCGAACCCATCGCAGGTCTCCATTACAAGATCGATACAAATCACGATCTTGTATATTTCGAGTTTGACCGGCCGGCACTGAGCTTGCGTGAGATTCGGGCGATTTTTCTCAAGCTCGGACTGGAACCTCTGTTTATCGGCGCGATTCCACCAGAGCTTCGGCCCAGAACAAAAACAGAGCCGTTAGACGTCTAAGACCAACACCGATTCGTTTCGGTCGCCGCGTGAGCAGCGGTCACGAAGTGAACGAGGAATGGTGATCGGACAATTGTAGAATACCATTGTGGCTTTACTATCCTCCGATCATTAGTTTCTGATCACAGCACTCACGATGGTTCAATTTTTTAACGCTTTGGGGGCGCCGCTGCTCTCGTTTTTCCAATATCTGGGCGAAGTCGTGTTACTAGCAGCCGATACCTTTCGATCTATTTTCACGCACAAGCTCCGCTGGAAATTATTTCTCAATCAAGTCGTCGAGGTCGGTTTGCTTTCGCAGCTCGTCGTCGTGATCACTGGTGGATTTACTGGCGCGGTCTTCTCAGCACAGACGTTTTTTCAATTTAACAAGTTGGGAATGGGCTCCGCCGTGGGAGCGGTGGTTTCAGTTTCGCTATGCCGTGAGTTGGCGCCCGTCTTGACCGCGTTAATGGTGGCTGGACGCGTCGGCGCGGCAATGTCAGCTGAGATCGGCACGATGAAAGTAACAGAGCAAATCGATGCGTTGCGAGCGCTTGCGGTTTATCCGGTTGATTATTTGGTCGTGCCGCGCGCTCTTGCCATGATGGTATCAATGCCGCTGCTGGTCGCGGAGTGCATATTCGTCGGCATCGTTGCTGGCTATTTCGTTGCGATTTTCATGCTCGACGTTAATGGCACTTATTACATGGCAAACATGGTGCGCTGGACACGCAGTCGCGACATCATTATGGGTCTGTCAAAAGCGTTTTGTTTCGGAATACTCATCGTATTCATTAGTTGCCACAAGGGATTGACCGCCCGCGAAGGCGCGGTCGGCGTCGGCCGGGCCACGACTGAGGCGGTGGTGAACGCTTCGCTCGCGGTTCTGGTTTGCAATTTTTTCCTGACCATGTTGTTCAACATCATTTACCCGGCGGGATATCAGTAATATTAGATAGTTGAGAGTTGCCAGTTGAGAGTTGAGAGTTTGTGCGTTGCGATGATTGAAGCGCCGCCATCTCCCAAGTCCTCCATTAAGCCTCGTTTGGTTTCGAGCAAATCTTCGCCAATGATTGCCGTTCGGGCGTTGGCGAAAACGATAGGACAGCAGGAAATTCTGCGTGGCATAGACCTGGAAGTCGCAACTGGCGAAACCCTCGCCATCATTGGACGCAGCGGCGGCGGCAAAAGCGTCTTACTCAAACATCTCGTCGGATTGATGCAGCCCAGTGAAGGCGAGATTTGGATCCAGGGTCAAAACATTATCGGGATGAGCGAACGCCAGCTCGGGGAAATCCGCAAAAAGATCGGCATCCTCTTCCAAAGCGGCGCACTTTTTGATTCGATGACTGTAGAAGAAAATATCGCCATTCCGTTGCGCGAAGCTGGCGAGCGCGATCCGAAAGTTTTGCGCTCAAAGGGCGCAGAGATGCTCGACGTGATGGAAATGGAAGGGCAGGAAGACAAGATGCCTGAGAGCTTGAGCGGTGGAATGAAAAAACGAGTTGGGCTCGCGCGCTCCATTATTCGTCGCCCCATCTGCGTATTGTATGATGAGCCT
>WNFW01000514.1_pt1 | contig 24735 bp, 22 predicted proteins | sample 5400131 | NCBI WGS metagenome assembly WNFW01 (sample SAMN13153362, study PRJNA577476) | soil metagenome | isolation source: 20 cm soil or saprolite under grassland replicate 1 | place: USA:California | collected 2016-06-15 | reverse complement strand
GCCGAAGCAGCCGGCGGGACCCTCGTCATGCTCGCGGCGCCGGACGATTTCATGCGCGAGATTGGAGCGTGGGGCACTCCGCCCCCGACTATCGAAGTCATGCGGCGGCTAAGGGACGCCTTCGACCCGGACCACGTCCTGAATCCTGGAAGGTACGTCGTATGACAACGCCATTTGCGCGGTTGTCCGACGACGACCTCGCGACGTGCGTTCACTGCGGCCTGTGCCTCGATGCGTGTCCGACCTTTCGAGTCACGGGGCTGGAGACCGAGTCTCCGCGCGGCCGCATCTACCTGATGACCCAGTGGAAGCGCGGGACCATGGCCTTTGACGAGGAGCAGGTCGAGCACATCGACCTCTGCCTCGGCTGCAGAACATGCGAGGGCGTATGCCCGTCGGGCGTCCCGTACGGCCGCATCATCGAAGCGGGCCGCGCGGACGTCGAGGACCTGCGGCGCGCGTCGCTCAAGCGGGGGACGAGCCGCCTCGCCCTGCGGCAGCTCGTCGGTCATCCGGGCCGCCTGCGCGCTGCAGGCGCGGCTACGCGCCTGGCACAGAAGCTGGGCCTCACGTCCATCGCTCGCTCAGGCCGGATGCTGCCTCGGCTGGGTGAACCTTTCCGCCGGCCCGCGGGAAATGTCGCACCGGCGATCGGCGACCGAAAGCATCGGGTCGCGTTCCTGGTCGGATGCGTGATGCCGATCCTCTACCCGCAGTCGCACGATGCGGCGGTCAGGCTGTTGCAGCTTGCGGGATGCGAGGTGTGGTTTCCGCCGGCGGAGCGATGCTGCGGCGCCCTGTTCGCGCACAACGGCGACCTCAAGGGCGCGGACGCGTTGCGCAAGGCGAACATGAAGACGTATCGCGCCCGCGACTTCGACGCTCTGGTTGTCGACTCAGCTGGATGCGGCGCGCACCTCAAGGATTTCTACCCCGAGCTGAAAGGCCGCGTCAAAGACCTGAGCGAATGGCTGGCCGAGATCGGCCTGCCTGCGCCGGCCCGAGAGGCCAAGCTCCGAGTCACTTACCAGGACGCCTGCCACCTCGCGCACGCGCAGAAGATCAAGAAGCAGCCACGAGAGCTGATCCGCTCGTTGCCCGGCGTCGACTTTATCGAGATGCGGCACGCTGAGATCTGTTGCGGCGCCGCGGGCCTATACAGCACGCTGGAACCCGAGATGTCCAATCGCGTCCTGCAGGAGAAGCTCGACGACCTGCAGGCGACCAAGGCTGACGTAGTAGCGGTCGCGAACCCTGGGTGCCAGATGCAGCTCGAGTCGGGTCTGCGCCAGAGGGGCTCGACGATGAAAGTCGAGCACGTGTCGGAGCTGCTCGCCCGCGCTTACTAAGCGCGAACCGCCCCCATTCACAAGCGAGCGGTAACTCTTCCCCACCAGGAATTACCGACGGATAGTCCCGACAAACCGAGCTGAAGTCGGACGCGAACCTCCCATAGTCGGGACTAGCCGGTTTGGTGCGGGATGGGGCAGCCGGAGGGCTAGATCTTCAATTTCGGAAGCACAGCCGTCTTCGTCACGTCGACCTCGACGCGGGCGACCGCAAGCGTCACGTTGTCCGGCGCACCGAGCTCGCGGCACCGCTCGATCACGCGCTCCGCGCCTCGATCGAGGTTGCCGTCCTTGAGCAGCAGCCTACCCATCTCCTCGACGCTCACACCTGCGGTCTCGACTCCATCGCTGCACAGAACCACCGCATCGCCTTCTTCGAGCTTCAGTTTGTCCGTGAACGGCTGGATCTGCTCCCACACGCCGACCGCACGCGTCAGCCGGTGTTTCAAGGGGTGGTTGGCCGCCTCCTCGGGCTTGATCACACCCAGCCTGACCTGTTCCGCCGGCCACGAGTGGTCCTGCGAGATGAGCTTCGCGAACCCGTTGCGGAAGAGGTAGGCGGGACTGTCGCCGACATTGAGCAGCGCGCACTCGCCCGAGCGGATGGCGGCGATCACCATCGTGCTGCCCATCCCCGACCAGTCGGGATTGTCCCGCGCGGCGTTGAAGACCGCGGCGTTGGCCTCCTTGCAGGCCTTCTTCAGGCGCTCGATCTCGGGTCCCTCCTGACCGTCCTCAGCGAGGATCGTGGTAACCGTCTTCACCGCGATCGAGCTCGCGTGCTGGCCGGCGGCGTGTCCCCCCATGCCGTCGCACACCACGATGAGCGTGTCGAGCCCGGCCTTGTTGCGCCAGACCGTGACCGAGTCTTCGTTCTCCTCCCGTTCCAGGCCTGGGTCGGTGGCCCACGCGATACGTAACCGCATCGTGCTACCTAACGAACCGGACCGGCACTAGGCTCCGAGAAGGGCGAAGTGGATCGAGTTCTGGCCGATGGTCAGCCGGTCGCCGTGACCCAGCTGTTTCTCCTGAATCGACTCGCCGTTCACGAACGTGCCGTTCGTGCTGCCGAGATCGACGACCCAGAACTGCTCGTCGCGGCGTTCGAGCCTCGCGTGGTGCCCGCTGGTCGCAGGGTCGCGCAGGATCACGTCGTTGTCCGGTGAGCGCCCCATGCGAACCGAGTGGTCGCCGGTGCGGTGGGTATGGCCGGCGTCCGGTCCAGTCTCGATCGTCAGCTCGCCCTGCGGTCCCGCGGCGACGCTGGAAGCCGGCTGCGGCCTGGCCGGCATTGCGACCGTCTCCGCCAACGGTGGCGGCGCCGTCGGCGGCGGCTGCCAGGCAGGCATCAAGGTGGTTGGTTCGCGTTCCGCCTCCGAGCCGCTCCTCGGCGGAGGAGCGATCATGGTGGCGGCTACGTCGGCGCCGTCGGAAGCCGCGGGAGGGGGCTCTGGCTGAGCCTGGGCGCCGGCGGCAAGATCCGCGTCAGTCGACGGAGGAGCTGACGCGGACGCGGCGGGACCACCCGACCACGCCGGCGGCGGAGGTACGTTCCAGGGTGGCGGCGCAACACCGACCAGCGGCTTCACAGCGTCTGGCGCCGGTCCCGAGGGCGCACTCCACGAAGGCGCGGGCGGGGCCGCGGGCTCTTCTGTCTTGGGGATGTCCCAAGCTGCCGGCGCCGCGGGTTCACCCCACGCGGCGTTCACGGGCGGCTGGGAAGTGGAGGGGCCGGCGGGTGCCTCCCAGGAGGGCTCGACGGTGGCCGGCGGCGGGGGCGCGGCCGGCGCGGCTGCCCAGTCGGCGGTGCTCAGAGGCGGAGCGGCAGCCGGGGGCGGGGCTGACGCCGCGGCGGTCGCATCCCAGGAAGGTGCCGCGGGCGGATTCCATGACGGAGCGGTCGGTATGGAGGCCGGAGATTGCTCCGGCGCTCCGGCGGGAGCGCCCCAGGCGGGGGCGGGAACCGAGGCCGGCGGGGACGCGGGTGCCGCGCCCGGCGATGCTGGAGCTGCTGGCATGGCCGGGCGGGGCGGCGCGGAGGGGGCGCCCCAGGCGGGCGCGGGCGCCGACGGCGGCGGCGAGGCGGCCCCTGGCGAACCCCATGTCGGAGCGTCGCCCGCGGCCGGGGCCGGTGCGGGTGTGCCCCAGGTCGGAGCCGCAGCAGGCTGAGCGGGGGAAGCCGGAGGAGCTCCCGGCGGGGCACCCCACGCGGGAGCAGGAGACGAAGACGGCGCACCCCAGCTCGGTGATGCGGAGGAGGGTGACGCGACAGCGGGCGACGCAGGCGAGCCCCACCCCGACGAAGGAGGCGGCGCGACCATGGTGGGCGCGACCGCCGCCGGCCGCGCGGGAACGGGCGGCGCCCACGTGGCTGCGACGCCGGCTGTCTGGTTGGTGGGGGCCGCGGGGCGAACCGGAGGCGCGGACTTCTTCTTCTTGCGCCGGCGGCGGGTCATCAGATAGAGCCCACCTGTGATCAGGGCGGCCACCGCCAGGATGATTACTGCGTATTCAGTCGGCATGCGGTGGAGGGCCTCCCTTCGCGCCTATCGGGGCATTGGAATCAGGTTCGTAAAGCGTCGACTTGCGTAAGCCTGAAAGTATGCCATCGTGGTCACGCTTCGCCACGCGTGTTGGCGCCGTTCTCGATCACAAGGCGGCCCGACGCGACGCCTGGCACCGTGACGTCCGCCTCGAGGGAGTGGGCACCCGAGCCGATGGGCTCGCCGGTGACCACGTGAAGGACCAGGCGACGGCCGAGCGGCATGTCCAGCCGCTTGGGCAGGGGCGCGAGACCCGCGTTCGTCTCGATCTGCAGCTGGTGCCCGGTGACGAGAACGCCGTCCAAACGTAACCCCGTCACCCCGACCAGGACGGCGGGTCGCGTGCGATTCTCGAGCGCGAAGCTGAGCCCGGACTTCTCGGGACGGAGGCTATGCAGGTCGGCCAGTCGCTCGGCGAGATAGCGCGGAATCTCGGGACGCGGCGCGCTCGGCCTCGCGGCCGAAGCCACCAGGAATGGGAGCTCGGTCCGGTCGACATCGTGGCCGGAGATCACGAGCGATGCCTCGAGCTTGTACTCGCCCTCGGCGGCAAGGGGAAGGCTCAGCGTGGTCGCGATAACGGCCGGCTCGAATGCCGTCGGGATCTCGACCTCGACCGTGCCCGAATAGGACTTCTTCTGGACGACGTCGCGGACCCGATCGAGCCCTCGCGCGCCGGCTGCCTTTTCGCGCGAGACCGACCAGCGGACCACGCCTCGACCCGCAAGGCCTGGATCGTCGTTGACGATGACCAGCCTCGCGGCAAACGGAACCCGCGGGTGCTGCACGAACCCAAACGGCCGCGCGGGTTCGAACGCAAGAGGCTCGACGATCAGACGCGTCGCACGGAATGCCTCGGCGAGCGCCTCGAGAGCCATCTTGGGGCGGCGGGCGCCATCCAGGATTCCAAAACCAATCCCGGGAAACGGATCGACCAGGTGATAGACGAACGCGCCCCAGCACGACTCGAACTTCCGCGTCCGCAGATGCTCCGCCGTGTAGCGGATCAGCTTCGCCTGGTACGCCTGCGAAGCGCGTGAGTAATCGTCTAGCGTCTGGTGCCCCGAGGGAAGCCCCACTCCACGCTCGGCCCAGTTGACGGGCTGAAACCCGGCGTGGCGCCACGCCGGTTCGTCATCCGCCACCGGCCATCGATCCCCAATGCCGGCCCAGGCCGGTGAGTCGGTGCTCGGTAAGGACTGCGCTCCGAACGCGCTGACCATCAACGGCTCGACGCGGGCAATGTCGCGCCACGACCCGTCTGACCAGCCCAGCACGAGATGAAGATCGATATCGCCCGAAGCCGCGATTGCGGGGCGGCTCGGGTCGAGGCGCTCGAACGCCGCCTTCAGATCCTGGTCGATCGAGTGGTTCTGACGCACAGAGTGGACGTCGCCGAGGTCGAAATTCGTGGCGAGCCACGGCGGGTTGTCGTGCGCGATCCACACCGCGATCGAGGGATGGTTCTGCAGCATCGCGACCATCTCGGCCTGTTGCTGGCGCGCCGCGGTCTCGAAAAAGCGCGACTCATCGCCTCGGGCGTGATAGACGTAGGTGCCCGTGAGCGGAAGGTCCTGCAGCACGAGCATGCCCGCTTCGTCCGCGAGCCGATAGAAGTCCCTTGGCAGAACGTTGGCCACGACCCGCAACGCATCGACGTTTGCCCTTTTGGCCCCCGCGATGTCTGCCGCGAGAGTTTCGGCATTCAGCTCGTCGAGCCGGTACGCCGGCGCGTAGCACGCGCCGCGAAGGAACATGGGACGGCCGTTGACGCGAAGACTCCAGCGACGCGGGCCGATGTCGGCGGTCAGCTCGCGAAACGCGAAGGTTTCCTCGACGCGCGAAGACTCGACGCCATCGGCCGTGCGCGTGATGAGCTCGGCGCGGTATATCGGCTGCGCTCCAAAGCGCCAGGGCTCCCATTTCTTCGCGGCGGGGAGCGCCAGGCGCATCGTCACTGTCTCCTCTGCTCCGCCGCCGAGGTGCACCTCACGCCTGAGGCGCAGCGGGTCACGATCTGGCACGGGCACCACGAACTCGACCTCGCCGTCCATCTGCCGGCCGTCGAGGTTGCGCAGCCGCGCGTCCACCTCCAGCCTTCCGTCGCCGCCCTCGAAGCTCGGCTTGATGCGCATCCAGTCGACCGCGATAGGCCCGACGTACTCGAGCTCGACCGGGCGCCACAGCCCAACAGGCACCTCGAGCCGGAAGCTGTCGGGCAAGCTCGAATAGGCCGATGCGGGATATGGCTTGAGGTCGCCGTCGTTGAACAGGCCCATGATGTGGCGCTTCTTCTCGGGCTCCGGCTCGACCGGCGACTCGCAGCAGATGACGAGCAGGTTCTCGGCCTTGAGATAGGGCGTGAGGTCGAAGCCGAATGGAGCGAAATAGCCGTAGTGCGAGCCGAGCAGCCGGCCGTTCAGCCAAACGTTGGTGGCGAGAAACGCGCCGCCGATGCGTAAGACGACGCGGCCGGCGTGATCCGGGCGCGGAAACTCGGTCCGATACCACACCGACTGCCTGCCCTCTTGCGCCGCGAGCTGACGCGGAACCTCGATCGGCTTCCAGCCGCTGCCGATGCCAATCGTCAGGCGCTCTGCTTCGCCTTCGCCGAGCGCCATCCACACGGCCTCCCATCCGGTGAGCTCGCGGCGGCCGGCCGCGCGCTGCGCCAGCGGCATGAACAGGGAGTCGCTCAACGCGCGAACGGCCCATCAGCCGTCGAACAGAACAGAACCGGTTGCCCGACGTCAGTCATGAATGGCCTCATCTGTTCGCGATCGACAAGCGCGAGCACACTGCCGCCGAAGCCCGCACCCATGATGCGGGCGCCGTAGCAACCTTCGGCCGACCACGCCCGCTCGACGAGCGAGTCCACCGTGGGCGTCGACACCTCGAAGTCATCGCGCAAGCTCGCATGCGATTCCTTCAACAGCTCCCCCATGCGCCAGAAATCTCGGTCGTGGAGGGCATCCACAAATTTGCGGACCCGCGCGATCTCCGAGTCGACGTGGCGGCGTCTTTTCGGATGACCGGATTCGGCTTCGCGCCGGCGCTGGTTGTACGGCGTAGCGGCCAGCGAGCGATGCTCGCCGGAGTCGATGACCGCGATCGCTACCTCGTCCGGGAATGGCACCACCTGGTACTCCAGGGTGGCGCAATCGAGCAGGAGCGCGCTACCCCGTCGTCCGAGGGCGGAGGCGAACTGATCCATCACACCTACCTGCACACCGGTCGCCTTCTGCTCGGCGCGCTGGCACGCGAGCGCCGCCTCCTTGCCGTCGAGGTCGGGCTGCAATCCAGCGGCGACAGCGACGAGGAGTGCCGCCGACGAGCTGATCCCGGCGTTCGGTGGAACCTGCGATTCGACGTGCACCGCCTGCGGTTTCGCGCCCAGCTCGGCGCCGACCGCCCGCACGTAAGCAAGGCCGCCGGCTACTTCGCTTTCGATCGACCATTCCGCCGCATCATGTCCAGAGACCTCGGTGAAGCGATCGACCGCGGCAGGCAGGACGATCCCGCCGAGATAGTCGACGTGCTCGCCGATCAGGTTCACGCGGCCGGGCGCTCGCCCGTGCCATACATGATCAGAGGGCACGAAGCTCCGCGGCCGTGTCCTCCGCCCTGGCGTCGAGAATGAAGGCCCCGGCCCCGAGCTCCGACCCAGCGAGGTACTTCAGCTTGTCGCGGGTCCGGTTGGGCGGGTAGAACTCGATGTGGAAGTGATGGTGGCGGCCCGCGCGGCCCGGTGGCTTTTGATGCATCGCCATCACATAGGGGAGCGGCCTGTCGAAGAGCCGGTCGTATTTCTGGAGCAATCCCTTGAGGCTGCGCGCAAACGATTCGTCGTCCGCCTCATCGAGGTCGCTCAATCCGCCACGATGCTCGAGCGGCGCGAGGTGAACCTCGTAAGGCCAGCGCGCAAAGGCAGGGACGAAGGCGATCCAACGCTCGTCGCGCAGCACGGTGCGCGCTCCGTCTTCCTCCCCTTTGATGACGTCGCAGTACAGGCACCGCCCGGTCTGGCGCATGTGCCGTGCCTCGGCTGCGAGCTCGCGAACGAGCACCGGCGGGACAAATGGATACGCGTAGATCTGGCCGTGCGGGTGGCTCAGCGTGACCCCGATCTCCTCGCCGCGATTTTCGAAGACGTAGACATAGCGGACGTTCGGGAGGCGGCCGAGCTCGTGAGTGCGGTCACGCCACACCTCGATGAGGTCACGGATGTGATCGACCGACTGTTGTCCCAGGGACGAGTCGTGGTCTGGTGTGTAACAGACGACCTCGGCGCGGCCCTGGTCGCCCGTGTAGGACGGAAAGCGGTTCTCGAAAACCACGATGTGATAGTCGGGCTCTGGGATCTCGGTCTCCGTCATGCCCGGCCGGGTCGGGCAGAGCGGGCAATGCTCGGCCGTAGGGTGATAGGTGCGGTCCTGCCGCCACGGCGCGACCGTGACCCACTCTTCGAGCAGCGGGTTCCAGCGGAGCTCGCTCAAGCCTTCCCTTTTTCGTAGTAGATGAGGTAGCGACCGTCCGGCTTCTGCACAACGCGCTTTGTGATACGGCCCTTCGCCGCTCGCGGGGGAAGGTGGTCCGGTCGCGGAGCGACCGGACCGGATGGGGGCACAGAAAAAAGCTCAGTCCCCAAGCGCGCGTTCCACCGCTTCCGCGGGCGAATGAACGACCTCGAGGCCTTTGACGCCCCACGTGTCGAGCGCGAAGACAGGCCGTCCCAATCTCTGCGCAAGCGCGATCTCGCTGAGCGTCCCCCACCCCTGACCGATCGCGATGACGCTGTCCGCCGCGGTGACGATCACCGCGTTCCGCGCCTGGCCAAGTCCCGTCGCGATGGCGATCGTGAGGTGCGCGTTGACTTCGGCGCGGTCGGAGTCGGGCAGGATGCCGACGACGGTACCGCCTTCGATTGCCGCTCCCTCGCTGGCGGCGCCCATCACGCCGCCGTAGCCGCCGTTGATCACCACCGCGCCACCTCGGGCGAGAAGCTTCCCCACCTCGCGCGCCGCGTCGAGCTGAGATGGCGTCGCCTCGGAGGCTCCGCACACGGCAACGTAACGGCGAGGCATCGAGCGAGAAGTTTATTCGGTAGTATTTGCGGCGAAGTTCAACGCCCGTGGGGCAAGGAGGTGAGGCGAAGCTTGGATATACCGAGTCGTGGTGCAAGCCGCCTCGTTTGCCAGCTGGGAGCTCGGGAGGACGTAAGCCTCTAGGCTTCTGATCCCGCACCGACTCCTGGAGTCGGAGGCGGTAGCACCGCGAACGTAGAGACGTGAGGGCCGGGCCGTTGCCCGGCCCTCAGCTTTTTCTCGCGATTAGCATTGGCGATCGTGGTCAAAGACTTTTCGCGGCAGCTGAACGAGATCCCGGAAGGATGGGTTCAGGCGATGGGCATGACCATCACGCACGCCACCAAAGACGAGGTGCGCGCCGAGCTCACAGTCGGGCAGCAGCACCTACAGGGTTATGGGATCGTCCACGGCGGCGTGCACTGCGGCATCATCGAGACCCTCTCCTCCATGGGCGCTTACCTCTTCGCGCGCGAGCGGGGGCAACATGTGGTCGGCCTGGAGAACAACACGAGCTTCATTCGCGCCGTACGGGCCGGCGCTCGGTTGCGAGCGGTCGCGACGCCGATCACACGAGGCCGGCAAACGCAGGTCTGGCAAGCGCAGGTGATCGACGAAAGCGACCGCATCGTCGCGACCGGACGAGTGCGGCTCCTCTGCCTTGAGTCAGATCAGTCGCTGGCGGGTCAACAGGTGCGTGGAGCTTTGCATCCTGGAGAGACCTAAACGAAGCCCTACCCTTGCCCTCAGCGACCGGTGACGTAGCCGAAGATGATCTCGTCGATCAACCGCTCGACCGGCGCCAGGTCGTCGGTGAAGACCTGGCTGTGGTAAGGGGACACGCGTAGCCGGCCCTCGTTGATCACGCTGCGCGCCACGTTCTGCGCCAGGGGCTCGGTGATCAGGCCAAGGTTGTGCTGCACGTCTTCAATGGTCGTCGGCTCCATCGTCCCGTAGACGAGCGTGTTGCTGAAGGCCGGCACGTCGACGAGGAACACGTTCGGATAGACCGCGGCCATCGTGCTCGCCAGCGCGTCGACGAGCCGGTAATCGCTCGCCGTCCTTCCCGCGTTCACGACCGCCACGCCACCCGGAGCGAGGTGGTCGCGAACCTCGGTGAAGAACTCGCGCGTCGTGAGGTGGAACGGGATGTAGGGCTGGCGGTACGCGTCCATCACGATGACGTCGTACTTCGCGGCTTGGGTGTCCAGCCAGTAGCGCGCATCCCCAACGACCGGATGCACATTCGGCTCATCGAGGTGAAAGTACCGCTGGGCGACGGCCAGGATGTCGGGGTCGATCTCGACGCCGGTGATCTGCACGCCGTTGCCGAAGGCAGCGGTGTACTGACGCGCCGCGGTGCCGCCGGCCAGGCCGAGGATCGCGACGCTCATGGGAGTGATCTCTGATTGTTCGGCGGGGCGGAAGGAATCGGCGACGAGCATGTAGTCCCACGGCCCGCCGGTGAGCAGGCTTTGGGTGTCGTAGATGGAATGGACCGCCTCCCCCTCGTTGAGGATGAGCTCCGTCTTGGTGCCATCGCGCACGACCTGGATATAGCCATAGGCGGATTCCTTCTCGTAGATCAACTGTCCGACCTGCGGCGGCTTGATGCCCGAGGGCAGAAAGATCCACGCCAGGATCACAGCGACCGCGAATGATGCGTAGACCCGGCGGCGGGGCCACCGCCACAGCCCCGCGACAGACACGGCGACGAGGACCAGGCCGAATCCCTCGAGTGTTGGTCGCGTGCCGTACGCCGGAATGAACCAGAACACCGGAAGAAACGTGCCCAGGATGCTTCCGGCGGTGGACAGCGCGTACACGCGACCCGCGGTGTTGCCCCCTGTCTCGACGTCGCGCAGCAGAAGGCGGATCGCGAAGGGGCTCACGCATCCGAGCAGGATCACTGGCGCTGCAAACAGCACCACCACCGCGAGCAGCGTGCCCGCGACCAGGCCGACACTGAGCTCCTTGAAACCCTGTTGCGAGATCAGGAGAATCGGATAGCTGACAAGCGGGATGATGCCGATCCAGAGTCCCGCCCACGCCGTGATCTGGTAGAGAACCTCCTCCCGCGGATGCCTGTCCGCAAGCCGCCCACCGATCACGTAGCCGGCCGACAGGTAGATGAGGATGAGCCCGATCAGGACGCCCCACACGTAAAGGCTCGTGCCGAAGTAGGGCGCCAGCAGACGCGAGGCCCCGAACTCCACGCCGAGGGATGCCATGCCCGAGATGAAGACGAGCGGGAGCAGCAGGCGCCTGCTGGAGGCGGCTTTCAGATTGGCTGCTCGGCGGCCCACTTGCGGGTGGGGTCGTCCATCGGCACGGGCAGCTGGACCCGGACCTCGGCGTACATGTCGCCGGGCGGTCCGCCCTTCGGGTCCGGCATGCCAAGCCCTCGCAGGCGGATCTTCGTCGCGTTCTGCGTCTCGGGCGGAACCTTGAACTTGACCTGTCCGCCCTTGAGCGTCGGCGCTGCGACCTCGCCCCCACGGAGCGCGATATGCAGCGGTACCGGCACCGCGACTCGCACATCCTTGCCCTCACGCGTGAAAATCGGGTCCGGCGCGAGCTGCACGGTGGCGCGGAGACCCGGCACCCGCAGCACCGTCCCTTCCTTGACACCGGCGGGCACCTTCACCTCGACACGCCTTCCTCCCGGCAGCTCGACCGTCCGGGAGGTTCCGCTGTATACCTCCGCCAGGCTGACGGTGATGGGCGCCTCGACGTCGACAGGCTGCTGGCGCGCTCGGCCCCGGGCGTTGCCGAAGATCGACCCGAAGATGTCGCCGAATCCGGCGCCTTCGCCGAAGAGGTCTTCAATGTCGTCGGGGCTGACCGTTCGGTATTCGACCCGCTGGCCGCCGGCGCTGGGCCGGAATCCACCGCCGCGCCCCGCGCCCGGCTCTACGCCCGCGGCCTGCGCAGAGGCCCAGTTCTCGCCGAACTCGTCGTACAGCTTCCGCTTCTTCGCGTCCGAGAGCACCTCGTGGGCCTCCGACAGCTCCTTGAAGCGTGCCTCCGCCTGCTTGTCGCCGGCGTTCAGGTCGGGGTGGTGCTGGCGGGCGAGCTTGCGGAAGGCGGAGGAGATCTCCTTCTGCGTCGCCGACCGCGACACGCCCAGCACGTCGTAGTAGTCCTTGGTCTTAGGCACCTCTATTTGTTACCCGCTTGTGGTGCTCGACGAATCCCGGCCGGCGGACGTAGCCCAGCTTCTCGTTGATGTGGAGCATCGCCGCGTTCTCAGCGTCGTTGTCTGTGCACACGTACGGCAGCGCGAGATCGACGGCCTGGGCGAGAGTCTGCAACTTCACCGCCTTCGCCAGACCGCGGCCCCGATATTCGGGATGTGAGGCCGTATAGCCCGTCCACACGATGCCCCGGACCGGGGGGAACCTGAGGTAAGAGACGGCCACCGGACGCGCGCCATCGAGCGCGATCCAGGTCCGGTCGGCTCGCCTGTCAGGCCCGCTGAGGCGGCGCTGAAAATCCTCGAACGTCTCGGTGATGATCGGCAGCGACGTCGGAACGTCCAGCCTGGTGACTGCATCCATCTCGTAAAGCTTTCGCAGCCGGTCGGGATCATCCCAAGCGTCAAGAGTCACGAGCTCGATTCCGTCCGTGGCCGCCTTCTGGCGAGATGAATGGGCGTCGGCCACCAGGCGCGCGCCGTTCGCCTTGAGGTCCAGCTCCCACACCTTCTCCGCCCTTTCCCGCTGGTAGCCTAGCGCCGCGAGCGCCGCGAGCGCCTCCGGCTCGTCCTCGCCGCAGAACGCCAGAAGCAGCCGCGACCCGTCTTCGACCGCGCGGTCGCCGATCCACGACCACAGCTGGACAAGAAGCTCCTGATCCAGCTCAGCTCGGGGGAGCCATGCCTCGACTTCGCAGTGACGGTCGGGAAGCTTCTCCCATGGGCCGTGGAAGAACTCGAGGTAGGCGATCGGCCGAATGCCGTTCTCGGCGATGAACCGCTCTTGTGTGTAACCCGTCCGTGGCCGCTCCCACCGATAGCGGGTGATCACTGGGTCATGCGGCAAGGGCGGGTACGCAGCCGTCATCAAGTCCGCCCCTAGCGCGGCGTCTTCGAGCGTGGCGGAACGGTAGGTGACGGGCACGTCCAAGACTCTATATGCCGATGATGCGCGGCACGATTCCGTCCTCATCGATCTCGAGGATGCCGACGGAGGGCGACTCGTAGCGCCGCATATGGCGCGCGACCTGGAGCCAGCACCACTCGAACCAGCCTGGATGTTGGGCGAGACGACGCGTCGCTGTCGACGGGTTCCACTGATGCACACCGCCTGGATTGAAAAGGAGCGCCCCGGCGACCTTGCTCATGTGACCGCGATGCGTGTGCCCATACGCGATCACGTCCGCGTTTGGAAAACGGCGCCGCAAGCTGCGCGGGAGCCCGCCGTGCGGTTGCCAGTATCCCAGGCTCAGCGTCCACAACAGTGTGCTGGGCTCCTCTCCCCAGCGCGAGCGATGGCCGTGCACCAGGACGATGCGCTTGCCCTCGACCGTAAGCTCCCGCGCGGACGGGAGCGATTCGAGGCTCATGTCGTGATCGCCGCGGACGGCCTCGACCGGGGCGATGGTCGCCAGCGCGTCGAGGGTTGAGGTCGCTGTGATGTCGCCCGCGTGGAGGATCAGGTCAACACCCTGCAGGGCGGTGAAGACGCGCTCGGGAAGGCGATCGAGGAACTCCGGACAGTGCGTGTCAGCGATGACTCCGATCCTGGTCGTCACTCTGGGCTAGCTTATCCGGAGTTGAAAACTTGCGGTTTTCGCTTGAGACTTGACAAATTAGCAATAGTGGGTTTCTAATTTATGTCGTGAAAGACTTGCAGCGAGAAATCTTGACCCAGGTGGCTTCCGGCACGATATCGGCCGAGGAAGGGGCGGCCCGCCTCGAGGCCCTCGAAAGTCCGGCCCCGGCCACCATCGCGGCCGACTCGCCCGCAAGCGAGGCTGTCCGGCAGGTCAAGGTGGTCTCCCGCTTTGGCAACACCGAGATCGTCGGCGACCCAAGCGTGACTTCGGCCGTCGCGGACGGCCCGCACCGGGCGCGCCAGGACGGCGACACGCTTGTCATTGAGCAGTCGCCGGTCAACGGAGACACCTCGTTCGAGTTCAGCCGGCCCCAGGCTCGCGTCGTCGTGAATGGCTTCGAGTTCGGTCGCAGGCTGACCATCCGTATGAACCCCTCCCTGCCGCTGACGACTGACGTTCAGGCAGGCAACCTAAGGATGCAGGGTCTCAACGGCCCAATCGAGGCGGAGGTTCAGGCAGGCAACTGCAAGGTCGGCGAATTTCGAGGCCCGATCAACCTGTCCGTGATGGCAGGAAACATCGATGCGTACGGACGCATCGACTCGGGCAAGAGCTCGATTCGCTGCGAGATGGGACAGGTCAAGGTGAACCTGGCAAGGGATTCGAGCGTGCGCATCAACGCGCGCACGACGATGGGCAAGGTCGCCATCGAGGGCGACAGCATTACGAAGGACAGCCGCGATGTCACAGTCGGTTCGGGAGCCGGCACCCTCGACCTCGAATGCACGATGGGCAACATCAAGGTGAGCGTCTCCTGATGGCGCGAACCCAGGCACGGCGCCCACCTTCCACCTGCCCGGTCTGCAATCACCGGCTGGCGCTGACCAGGCTGAGCTGCCCAGCGTGCGAAACGGAGTTGTCGGGCGCATTCGCGCAGTGCGAGTTCTGCGTTCTGACCGACGAGGACCGGGAGGTGCTTCGAGTCTTCCTCGCATCGCGCGGAAACATGAAGGACCTCGAGCGGCACCTGGGTGTGAGCTATCCGACGGCGCGAGCGCGATTCGATGGACTTCTGGGCAAGCTCGGCATCGAGAAGGCCGCCTCCTCCGCACCGTCGCGCGTCGAGCTGATGGAGCAGGTAGCTCGAGGAGAGATCGACATCGACGAGGCGCTGCGGCGCCTGAACACCATCGGCTGAGGAGGCAAACGCGATGATCCCTATGGAACCCGGACCGGAAGACTTCGCGAGGATGCTGTCTGAGCGCCGCGCCCGCATGGACGAGGCTCGCACGATCGCCCGCTACGCGCACTCACGCTCGGGTCTGCTGACGAGGTACTTGCGGCGGCTGGCCGACCGTATCGACCCGGTTGGCCAGGCGCGGCGAGAGCTGCGGTAGTCACTGGTCGGCAACGTGAGCCAAACGGAAATCATGGACCAGCCAACCCTACGTTGCTGTTTCTCATCGCCGGTGCCCTGATGCTTTCATGCGCCGCCAGAACGGTCGCGAACCGAACGGTCCGAAACCTGCGCTAGAGGACCCTATTTGATGCCGGCAGCGGCAAGGCCCGCCGCGTGCGCCGCGGCCGCGTCCTGGCCGGCGTCGAGCACCTGCACGGCCGCCATCGCGAAGGCGTGCGCCCGATGCTGGTCGAGGTTCAGGTCGATGTTCGCAAGTGAGAACCAGGCGCAGTAGGTCTGGCGGGTGTAGGACACGTTCTCCGGCGGACGGCTCATGGCCGCCGTCGCCCACTGGACCGCGGTGGTGACGTCCTTGCCGGTCGACAACGCCTTGAACGCACCCTGAGCCGCCGCGTGGCATGCGCTCGCTGGAGCTCCTCCCCGCTTGGCCCAGGCGAACCACTCCGCGTACGAGCGGTCCTCCGCCGTCGGCCCGCTTTCGACCTTGCCGTGAGGCCCGGATTTCCTGGGTTGATCGACCACCTGCCACGCCGACTGGGTACCGCCGGGCTGCGCCGGCTGGGCCGGCGCGGCCGGTACCTTCGCGACGGGCAACTGGCCGCCTGCGACCGGCGGTGCGGGCGCGGGTGCGGGCTGCCGCGCCGGCGCCGGCTGGGCGGCCGGCTGCGAGGTGGTGTGCGGAACCTGCTCCTTGGGCGAGAACCAGGTCGGCGTACCGGGTTCCGCGGCCAGGGGCACACGCGGCGCCCAGGCGGGCACGTTGATTGCCGACGGCGGCTTGGTGTGAGGCTGCCCCGGCCCAGCGGGCTCGGCCTGTGCCTTCGGCGCCCACGCCGGACGCGAAGGCAGTCCAGGCTGCGGGGGCGCGACGGGTTGGCTAGGCGCGGGAGCCACGTTCGAAGGCGCCGCTGGGGTCGCGGCGACCGCGGGTGCCGCTGCGGGCGAGGTCGGCGGCGCCGGTGGCGCCGGAGTCGTGGCGGGCGCTGGCATGGGTTCGGCCCGCGGGGGGACCGGCGACAGGGTCGGAGGTGTGGTGCCACCTGCGCCCGGCTTGACGGCTGGAGCCACCGGCACGGTGGGCGCTTGCGCGGCGGGAGCCGCCGGAGTCGCGTCGAACGAGTCGGGCCAGCTCGGGATCGCCTGGGCGGGGATATCGGGCTCGTCGAGCTCGGAGGGCGGCGGCCAGGCCGGCATCGCGTGCTCGGTCGGCGGCTCTGGGGGCCAGATGTCGGTCTCGACCGGCGGAGCAGTTGCGGACTCGGACGCCGGCGGCCAGGTGGACTTCAGTGCATCCGCCGCAACCGCTTTCGGGGGCTCCGTGATGGGCGCCAATGTGATGTCGGCTTCGACTTCCGGCGGTTCACCGGCCAGCGGCTCGTCCGTCTTCGGGGGCTCGGTGATGGGCGCCAATGTGACCTCGGCTTCCACTTCCGGCGGTTCACTGGCCAGCGGCTCGTCCGTCTTCGGGGGCTCCGTGATGGGCGACACCCCGACCTCGGCTTCGACCTCCGACGGTTCGGTGGCCATCGGCTCGTCCGCCTGTGGTTCGGCCTCAGGCGGCTCTGTTGCATTTATGTCGGCGACGTCCGCCGGAGGAGGTTCGGTGGTGACCGCTTCGGCGGTCGACTCACCGGGATCGGTCGGCACGGTCTGCGCCCATTCGGGCGGCTTCTTCTTCTTGGCGCCGCCTCCGTTGGTCGAGGCTTCGGGCTTCGACCAGTCGGGATCGCCTTTCTCGGCGGGAACTGCGTCCGCCGGCTCGGTCGGCACAGCGACCGGAGCCGCGGGCTTGGTCTGCGCCCAGACAGGCGTGGTTTCCCTGGTCGGGACGGCGCGAACCGGCTCCTCGGTCGTCTCCGAAGAGTCGGTGGGCGGAGTCGAATCGTGAGACTCGGGGGGCTCGGTCTCCAAATCGCAGTCAGTCTAACTTCGGGATCTTGAGTTGTATCTCTAGGCGAAGACGTTTCTCAGCGCGTCCTCGGGTAGGGGGTCGGGCTGCTGCTCAGCCCAGTCGGCCGCCTCCGACGCCTCCTTGTCCGACGCGGCCTGGACTTTCGCGGCGCTTTCGGTCGTGATCCACCCGCGCTCCAGCAGCCACGCCTCAAAGCGGGTGATCGGGTCGTGGCGGGCGGCCTCGCCGATTTCCTCTTTGGTCCGGTACTTGAGGTGGTTGTCCTCGGAGGTATGGGGGTTGATGCGCCAGATCTTGGCGTCGATCAAGGTCGGTCCTTGCCCGCTTCTCGCGCGGGCCACCGCGTCGCGGGCGGCTTTGTAGGCGGCGGGCACGTCCGTGCCGTCGATGGTCACGCCGGGGATCCCGTAGCCTGCCGCCCGGTCGGCGACGTTCGGGTTCGCCATCTGGAGGCGGATCGGGACCGATATCGCGTAGCTGTTGTTCTCGCAGACGAACACGACCGGCAGCTTGTGCACGGCCGCGAAGTTGACACCCTCGTGGAACTCGCCCTGGCTCGTCGCGCCGTCGCCGAAGGTGCAGAGGGTCACCGCGTTCTCGCGCTTGAGCTTGGCGGCGTAGGCGATCCCCGCCGCCTTCGGGATCCAGCTCGCCACGACCTGAGAGACGGGCGCTATCTGCAGCTTGTGATAGCTGTAGCAGCCGCCGGGGATGTTGCGGCCGGCCGACAGCGGATCGCCCGCCTTCGCGAATACGGCCAGCATCCACTCTTTCATCGTCAGCCCGCGCACGATGGCATTGGCGAGCCCGCGGTAGTGAGGAACGAGCCAATCCTCGGGCGTCAACGCCGCCGTGGAGGCGACCTGGATGCCTTCATGTCCGCGACTCGAGCCGACGAACGGCGCGCGGCCTTGCTTGACCAGGATGTGCATGCGGTCGTCGAGCGCCTTGGCCATGCACATCCAGCGGTGCAGGTTCAGGTACTCCTCGCGCGTCGCCGCGTCCGCGCGGGTGGTGGTCGCCATCAGGCGTTGAGCGCCTTCGCGATGTCGACCACTTCGTCCGCGGTCAATCCCATGCGGTTCAGGTGATCGTAGTACCGGCGGTGGAAATCCGAGAAGTCGCTCCGCTCCGCACGCTCCTCGCGGATGCGCTTCACCTCGGCAAGCACCCGCGCGACCAGCTCAGGCTCGGGAGCGATGGCCGCGTGGCGCAACGCGTGCTCGATGACCAGGGCGCCCGAGTGCTTGCCGTACACGTATGTGATCTCGGCGCCAAAGTCGGCTGGCGGGATGAACTGGTAGATCGCCGGGTGGATGAGCATGCCCGCGGTGTGGATTCCTGACTCATGGCTGAAGACGTCGAGCCCGATTCCCGGCTCGGTGGGCTGGACGGGGATCCCGCTCATCCGCTCCAGGCTTCGAGCGAGCGTGCGCAGCTTGTCGTACTTGAAGCCCGGGATCTCGATGCCGAACAGGTAGCGCAGCTGCATGAGGACTTGATGCATCGGTGCATTGCCGGTTCGCTCCCCGATGCCGTTGATGCTCGTGGTGAAGAACTCCGCACCTGAACCCAGCGCCATCACCGTGTTCCACGCGCCGAGACCGAGGTCGTTGTGAAAGTGCACGACGAGCGGCGCGTCCGGCGCCGCCGCCTTGATCGCCGGTATGTACTCGCGCACGGCGAACGGCGAGTAGCAGCCCACGGTGTCAGGCGTCGACGGTCGCGTGCCGCCTGCCTTGAGGCCTTCGCGATGGATCTCGGCGATGTAGTCGACGTCGGCTCGGCTGCCATCCTCGCCGCCGAACTCGATCGATGTGGCGCCCTGCTCGCGCGCGTACTTGATCGCCTCGCACATCATCCGCAGGTTTGCCTCGCGGTAGTACGAGACGGGGAGCTCGAGCCACTCGGACTCGGGGATGCCGTCGCGGTGCAGCAGCGTCTTGCCGAGCTTGTACTTGACGTGCAGGTCTGACGCCGACGTGAAGATGAAGTACGTCACGTCTTCGCGCTTGTGGCCGAGCTTGTCGATCACGTGCATGGTCGCGTCGATGTCGCCCCTGGTCGAGCGCATCATGCAGACGACCTCGAGGTCTGGCCTCAGCTCACCGCGCTTGCGGCCTTCGAGCACGAGGCGCAGCGTCTCCCTCTCCCCCTCCGACACTGACGGGAAGCCGACATCCATCACATGCACTCCGATGTCGGAGAGCATTCGGGCAAGCTCGTACTTGTCCTTCGGGGTGATCGCCACTCCGGGCATCTGCTCCCCGTCGCGGAGCGTGTCGTCGTAGATCCGGATCTTGTCCGCGGGCGGAAATGTCAAGTCGTGGGCGAAGCGTTTCGCGTCGCGCGCGAGCTCTTCGAGAGGCTCCTGCAGGTCGACGGGCTGCATGTCTTCACCTCCCCGCAACCTACTAGGGTTCCCGCGCCGGCGGCGCGGGAGCGTCCCGCGAAGCGGCGGGTGGGGGTGATCGGTTGGCGTCAACCGCGGATTGGCGCCGCGCGCCGCCTCTCTTCGAGCTGCTTTCGCACCCACGGCACGAGTCCGCCCATACGCAGCAACTCGTTCATGAACTGCGGAAAGGGCTCGCAGCGATACTCGTCGCCCTTGGTGAAGTTGCGGATGATGCCTTCTTCGAGGTCGACCTCCAGCTCGTCGCCTTCCTCGACCCCTTTCGCAGCCTGCGGCGACTGCAGGATTGGGTAGCCCATGTTGATCGCGTTGCGAAAAAAGATGCGCGCGAAGGAGTCCGCGACCACGAGTGAGATGCCGGCGCCCCGGATCGCGACGGGAGCGATCTCGCGCGAGGAGCCGCAGCCGAAGTTGGAGCCGCCGACGAGGATGTCGCCGGGTGTGACCTGCGTCGCCCAAGCCTCACGGCCAGGGACACCATCCATCGCGTGCTTGCCGAGCTCCTTCTCATCGAGCGAGTAGATCGCGTACTTCGCCGGGATGATCTGGTCGGTGTCGATGTTGTCCCCGAATGTCCACGCGCGGCCGCGCACGACCTTAGGCAGGGTCATCGAATCGCGGCGGGCATCTTGTCGAGCACTTCGCTTGGATGGCTGATAACGCCCGTGACCGCGCTCGCCGCGGCGACCGCGGGGTTGGAGAGATAGACCTGCGCCTTCGGATGACCCATGCGGCCGGGGAAATTCCGGTTCGTCGTGCTGAGGCACACCTCTCCCTCGCCGAGCACGCCCATGTGGCCACCGAGGCACGCCCCACAGGTCGCCGTCGTCCACGCCGCGCCTGCCGCGAGGAAGGTGCGGATCAAGCCTTCCTTCTCGGCCTGGATCGCAACCTGATGGGAGGACGGTGTGATGATCAGTCGCACTCCCGGCGCCACCTTGTGGTTCTCCAGCACGGCGGCTGCGCGGCGCAGGTCGGTGATGCGCGAGTTCGTGCACGAGCCGATGAACACCTGGTCGAGCCTCGTGCCTGCGACCTCGGACAACGGCGCGTAGTTGTCGGGCGACATCGGCTTGGCCACGCCGAGCTCGACCGCCTCGACGTCGAACTCGAAGACCTTCTCGTACTCCGCGTCGGGGTCGGAGGTCACCGGCGTGTAGGGTCGCTTCGCGCGACCGTCGAGGTACTCCTTGGTCACCTCGTCGAACTCCATGATCCCGTTCTTCGCGCCGGCCTCGATCGCCATGTTGGTCATGGTCAGCCGAGCCTCCATGTCGATGTGCTTCAGCGCGTCGCCGGTGTGCTCCATCGCCTTCGATCGCGCGCCGTCAACTCCAATCTGGCCGATGACGTAGAGGATCAGGTCCTTCGCCTCGACCCACTCCTTCAGGTGGTTGTGATAGACGAACTTCAGCGTCTCTGGCACACGAAACCAGAGCTCACCCAACGCGAGCACGCATGCGAGGTCGGTCGAACCAATCCCTGTCGCGAAATTGTTGAGCGCCCCGTAGGTGCAGGAGTGCGAGTCGGCCCCGACGACGAGCTCGCCGGGTAGCACGAGCCCGTTCTCAGGCAGCACCGTGTGGCAGATGCCGCCTTGACCCACCTCGAAGTACCACTTGATTCCCATATCGTGCGAGAACTCGCGCGTCAGGCGGCCGAGCGTCGCGCTTGCGGCGTCCTTGGCCGGCTGAAAGTGGTCCTGCGTCACCGCCACGCGATCGGGATCCCAGATCCTCTCCGCGCCCATCTGCTCGCGCATGATCTTTCCGGCGGGCGGGATGGTCAGATCGTGGCCCATGGCGAAATCGACCTTGGCCAGGACCAAGTCGCCGGGCCGCAAGCTCTCGCGCCCGGCTCCTCGAGCCAGGATCTTCTCGGTCATCGTCATGGCCACGGTCAAGTTGCCTGGACCGGCCGGACCGGCCGGAGATTGCGGCAGGCGCCTGAAAGGCGCCGGTCGGGGCGCCGAGGCGAAGGCAGGGGTGGCCGGAGGAGGAGCGCATCGGACGATGCGTGACGACGAAGGGCCGGGCCCCCTAACGCACGCATCGGCGTCCCGAGCCGATAAGATCCGGCTTGTCTGGTCGGTTCAGGCAACTTAGTCCTTGAGCCTCTTCGCCACCGCGTCGCCGACTTCATGGGTCGACAGGTTTCCGCCGAGATCGTGGGTGCATTCGCCTGCGCGGATGGCCGACCCGACCGCACCCTCGATCGCGCTTGCCATTTCCTTGTAACCCAGGTGTCTAACCATCATAGATGCGCTCAGAATCGCCCCGATCGGGTTGACGACGCCGCGGCCGGCGATGTCCGGCGCGGTCCCATGGACCGGCTCGAACAGGCCCCGTTTCGTCTCGGGGTTGATGTTGCCGGAGGGCGCGATGCCCATCCCACCGATCAGCTCCGCGGTCAGGTCGGACAGGATGTCGCCGAAGAGGTTGCCGGTGACGATCACGTCGAACTGAGTCGGGTCGCGCACCAGCTGCATCGCGGCCGCGTCCACGTATAGGTGACGGGTCTTGATGTCGGGATGCTTTTTGGCGATGGCCTTCCACTGCTGCTGCCAGAGCGCGCCGGCATGCGTCATGGCGTTGGACTTGTCGACCATGACGACCTCGCGCTGGGCGGCGCCGAATGCGTACTCGATGATCCGGGTCACCCCCAGGTACGTGTTGAGGTCTTCCTGGATCGCGACCTCGTCCTCGGTCCCCTTTTTGAAGCGACCACCCATGCCTACATATAGGCCTTCGGTGTTCTCGCGGACGATCAGGAGGTCGACCTTGCGACGGTCCTCGCGACGCAGCGGCGACAGCCGGTCGTCGTAGAGCTTGGCCGGCCGTAGGTTGACGTACAGGTCGAGCTCGAAGCGCAGGCGCAGCAGAACGCCGGCGAGATAGGCGGCGTCGCTGAGGCGCGGATCGCCCACCGCGCCGAAAAGGATGGAATCGGCCTTCTCGAGGTCGGTCCAGACCTTTGCCGGGATCGGCTCCCCGGTGCGCATGAACTGGTCGGCGTCGACCTCGTACTCCTGAAAGTCGAAGTCGGCACCTGCGGCGCGAAGGACCTTGATCGCCTCGGGAACGACCTCCTTGCCCGCTCCGTCGCAAGGCAAGACGGCGATATGGCTAGGCAGGGGTTGCTTCCTTCTCGCGGAGCTTGTAGCGCTGGATCTTGCCGGTCACGGTCTTCGGGAGGTCGGGAACGAACTCGATCAGGTGGGGGTACTGGAAGCGCTGGAGGCGCGACTTGCAATGCTCCTGCAGCTCGGCCACGAGCGCCGCGCCGGCGACGGCATCGCTCTTGGCGATGACGAACGCCTTGATCTTTGTGAAGCCGTCGACCGACACGCCGACGACCGCGCTCTCGGCCACCGCCGGATGCTCGAGCAGCGCCGACTCGATCTCGATCGGCGAGACCCACAGGCCGCTCACCTTGATCATGTCGTCGGAGCGGCCTTCGTACCAGTAGAAGCCGTCGCCGTCGACGCGGTAGCGGTCGCCGGTGAAGAACCAGTCGCCGAGGATCGAACGCTTCGAGCGCTCGTGCTGCGCCCAGTAGAGGGCGAGCGCGCTGTCGCCTTTCACGTACAGGTCGCCGGCCTCACCTTTCGGGACTGGTTTTCCCTCGTCGTCGAGGATCTTCAGCTCGTATCCGGGGACTGGCTTGCCGCTCGATCCTGGCCTCACGTCGTCGAGTCGATTCGAGCAGTAGATGTGGAGCATCTCGGTCGATCCGACGCCGTCCAGGATCGTCAGCCCGAAAGCGTCCTTCCAACGCCGCCAGACTTCCGCGGGCAGCGCCTCCGCGGCGGCGACGCAGTGGCGGATCGAGCTGAGGTTGCGGCTCTTCGCGCCTTCGAAGTTGAGCATGGCGTTGTAGAGCGTTGGCGCCGAGAAGAAGAGAGTCGGTTTTCTATTTTCGATCGTTTCCAGCACAGTCGCGGGCGTGTGCCGACCGGCGTGGAGGACGGTCGACGCGCCGACCCAGTAGGGAAAGGTGAGGTTGTTGCCGAAGCCGTAGGCGTGGAAGAGGCCGGTGGTCGAGAAGGTGGTGTCTTTTTCGGTGATGCCGAGCACTTGCTCAGCGTATGTGGTGCATGTGTAGGGGATGTCGTGGTGGAGGTGGACGACTGCTTTCGGCTTGCCGGTCGAGCCCGAGCTGTAGAGCCAGAAGGCCATATCGTCGCGGCGGGTGGGCGCGGCGTCGATCTCCTGGTCGGGGGCGATCTGGTCGGCGCGCAGAAGCTGCGGTTTCGTGCGAGCTCGTTGCCCCGCGGGGGCGAGCTTTTCCTCGGTGCTGCCATCGACGACGATGACTCGCGCCAGTGAGTCCTCGACGTAGTGGTCATAGTCCTCGCTGCGCTGGAGGAGGGGATTGACCGGAACGGGGACGGCGCCGATGCGGATCGCGCCGAGGAAGGCGGCGACCCAGCCGGGTGAGTCGTAACCCGCAATCAGGACGCGTTCCTCGCGCCGGACGTCGAGGTCGAGGAGGCGGCGGGCGGCGCCGTTGGCGAGCTGGAAGAGGTCGGAGTAGGTGAGGTCGGCGGTGGCGGAGTGGATGGCGATCTTGGCGGAGCGCTCGGGGAGGTTGCGCTCGATCAGATCCGCGCCGACGTTGTAGCGATCCGGCAGATCCACTTCAAGAATCTTGGCAGTTCCACGAGAGGGACGGTGAAGGGTGTGGCAGGGGTGGGACTGGGCGACCTGGAACTTGGTCGGGCTGAATATAAATTTACACTGCACTGATTGCATATTCGAATATCTGTTCGTATAATTAGGCAATGTTGGAGCTCGTTGTTGCTGAGGTTCCCGCCAGGCGCGATGAGCTCGAGCATGAGCTGCTACGCATCAGGGGAGAGATCGAACTCCGCGAGCTCTACTTCTCCCGACTCGCTGCAGGGCTGGCGGCGATGGACCTGGCCGAGGATAGCGAGTCCGAGATGACCACGATCGACTGGATTCGCCACAACTGTCGCCTCACGCAGCAGGCCGCGTCTGACCGAGTGCGTATCGGCGAGAAGCTGCCGTACATGCCCTTGACCGAGAACGCGCTCTACACCGGCGAGGTCGGCATCCAGCACCTGGCTGTGATGGCCAGGACAGCGGCCGCGATCGGCAAGTCGTTCGACGAGAACAAGCTCCCGCCCCTGGCGAAGAAGCACTCGCCGGGCAAGTTCTATCACGAGGCGCTGCACTACCGACATTCGCTGCAACCGCAAGAGGTTGCCGAGGA
>WNFW01003320.1_pt1 | contig 24737 bp, 20 predicted proteins | sample 5400131 | NCBI WGS metagenome assembly WNFW01 (sample SAMN13153362, study PRJNA577476) | soil metagenome | isolation source: 20 cm soil or saprolite under grassland replicate 1 | place: USA:California | collected 2016-06-15 | reverse complement strand
CACCGATTCCCGGAGCGATTTCATCTGAAAAAAAGTCCAGATTAACAGACAGGTGAAAAGCATGCTCAGCGCGTAATACCGGCTTTGTCTCGAATAAAGGAGGAACTGGACGGACATGACTAGCAGGACAGCGGAGGAAAACGCAGCCCACCGATTAGTCGTTACTTGCCAAACAATAAAATAGATCAGCAAGATCGACATCCACCCCGCGAGCGCGAATGGAAACCGCGCGGCAAATGTATTTTGCCCGAAAGCAAGGAACGATGCGGCAGTAATGTAGTACTGGACCCACGGCGAACTCACCATCACGAGCTGATCGTTCTCCCGCGCGCCGAAATCCGAATCTATGAAAGTCACGCCATCCCAGGCTTTCGGAACGCCGAATTTCAGAATATTCGAGCCGAGTACGGCAGTGTCGCCTTCGTCCGCCCACAAATAGCCGGCACCGAGATTTGTAAATATGAAGGCGGCGCCGATTACGGCGATGATCGCGAAGGGCCAGTGCGATCGTATCTGAGCGGACATGTCTGAAACCTTCACGTCAGCTCGAGGTCCGAAACCAAAGTCCGTGCGCGCCGCATGGAAAAAATCAAGAACAGACACGCGCTAACCAAAAAGAACGAGACGGCTAAATTTCGAATCGTAAGAACTGGCATGGGCAAATTTTGATGTCCAAGAAAGTCCCACTTTCCGAGCAGCCATCCATTTCCACAGAATGTCCAATGCAAGGCATAAAGATATGCGCTGGTAAGAGACACCGCCGGAATTGAAAACCACGGGCGAAGAAAGAACCAAAACGGCAAGGCCCAGGCAAAGTATTGGAACGCCCAATAGTCGCTAAAGCCAAAAAGAACGGCGTAGGCCATTCCAATTGTCGCGTACACTTCGCGAGGAGACGCACGATTTCTTCGCAGCCAGCACAGAAGGAGTATGGCTGCGATCGCGATGTACCAGCTGCGCTCGAGAAGGAGTAGCGCCAGCCGGAGATATTTGTCCGGCCAAGTCTGGATTGGCGCGACGGTGGAAAAAAGTAAGACGCTCGGACCCCATAACGGAACGCCAGTCGCAGTTTGCAAAATCAATCCGCGGTATCCAAAGACATTCGTGTAAACAACTTTGTAATCCTGAATGAGTGCAGGGAGATAAGTTGATAATGCCGTAATAACAGCTGCTAAAAGAAAGAGCGCGCGAAGACGCCAGCGACGAAACAATATCAGGAGGGCTGGAAGAGCCAACACGCCCGGTAGTTTGACCCAAAGGCTTGCGCCGAAAGCAGCGCCGCTGCTCAGTATTTGCTGTTTCGTCGCCAGCCAAGCAGTCAGCAAAAGGAAAAACGCGACCGCAGTGTCGGTATTGCCGTGATAAGCAGAGATGAGGATCGCAGCCGGACTCAACCAGTAACAAGCAGTTGCCAGGAATCGCCAGCGGTTTTCTGGGAGCAACGAAAATAATAAGAACGCATTTCCAGCATCCAGTAACGCAAATGGTGCACGAAAAAGAATTCGAAACGGTATGCCTGTCGCGGTCGCGATCTGCAAAATCAAAGCGCCGACCTTACTGATGAAGGGCGGATGATTCGCAAACGAGTTCGCATGGTAGTATCCGATTAGTCCGCGATCTCGCACCTGCTGAGCATGGTCTTCCCAATCGTCCATGTCGCCGGTGCCGTTGGTGAAGACGAAACAATAAATCCGCAGCGCGGCGCCGATGAGCATTGCTGTCCAAAACGCGCTTTTGCATTTCAAGAAAGATGGCAAAGGGACAGGCCCGGTTGTTGCAACGGATGCGTCCATAAATGCTTCGGATCGTGAATGGCAATAGCAGGCCGGACCGCTTATGCCTTTCGTCGATAAATCAGAATGTGCTCGGCGGTTGGCGTCACATTCGATGGCCTGCCTGAAAAGTAATAGTCAGTGCCTCGATCGGAAATATTGACCAGGCCGACTTCTTCGTAGTTCGCATCACAATAGCTATCCGCCCATCTAAAAACAGTTTGGTCTGACTCGCGCCCGGCCAACCACGACTTGTTTACGACCACCAAAACAAGGAACTTTGGGCGGGACGTTTCGATTTCACGGATCATCTCTTGCTGCATTTGATGCGCGTAAGGCTGCGGCTCCATCAGTCCATAGGTGTAAATATATCCGGTGGCAGAATGCCGTTTAGAATAGAAGTAGATTTGTGGCTCAGAACCCAATACCGCAATTACATCCGAAGGACTCGATTGGGTGCGGATGTATTCCCCGATTCTAACAGATTCAGGAAATGGATTTGTCCCATTGACCATCCGATTGGCTTCAGCCAGCGGCTGTCCGAAGAAAAAGTCGGCTTCCGACCAGAGCGGCCACACAAGGCACAGGGCGAAGAGCGGGATGATCGCAAAGCGAACCGTGTGTGCGCTGGTGTGTAAGCCATTCAAAGTGGCAACAAAGGCCGCCCCCGCCAGTAGGGAAACGGCCGGCAGGAGAAGAATAAAATAGTGCGGACGAAAATAGAATCCTGGGCAAACCGCCAACGCGGAAAAGAAGGCGAACGTGATTAGAAAACCGGCGCGCGTGCGAAGGGTCGGATTAATGACGCACACAATGAGCCCGAGTGCCGCAACGGCCCAGATTGGCCACGCCGATCCCAGCGCTCCCCAAAAATAATTGGAAAAAATTCGAAGCCCCTCCCCAATTGAAACCTGACTGCCGTACTGGCCCGCGTATTTAATGGTCCAAAACCAAAATTTCTCGAATACGTGAGCATTCCACAACGCTAGACAAGTTATCAAAAAGGGCGCGCCCGCCCCGGTAACGAATATTAAGTTGCGGGATATAATCTCACGGGCGCTGAGATGGGAGCGCCAGTCGCGGCTGAAAAGATAAACTGAACCAAAGAGGACAAGAAATAATCCGGGTTGTTTCATCAATAACGCGAATCCAAACAGGCAGCCGCTCGCAGCAATTAACATATTCGATCGTCGAGCTAACGCGCGGAGCAGAAGGAGAGCCCCGGCCACCGAAAACATGACTACAAAATGAGTGGCGTGCGCTGCTAGGCCTAGCACGTAGGGCATTAGTGACAGGACACAATAAGCGGACGCCACCGCAATTCCGCCAACCGAGCCAAGCAGCTCTCGGCCCAGAAAGAAAATCAATCCTGCGGTAAGCAGGTTTATCAGGATCAGACCGAGATGGATCCCATTGATTGACACTCCAAAGATCGACATCAAGACGGCATAGGCAATCGAGGTGCCTGGGAATTTCATGCTGTAGGCGAGCTGATAAGGCGGAATGCCGCTCAAGAGCAGTTGGCCGGTGTAGGCATACTCGCCCTCGTCCCGCTCCAGTGGCAAGCCAAGCAGACGAATCCTAGCGAAGAGCACGGCGGCGACGGTTACGCCGAATAAGAGCCACATAACGACGCGAAGAGAGTCTGCTGAGCGGGCTTGCTTCAGATTCACGATGATACGGGCACAGGGCAACTGAGTTTGACGGATTCAATGGCGTTGCCAAGCGGAGTTTGAGCTTTCGGTGGTGGCACGAGCCCTGCTTATGGTGATTATAGATATTATGATTACAATAAGCATCCGCCCTTACACTCTCCGCAAAATTGGCTTTGTCGGTTTCGCTCTCTTTTGTCTCTCCTGTCTCTCCGCCTTTGCCCAGTCAAATTATATCAGCGTCAACTCTACCCCTTACGACCGACAAATGACGCGGATACGGCCAATTCTCGCTTCAGGGGCCGGCCAGCAAGACCAAAATTTGTCAATCTCATTGGTAAACCATTGGATCGGAGATCTACGTGCAATTCCGTACGGTTTTTCCATGGAATGGAAAACACCCAAGGAAGTCCAGAGCGGTGCGTTTGCCGATTGCAAGGGGAAAGCAGTCGCCCTTTATAACTCCATGCATTCACGCGGAGCCGAAAATGTCCGACTCGTGATCGGAAAACGCCTCTGGACCAGTCGCAAGACACACGCCTGGCTTGAGTGGACGACCGCCAACACCACCTACATTCTCGATCCAACGATCAATTGGAGCGCCTTCCGAGCAGCGCGCTCCGGTCGGAGTTCGTACATCCCACTTTACGCCTACGCCGGGGCGAAAAAGTTCCGTGCTGCAACGAGTACGGGCCTTCTTGCTGGCAACCGATTGCTCGCGGGGCAGCACGTCGCCAGCCGGCTCTAATATCAGCGGGGAATACTCGCTAAACTTTGTAGACTAGGACCGGCCCTGATGGGCCGGTCGCTGTTTTTGGGTCTGCCCGGTGCCAGGCAGAGTCGCCTCCACAAAAATTTTTTGTAGGGGGGCGAAGATTTGTATTGCCAAAAAGCGGGCAAGCAAGGTATTATCCTTTTTGTAGCTATGGAAATTATGAGCACGCACTTCTCTCGCTTTTCTCGTATTGGCGCTATCGCCTGCGGAGTTCTTCTCACCGGTGGCTTTCAACTCTTCGCCGGTGAAATGGTCTCCACCGAAAAATCGCCTATTTACGCACGCAATATCGCGCGTTTTAGTGTCGGCGCCCGCATCGACGACAACCTCGCCCAAGTTGCTCTCATCTCCGACCACCCGACATTTGGTTACACTCTGCCAGATGGAGATAGCGAACTCGTGCTCTCGCTGTCCAAAATCGAGAACTTCGATGTGATCTCGTTTGTCAATGAAGGGACTGCTGGAACCGTCACCATCTCCACTTCGAATTCGAAGTTGGCGGCCGCCAGCTCGCAATGGCATCAAATTGCAAAGCAAGGTCTCACCGCAAAAGTCACCAAGATAAATGTCGGTCCCACCGAAGCGAAGTACATCAAATTTGTATTCCACGTTGCCAACTCCGGACAGATTACTCAGCTCGCGGTTTACTCGAACGCGAAGCTGACCATTGCTAACACCGCGTTAGCAGGCGGTAGCGAAGGCGCAGTCGATGGCAAAGACGCGAAGGATTTCGGTGGAGGCAAGGAGGCTAAGGAAGTTGCCGAAGGCCCGCCAGAAGAAGGCCCGCCGCCAAACCTTCCCGATCCGCCGCCGTTTGTTTTTGTTCCGATCCTGAGCGAATAGCGGATCGCCAGAAGACTTAAGTAAAAAGACCCACCCATCGCGGTGGGTCTTTTTTTATCGCTTGAGCAACCACGACGCGGTCTGCCTTAAAGCTCGTCTCGAATGATCTTAAAAACCTGCGTGTTATCGATTGTGCCATGCAACGCTTCGGCGCCTGGACCGGTTCCGAATGAAACGACATCTTCTACCGTCTCCAACGCGGATTTCGTATAAAAGGCGGCCGGTTCCGTTTCTTGCTTTCGCGTTTTGCTCTCCGCGTTACCGGATGTCTCTTTCTCCGGACTTTTTCCGGCGCCGTATGACTGCACTCCTTTTGGACCTGTCGCCCAAGTCATCCACGGCTCGCCCGACGGATTCAATCCGAGTAACGCAATCCCACTGTCCTTGCGAAATGGAAAACCGTTCGCATGCAAGCCACCGATTGCCGTGTCGCCGCACACAATGATTGTCGATCTTGGTCCGGCGTAACGTTGTGCGGTTGATAGTGCCCGATCGAGTTCAGCGGTTTCGGTCAACGTTTTCTCGGCATTGTTCGTTTCGGCCGCTTTTCGCATACGGGCAGCGTCGACGATCAGCAGATAACCGCGCTGATTATACTGCAACAATTCGATGGCGCGCCGAACCATGTCGGACAAAGCAGGCTCGTCATTCCAAGCGCCTTGATCAACGCTGTCATCACCATTCCCGAAAGCTCCAAAAAGTTTTGGCCGCCGCCAAATCGGAATAGACTCCAACTCCGCTCGGGTCCGGACAACATCAAAGCCGTTTTGGCGCAATTCGAGCAGTAAGTCGCGGTTGTCCTGTCGTTGTCCCTGTTTTGCCTGCGGAAGAAATTCGGTGGCGCTCATTCCCAGGCAGAGATCGATTCTGCCACCTTCGACGAGTTGACGCGCAACTTGGTCGATATCGTTCGCGTTAGTGGTATGCGCGTAAAACGCCGCGCAAGTTCCATTCGTCGGTGATCCATTTGTCACCAGACCGGTCGCGCGCCCGCGGCTGTGCGCTAATTCGAGAATGCTCGCGAGCGGTTTGCCACTGGGGTCCACGGACAGAGAGCGGTTGTTGACCTTGACTCCAGTGGCCAGAGCGGTTGCGGCCGCTGCCTGATCAGAGACCGCAAAATCTCGGGAGTGATTAGTTACCAGGGCGACGTTTGGCATTCCGTCCAGCGCTAATCGCGCATCGGATCCTCCAACGTAGACGCGAGTCAGCGCGATACGCTCTGGCGCTAGCCCTTCACCGATAATCAGAATTATCCCGAACGGTTTCTGTACGACCCAGTGCTGGAAATAAAGGACCCCTAACCCGGCGAAAACAGCGAGGCACAAAAGTGCAAGCAATTGATTGCGCCACTTCATCAGCGCGATGTATCTGCGTGCAAGTTCTATTGTCAACGAAAGAACCGCTTGTCCGAGTTCAGAATCGTCGGCAGAGTGCGCTGATATGGCAGGTCCCGTGCTGCTCATCATTCGCGATGGCTGGGGCATCAATCCCGGCGGCAAGAAATCGCGCGAGCAAAATGGCGACGCCACTCTTCTGGCCAGCACTCCATTTCACGACCAGCTCTATCGCGATTATCCGGGAAGCAAACTCAGCGCGAGCGGGTCGGATGTTGGTTTGCCCGAAGGCCAAATGGGCAACTCGGAAGTCGGGCATCTCAATTTGGGCGCAGGTCGGATCGTTCTCCAGGATCTTACTCGAATCAATAAGGCGCTCGCTGACGGTGAACTGACGCGGAACTCAGTCGCACAGGAAACTTTCGCAGCCGCGCGTGGGCATCGCCTTCATTTGTTAGGCTTGGTTTCGGATGGCGGCGTCCATAGCCATTATGACCACATGATCGCGCTGGCGAATGCGGCGAAATCCGCGGGAGTCGAGGAGATTTTGGTTCATGCCTTCACCGACGGTCGCGATGCATCGCCCACCGGCGGACGCACGTACTTGAAAACATGCGAAGAAGAACTTCGCGAAAGCGGCGCACAGATTGTGACTGTAGTCGGGCGCTATTTTGCGATGGATCGCGATCGCCGTTGGGACCGGACCAAGAAAGCCTGGGACGCAGTTGTTCTTGGACGCGGCGAGATTTGCAAAGAATCACCATCGGACGCTGTGGATCGACAATATCGTGCGGACAAGACGGATGAGTTCATGCCGCCGCTGATTTTTGCTCAAGCAAACGAGCAGCGCGTTCGCGATGGCGACGTCGTCTTGTTTTCCAACTTCAGGGCCGACCGCGCTCGCCAATTATCGCAAGCTTTTCTGTTGAAGGACTTCGATGACTTCGACCGGGAAGTTTGGCCGCAAGTCAGGTTCGCTTCACTCACGCAGTACGATGTTCGCTTTCCGTCGCCGTTCATTTTCCCTCCGCAAGATCTCAAAAACATTCAGGGCGAACTCGTCAGCGCCGCGGGCAAATCACAGTTGCGCATTGCCGAAACAGAAAAGTACGCGCACGTGACCTATTTCTTTAATGGAGGAGTCGAGAAGCCTTTTCCAGGCGAAGAGCGCAAACTCATTCCTTCGCCAAAAGTGGCGACTTACGATTTGAAGCCCGAAATGAGCGCGCTTGAGGTAACGGACGAACTTCTCGCGCGCTTGGGCAAATTTGATCTGATCATCCTGAACTTTGCCAATCCCGATATGGTCGGGCACACCGGCGTTGTGAAAGCGGGAATCAAAGCGGTCGAGACGGTAGATGAATGTTGCAGCCGGATTATTCCAAAACTGCTCGAGCTCGACGGCAAATGCATCGTCACCGCCGACCACGGCAATTGCGAGCAGATGCGAAATCCCGACGGCTCACCAAACACTGCGCACACCACAAATCTTGTTCATTTTATTTACGTGGCCAAGGATGCCGGGCAGTTCCAATGCGAAGACGGGATTCTGGCTGACGTTGCGCCGACGCTTTTGTTTTTGCTCGGGATGGAAAAGCCGAAAGAAATGACCGGGCGCAACTTACTGGTTAAACGCCGATAAGATCGACATCTCCTAAGATCGACAACGTGCGGTCGCGACCTCCTCGAACGTGATCTCCAACGTCCGATTCAATGCGCGCGTGCCGGCCATAGCAATGCGCTGCAAGAAGCGAAGCTGGCTTTCGGGCTCCGCTTCGTGCCATGCGGGTTTGCGGGCCAGGATCAGATCGCCATTCGATTCAATCAACGCGCCCCAACCGATCGGGATTTCCGGTTCGCAAAACAATTCGCTCGGCAGGACCAGAAAAAACAAATTCGCACAGCGATATCGAATTAGGGTTTCGAATTTCGTGCCGTCGAAGAGTTGGTTTTGTAATGCCTGTATCTGCCGCACCACCTGTTTGTAGCCACGGTGTTCGATCGCGCCGAAATTGTGCGAATCGAATTCGGCAAAGAGCGAATCGGCAAGACGTAAAGCTGGATAATGAACGCGCAAGTTTCTTTCCAGGACTTCGCGACGATCTTGAACTTTCTTGAGACGCCGCATCGTTATCGCAGTGCATCCGTTGTCTCGTCGAAGGTCGACCAGCGCTTGTTTGCACTCGAAAATTGCGGTGACGCCTGGTCGTTTTCCATTCGGGCGATATGCCGCCATATCTGCGCGGTATCGACATCGCGGCAAAGTAACTTCCGTGGCGCAGGCGGAGTAGCCTTGCTTCTGCGCCCAAACGAGAGCCAGGCGTTTCAGACGAGCATGCGCCTCTGTTTCTCCGTTACGACTCGTTAGGTGCTGATCCATTCGGCCAGTTCGCGGGCCCAATAAGTCACGATAATGTCGGCGCCCGCGCGCTTCAGCGAAGTCATGATTTCCATCACAGCCGCGCGTTCGTCGACGATTCCTTTTTCGGCGGCGGCTTTGATCATCGCATATTCGCCGCTTACGTGATACACAGCCGTCGGTTTGCGAAACCGCTCGCGCACTCGCCAGAGAATGTCGATGTACGGCAATGCCGGTTTGATCATCACGATGTCCGCGCCTTCGTCGATATCGAGACCGACCTCGCGCAACGCCTCATCCGCATTGGCCGAATCCATTTGATAGGAACGACGATCTCCAAATTGCGGCGGACTTTCCGCAGCTTCGCGAAACGGACCGTAAAAAACGGAAGCGAACTTCGCCGCGTAACTCATGATTCCGGTTTCGATGAAACCGCTGCCATCGAGCGCTTCGCGAATTGCGCCAATGCGGCCGTCCATCATGTCGCTGGGTGCGACCATGTCGGCACCGGCCTGTGCGTGAGAGAGCGCTGTTTTCGCCAACAGATCGACAGTCTGATCGTTCAGCACATGAAAATGGTCGCCGTCGATCCGAGTCACGCCGCAATGGCCGTGACTCATGTATTCGCAAAGGCAAACATCCGTGATCGCGACCACTTCCGGACATTTTTCCTTAATCGCGCGCAGCGCTTTTTGGACGACGCCGTTTTCGGCGTAGGCGCCGCTCGCTTGTTCGTCTTTTTTTTCCGGTATTCCAAAAAGGAGAACGGCTTGGAGTCCGGCGTCTTTTGCCTGTCGCGCTTCATCGACGATTTCGCGAAGCGGGAGCTGAAAAACGCCCGGCATGCTCAGGATCGGACGCCGCTTGTCGATCTTTTCGTTCACGAAAAGAGGGAGCACGAAATCGTGCGCGGTGAGGCTGGTTTCGCGAACCAGATTTCTTATAGCTGGAGACCGGCGCAACCGTCGGGGACGATGAACCAATTTTCGCACGCGACGAGGCTACGCGTTTGAAGATTGGCTCGCAAGTTCGCTACTTGACCTCGGTGCGTCTTCGCAGTGAAGTCGCACTTCGTGGGTGCGACAAATTACTTGCTGATCGATATCAGCAACTCGTTTACGAAACTCGCCTTCGCCACCCGGCGGCGAATTTCAAAACCAACGCGCCTGCCCACCGCAAACTTCAGCGCTGCGATGCTTCAACGGTTCGCCAGACGACACAAGATCGACATTTTTGTTGTCTGCTCGGTCGTGCCGAAAAAAAATAGCGCCGTCCGGAAAATCGCGAAGCGATCGAGGATTTTATGGTTAACGCCGCGGGTCGAACTCGGCGTTGGCATCGATTATCCAAATCCGAAAACAATTGGGGCGGATCGGCTCGCGAATGCCACAGCGGTGGCGGCACTTTATGGGTGTCCGGCCATCGTGGTCGATTTCGGTACCGCAGTCACCTTTGATATCGTATCGGTCCGCCGGAAATACATCGGCGGTGTGATTGCGCCCGGCCTGGAATCGATGACCAACTTTCTCTATCAGCGGACAGCGTTATTACCGAAGCTCTCTTTGAAGGAGCCGCGCTCGGCCGTTGGTAAATCGACAATCGAGGCGATGCGCTCCGGCGCGGTGATCGGCTATCGTGGACTGGTCCGGGAAATCATTGGCCAAATCAAGGCCGAACGTTTCCCTGGGAAAAAAGTGCACGTGATCGCGACTGGCGGCTACGCGGATTTGATTGCTAAACGCCTCGGGCAGATCGATTCAGTGCATCCGAATTTGACCCTGGAAGGGCTGCGAATTGTGGCCAACCTGAACGTCTGAACCGGCCGGTTTCGTACTGGTTTTTGGGCGCGGCCTTCACCTTCAAAAATTTCTGTTGAAGCGCTAAAATTTAGGCTTGTAATCGGAGGCGCGAAACGGTTTTATCAACGAGGCATGAAGATTCGGAAAATCGCGGCGGTCGCCGTGCTGGTACTTGGGTCTTTGGCGGCGGATAACGTCGCTCCGTCAAAGGCGGAACTGGAAGCAATGTATGACAAGGCGTTTCGCGCATTCGACGCGAATAATTTTCCGGAGGCTTTGAAAGAACTCGACGCGATTGACGCGCGCCAACCGGACCTAGCCGGATTGGGCTGACGCGCGCAATCGTTTTCAGGAATTACTTTCGAGCAACGCCTCCGAACTGCAGGGCGAAGCGACGCAACTCATTCAATACAAAATCCTGCTGACCTATTTGCTCGAGGGCAAAGAGAACATGGTCGATTCGCTTTTGGCTAAGTTCGAGCTTTCCCCGGACACGCCGGCAGTCCACTACGCCAACGCCGCCATCGCATTGCAGCAAAATAAGACGAAGGAAGCGAAAGATTGGATGGCGCAAGCGGAAAAGAATTTCTCGCCGCAGCTGAACAAGCTTTTTGCCGAGTCGCTCTACGAAGTGGGTTGGCTGCAAAAACAGGCCGGCCAAACACGCGCAGCGCTTGAGTTGACCACAGCGGCGGAGCGCGCGGCCAAGGGCAAGGCGTTTGCTCGCTCACGGGTCGAGCAGGCGCGGCAGGCTTATCAGCAACGCGATTTTGTCGCCGCCCGCAAATTTATTGATGACGCAGACGCGGCCGATCCGAACCAGCCGGCGACTTTGAATTTGCGCGGGGAAATTTTGCTCGAGCAAAAACAATTCGATCAGGCGGAGGCCGAATTCAAAAAGGCGCTGAAGGCCGATTCAAAATTCCGCCAGGCGCAGTTCAATCTGGCGTTGGTCCCGTTGAAGAAAAAGGATTACGCCACGGCGCGCGATCGATTCGAAGCGCTCTTGAGCAAGGCAACCGGCGGAGACAAGAGCGAGGCGGCGCAGCTCATCAAATTCAACGTCTACATGACATGGTTGCTCGAAGGCAAAGACAGTCGCGCCCAGAAGTTAATGGAACAGTTCCAGTTTACTGGCGACACGCCGGCTCTTTATTACGCCCAGGCGGCATGGGAGTTTAAGCATAACAATCCAACCAAGGCGACCGATTGGATCACTTCCGCCAAGAAAATTTATTCGCCCGCCCTGAACGTTGTTTTCGCGGATTCTTTTTACGATCTCGGCTGGATGCAAAGCCCGGCGCTCGCGACTTCGCCGGCACCGGCCGCGGAAGCCGCCACTGCTTTGGCCGAAGCGCAGACCGAATCGAGTCCGGCAATAGAGCCGAGCCCAATTCCTGGAGCGGCTGCTGCGAAGGGTAAGGCAGCGGAAGCTAAGTCCAAGACCGTTGCGCCCGCGATTGTGGGAATGGAAGCGACCGCTCCGAAACCGGAAGAGGCCGCAGCCAGCACCGCCATTACGGAGTCTGCCGGCGCTGCGCCTGGATCACTCGCCGCGGGCAGTCCAGCCAGACCTGAAGAGATTCCGACGTCGCCCGCCCCCAATTTCTCACCTGTTGTAGAAACGCCAGTCGCGGCCGCTGGTGCGCCAGCCTCGTCCGCGGCGGTGCCCAGCACGCGCGAACAACCGGCGGTTGCAAAATCGCAGCCCGCCAAGGCTCCTGCTCAGGCGGCGCCGCCTCCGGTTGCGCCCGTGAAAGCGCCAGTGGTTGCCGCGGCGTCGGCCACTCCCGCAACCGCGCTTGCTCCCGCGCATGTTGGCGAAGTTTCTCGTGGAAAATTTGAAGTCGGCAATTTGTTCGCCGCCATTTTAGTTTTGGCCGGCATTGGGGTTATCGGTTGGGTGGTCGTGTTCGAAATTCGTCGTCGTGGGATCCACGTCCCAAGTTTTCGCCGCGCCGCACCAGCGACCGGCCCGCAGTTGGAAGAAATGGAATATGCAGCTGCGGCTCCCAAAGAAATGAAAGTTATGCCACGATTGAGCGGCGGTCCGCGACAGGTCTCGCTCAAATTGAAAGCCTCCGAGCCGTCACTCCGCCGCGCCGTAGTCCCAGTTGGGAAGCCGAGTCGCGTCTTTGGTGGTGAGACGGCTGTGGAACCTGTAGTCGAGGGTAACGGCGAGCATCGGTTCGAGCTTGAACCCGCAGTCGAAACATTCGAAGCGGTCGGAACAATTGTTGACCAGGGCGCGATGCCGACGGAAGCGGTTGGCGAAGCGGTCGCGCAATCTGAATGGTTTGCACCTCAGCCGGAGCTACCGGCAATGGAAATTCCGCAACCAGTCGTCACTCAAGCGGAAGAAATTACGGTCCCCGAAATTCAGCCGGTCTTTGCCGAAGCTGCAACGATTGCGGAACCCGAAATTCAGCCCGTCTTTGCGCAAGCGGAAGCGGTCGTCGAACCGGAGATCGAGCCCGTCGGTCAGGGTCAACCGATTCCTCAGTTGACGCCTGTGGAGGAACCGTCCATCATTGAAGTCACTGAACCTGAACCGGCCGGATTTGACGCGCTTCGTCGCCCCAGCGAGCCGCCTATTGCTCCGGAGCCGGTTTTTGAATCACGAATTTACGAACCAACCACACCAGTAAACATGCCTGAACCGATCCAAATCCCAACCGCTCCAGCAATGCGAGGTGGCGCACCTCAAGCAGGGGCGATGCAAACTGCCGTTCAACTTTCTTTCGCTTTCGAGATTGCGTCAATGCAACTGACTCCAACGTTCAAGATGGGTGCGTTGCAGCTGCGGCCGGCCTCAAAAATCGTGACGATGCGCCTGGCTGGGTCTGCTCCGCAGCCGGCCATGAACCTGCAAGTGACTTTCGAGATTGCCCGAATCCAGCCTGCCGGCGGAACGCTCGGAAGTGTTCGCCTTACGCCGTCCCAACAGCAGCGCCCCACCGTCGTCGGATCGCCGTCGTTTACCGTCGGAGGTTTGCATCTGGTCTCCGATTTCGCGGCCGCACCGCTTCAACTGACGCCATCGCAACAGGGACAAGCCACGGTCCAAGTCGTCGCTCCATTCCAAATCGCGACCGTTGAATTCTCACCGTCGTTCGAGATTTCGTCGATTGTGCTCAATTCGAATTCGAAGCAGGTGTCGGTGCAAATGCCAACCGCTGGTGGTGCGGCAGTCGAGGGCGCTCCCATGTTCGAAATTTCGAATTTGCAGCTAACTGGCAGCGGCGAAATCGGAATGATGCAGCTGAATCTGCTCGGTCAGGGTCCCAAGCGCGCGGCCTAATCCAGCGCGCAAGATTGACATCCGTTCGAGCGATTCCACGAATCGCTCTCAGTCTGTCGCGGATTACCGCCGCTTAACGAAGTTGCTGCGGTTTAGCGAACGCAACTGTTTAGGTAAAAATTCGCCGTCTCGCCGGATTAATTTTCGGTCGAAATAAATCTCGCCTCCGCCGTAACTCGGCCGCTGGATATTGACCATGTCCCAATGGACCTGGCTGCGATTGCTATTATCTGCTTCTTCGTAAGCCTGGCCGGGAGTGAAATGAAACGATCCGGCGATTTTTTCATCGAAGAGAATATCGCGCATCGGTTCGAGAACGTGCGGATTGAATCCGAGCGAAAACTCGCCGATGTAGCGGGCTCCGGCGTCGGAATCGAGGATCTTGTTGAGCTTTTCAGTTTGGTTGCTTGTCGCCTTAACAATTTTGCCTTGGCGAAAATCGAGACGAATCCCGTCGAAGGCAATACTTTGGTAAATTGTCGGCGCGTTGAATGTGATGTGACCCTCCACCGAATTTTTCACCGGTGCAGTGAACACTTCGCCATCCGGAATGTTCCGGTCGCCTCCGCAAATGACCGCTGGAATTCCTTTGATGCTAAAGCGGAGATCTGTTCCCGGCCCTTTAATTCCGACCCGGTCGGTTTTTTCCATTAAAGCTTTGAGCGCTTTCATTCCAGGCTGCAGTTTGCGGTAATCGAGCGTGCAAACTTTGAAGTAAAAATCTTCAAATGCCTGCGTGCTCATTCCCGCGAGCTGCGCCATGGAGGGACTCGGCCAGCGTAGCACGACCCACTTGGTTTTCTTGACTCGTTGGTCCTGAACCGGCCGCATTTTCTTGGCGACCAGCTGCATTTTCGCCACCGGCACGTCGGACAATTCGGTGATGTTATTGCTTCCTCGCAGCGCGATGTAAGCGTGCATTTTCTTCATGCGTGCCAGCTCATGCCGCGCCGCCAGCGTTAGTTGCCGATCCGATGCTTCCAAGGCAAGCTCCCGTCCAATGCGGGCGCGCTGGACCTGGACGAATGGGGTTGCGCCCGCTTTTCGCGCTGCGCGAACGAGCGCGATAGTCATCTCGTCCGGAACATCGAAAGCCTCAATCAAGACATTCTCGTTCCGCTTGAGCCTGGTTGAATATTCCACCAAAAGTTTAGCGAGTTCATCAAAGCGCGCGTCGTGCATAGAAAGCTACGATTCCATTGTGCGCGCGGGATGCAACCGTTGCTCTACGATCTAATTAGTCGATTCGCCGTAATCTTGCGGCGAACGCGCCGTCGAAATTGTCCTGAAAGGGAATGGAACGTCTTTCTTCCTCCAGTTGTAAGATCGACAACTCTCCGAGCAGCTGTTGAACGACGTCTTCATTTTCTTCTCGTTCAAGGCTGCACGTGCTGTAAACGAGAATTCCGCCAGGCTTCAATAACGGAAGCACCGCGCGCACAATCTCGATCTGTCGCCTCTGCATCCGGAGAAAGTCCGCTGGTTTCAAGCGCCAACGCACATCGACGCGACGTCGCATCACGCCCGTGTTGCTGCAGGGAGCATCAATCAAGATTCGATCGAATGGTGCTTCCGAAAGAATCTCCCGTGGAATCACCGACTTTGTCCAATCGTGGCAAACCATTTTGGCAATTCGAACACCGAGTCGCGTGAGATTTTCGTTGAGGAGATTTAAACGAGTGAGTTCGCGATCGCATCCGACCATCAAGCCTTGGTTTTCCATCAATTCCGCGACGTACGCAGTTTTGCCTCCGGGAGCTGCGCAGGCATCGAGAATCTTTTCGCCTGGTTTCGGTTGCAACAATTCGCACGCGATCGATGTGCTCGGGTCCTGAACATAGCAATCACCCTGGTCGAGCGCAGCTGCCGGCGAAGAGAGTTCAACGAAGTTCGAAACATTGGGCACCGTCCGCGCGTTGCGATAGCGCTCGAGGAAAGTGTGCCGATCAATCTTTAGCCGATTAATTCTCGCGTAAATTGGCGGAGGCAGATTGTTCCAGGCGCACAAAGCTTCGGCCGCCTCGGTTCCGAATTGTTCCTCCCAGCGCTCAACCAGAAACTTAGGCTGCGAAGCTCGAACATGGAGTGGCTGCGAATTCGCTTTTTCTTGCAGCTCTTGCCGTCCGCGCGCGGCGGAGCGCAGCATCGCATTGACGATAGCGCGCTGGCCTTTCGGAGCGATCTCGACCGTTTCGTAAACGGCAGCGTGTTCCGGCGTCTTGGCGATAAATATTTGATAAAGACCCAGGCGCAAAAGATCGCGAAGATCGATATCTACGTGTCCGCGCCGAACTTGGCCGATCCAAAAATCGAGCAGGGTGAAGTTTCGCAAGACGCCATAGAAAAGTTCTACGACGAATGCGCGATCAGGCGGTTGAAGCGCGCTCGCGGAGAGCGTGCTCGAAATAATTGCGTCAGCGAATTCTTTTTTTCTCCGCCAGGTTCTCAGCGCGGCGAGAGCGACTCGGCGAGCAGAGTTCTGCGCCACGAGAATTTCAGCGCGGAAGGACGCTGGCGCGGCCGATGGAATGATAATGGAAGCCGAGCTCGCCCATCGTCTCCGGATTCAACAGGTTTCTCCCGTCGAATATGATCGGCGTTGTCATCCGCTTTTTGACCGCGGCAATATCCACATTGGCAAACTCATTCCATTCTGTGGCGATGACGAGCGCTTCGGCGCCGTCGACGGCTTCTAATGCGGAGGTCGCGAATTTCGCATCGGCAATTGCCTTGAGCTCGCGCGCTTTCTCCATTCCTTTCGGATCGTAAACAGTCACCTGCGCGCCTTCGCGCAGCATCGCATCCACCAATTCGATCGCGACCGACGACCGAACGTCATCGGTATCCGGCTTAAACGTCAAACCCCAGACCGCGATCTTTTTTTCCCGTAACACCCAGAGCGTGTCACGAATGAGTTTCAGAAAGCGCTCTTTCTGACCGGCATTAATCCGCTGCACTTCTTTCAAAAGAGTAAATGGAACCCCGAGTTGTTCGCTGATCTGGATGAAGGCGGCGAGGTCTTTTGGAAAACAGGAACCGCCGTATCCAATGCCGGCGTTGAGAAATTGGCGGCCGATGCGCCGGTCCATTCCGATACCGTCCGCGACTTTTTCCACATCTGCTCCGCTGGCGTCGCAGATGGCTGATATGGCATTGATGTAGGAAATTTTTAGCGCGAGGAACGAATTGGCGGCGTGCTTAATCAGTTCGGCGCTGTTAATCCCAGTGACCAGCACCGGAGCCATAAAAGGTTCGTAAACCTTTTTCATCAGATCGACTGCGTGCTGACTCTGCGCACCAATGACAATGCGATCCGGATGCATTAGGTCGTGAATGGCGCAGCCCTCCCGCAGAAACTCCGGATTACTGACAACGTCGAACTTTGCACCGTGCCGGTTGTAGCGCTTGATCGTTTCCGCGACGCGTTCGCCAGTTTTTACCGGCACTGTGCTCTTATCGACAATCACCCGATAATCAGTGAGGACATCGGCGATTTCGCGCGAAACTTTTTCGATAAAGCTAAGATCGACATCTCCATTTGGCTGTGGCGGCGTTGGCACCGCGATGAAGATGATTTGTGATTTGTCTACGCCTTCCCGAATGCTGCTGCTGAAATGCAAACGGTGGGCGGAAACATTGCGATGAACGATTTCTTCCAAGCCAGGCTCGTAGATTGGAATGCGCCCGGCCTGGAGTGTTTTTATTTTGCTCTCGTCGTTGTCTACGCAGATGACATTGTGACCGACGTCTGCAAAACAGGCCCCTGTGACGAGCCCCACGTAGCCGGAACCGATGATTGAAATGTCCATCTTAGAGAGGAATGGCGCCGATTATTGTCCTTCACTCCCCGGGTCGAAGTTGAGATCGAAGCCGAATTTTGGAAAAGCTTTCAATGTGAATGTTAATAGCACGCCGTATTCCTTTACCCCGGCGTTATCGCGGACGACGGCGCCGAAAGAAGCGACCCAATTGGTCAGGTCACGGTAAATGGAGTAACGCTGCTGTTCAATAGTGCCGGTCGTTCCTTCGTATTGTTCCTGAAATCCAATCCCCCAATTGTCATTCAGGCGATAAAACCCGCCGACGACATAAAGGCTGCTGTTCGTGAAAAACGGATTGCTGTTGAGATAACGATGACCCGCGCTCAGCTGCAGATTAGCGATTGGTTGCACAGTCATGCTCGTGTTCACTTCCGTAAAACCTCTATCGAACGCCGGAACTTGAGAATCGATTGAAACGGACGCCCACGGCAACGGGGTGAAACGAAGCCGATTGAACAAGTTTGAATAGGGCGTTCGGTCGTAGGGATTGTCAAAGTTCACATCAAAAAACGTGTCCAGCTCCAACCACGTCACCGTCAAATCATCTCGCCGGGTCTCCAGCCGATTACGAACTCCGGCCCGCCAGATTGTCCAACTATCGATCGAATCGACGGAGGTGAATTGGGGAAAATCAATCGGTCGCAACTGGGTCGACGGTTCGAAGCGGTCGAATTGCAAAACCGCCGCCGGGTCCACGCCGTTGTTCCAGGCGTAGGAAAAATTAGTGAAGGGCTGGATTACGTGAAGCAGTCCATCCAAACCAAACGCCCGACTTTCGACGTTCTCCCACGTCCGTGAAATCTTAAAGGATGCTTCCGCACCCGTATTGAAAATGGTGCGCAGTTTATCACCACCTCTTTGCAAAGGCATGGCCAGCGTCGGATCCGGGAGAAGAAACTCCGGAACCAGGGGATTAGGATCCGGCGTAAATATTGTTTTCCCCAGATCGCGTGTCTGATCGTAGTAGGTTTCGCGAAAACCAACTCGCGGCACGATAGAAAGCCAGCCAAAGTACGTGTTCGGGTAGAGCAGTTGGTGGAAAGTATCGAGGCGCACTGTGCTGTAGTTTTCAAAATCTGATTTATCTGCAAAATTTCGATGCAGATCGGCCACCCCGGTTTCACCTTCGTAAAAGATCGGACCGCCGAAAAGAGCGTGCCGTTTAACATCGAGGACCACTTCGGGCAAACGCTCGGTTTGCTCGAAGAAGTCGTTCGCCTGAAATCGCGCGATTGCAGTCAGAGTGTAGAACGGGTCCGTTTTTGCGACCGCGACGACATTGTCTGGAACAGGATTGATCCGAAATTCGCTTTGGTAGAAATCCTGCATCACAAATGCGTCGCTTAACTTTGTAACATCGACGATCCCGTATATGTCTGAGGTAAAATCGGTGTGATCTTCCAAACTCGCGCGATAGCGACCAGCCGATATCTCCCCACGCGGCAAGCCCGTTCGATTGATCTCCGGGTTTTGGTCCTGGATGTAGTAGGTCTTCAACTTCGCGTTGCTGGAGTTATCTTTGCCGTAATCAACGTCCGATTCAAAACCGACGGCGACACCCCGCCGGCCGCGATAGTCGAGCCGAATCCGCCCTTTGATGTCTTCAGTTATCGGAAAGGTTACCTGAGTAAGGAGCGAAGGCCCCCAGGAGCTGAGATAGGCCGGTGAAATAGTGAAACTAAACGCATCGTTGAGCGACTGATACATATAGGGCCACCAGAACACCGGGATCTTTCCGATGTACATGGTGACATTTTGAAAAACGACGTGGTCGTTTTCATAAACGCGCACCGTTCGAGCATGAAGATGAAAGTCGGGGCGAGGGGAATCGTGGGTCGTGAAGTTGGCATCTTCGACGCGGTAAACGTTCGCCGAAGTTTCGGTCACGTTTTCGCCGCTGAGGAAATAAGGATGATAATCTGTGCGCACATTACTCGTGCGGATTTGTTTCGTCTCGACGTTGTAAACGCCGCGGTCGGCGACGTAAATGTTGACGTCACGGTAAATGCGGACGTGGCCTTCTACTGAGACTTCGTGCGTGCGCGAATTGTACTGAGCAAAGTCTCCGTAAATATCCGTGTCCCCCACGTGAATCGCGACATTATCCCGCGCCGTGGCCACGCCGTTCTCGTAAGTGGTTTCTCCGCTGGAAGTGATCTCTACCGGTTCGTGGTCGGAGGTATTGTTTGCTGCGCCCGCCACGCCGGTCGCCAAAAACATTAAAAAAATCCCCCAGACCAGCGTTCGCATGGCGGACGCCGAAGGTACCGTAGGCGGACTCGGTTGCAAAGGTAAAAGCAGGTCGGACGCGGCCTACCTAAATCGACAACCCCGAAACAATCGGGGCTCGCGAATCCATTCGGAGTCGCAGCCCGGCCACCTGTTGATTCAGACCGCAGCTTAAGATAATCGCTTTCGCACAGGATATCTCTTCCGTTGTCGGAAAGTTGAGCCCGACATGTTGAGGCGAATGCGGCATTTGCGGGAGGCGTTTCGTTCGTAACCCTTGGGCGCCAACGATTGTCTGCCAGAGCGCGCTCGCGCCGACACTTTCGCCAAGGGCCGGCTTGGCGCTATAAACCAACGCGCCGGGTAATTCTCGTTCTATCGCATTTCGTTCGGCAAGATCGACAAAGGTGCCATTGGCGCTCGCGACGACGCAGACATGTTCATCCGCAAGGTCGTGCAGAATTCGGCGCACGATTTCCTTTGCTTCACGACGCTGGGAAAAATTCCCACCGGCATCAATCGCGTCGATTTGCACTGCACCTTCACGAGCGAGTAATACCGCGCCAGCGCCCTCGCTCAAAATCATGCCGCGAGGTGGATCGTGGAACGGTTCAATCGGCGGCTCGCTCTTGAGAAGCCGCCACTTGTGATAGGCATCGCAGAGCAACCAATCCGCTTCTTCCGCGCCCACCACCAGACAAGACTCGAGTGCCCCATTATCGAGTAGATCACTTGCCATCTTCATCGCCAGCACGCCGACGGCGCCGTCTCCAACAAGTGTGTAACTCGCACCTGTAATCCCAAGGATCGCGGCAAGATGACTGGCGGGCGCATTAAAAACTGTCTCCGGGAAAAGGAGGGGACTCGCCGATTGCGCACCGGACTCGACTACGTTGTGATAAAAACGTTTTGTATAAACGACGCCGCCGTTTGAGACGGCAAAAACCAGGGCCATTCGTTCTGGGTCGATCTCTCCGATTGTCGATCTTGCTTCTGCCAGAGCATCGATCCCTGCGGCGACTGCAAAACGCGAAATCGCGCTGGCGCGGCGAAGACGCGGATGCGACGGCAAATCTTTCAGCGCGTCATCGGGAACGCGGAAAGCGGAATATGTTTTTTCGGAAACGGCATCGGAAATTGGTTGTCCGGGCGCTTCGTCACCGCGAAGCAAACGCTCCCAGACTGGCTCCACGCCGCGGCCAAGCGGAGTCACCAAACCCATGCCTGCTATCCGCAGACTCATCCTGCGAGTTTCTGGATCAAGACGGAAGCATTCGTGCCCCCGAATCCGAACGAATTTGAAAGGACAATGTCGATCTTGGCTTTGCGGGATTCGTTCGCCACGATGTTAAGATCGAGATCCTGGTCGGGATTGCGGAAGTTAATGTTCGGCGGGAGAAGCTGATCTTGCAGCGCGAGCAAACAGACAACCGCTTCGATTGCACCTGCCGCGCCCAAAGAATGGCCAATCATGCTTTTGGTCGAGCTAACCGGAACGCCTTCGAACAATTCTGTAATCGCTTTTCCTTCCGCGGCATCATTGAATGTGGTCGCTGTGCCGTGGGCGTTGATGTAGTCCACAGCTTCCACCGAACGATTTGCGCGGTGCAGCGCTTGTTCCATTGCCCGCCGCGGACCGCTTTCCAAATTCTCGAGTGCGAGTACGGCCGCGCCTTCGCCGAGAACCATGCCGGAGCGATCGCGATCGAACGGTCGGCATTTTTCCGGCGTTGACGCCTGTAAGGAATCAAATCCGACAAAGACCAGTTCGGAAAGAGCGTCGTACCCGCCGGTCAACACGCGCTGATATTTTCCTGATCGCACGCATTCAAACGCGTGGCCGATTGCATTCGTCCCCGAAGCGCAGGCATTGGCGATGATTTCGCAGGGCGCCGATATTTTGAATGCATTTTGTGCGTCGATCACTGGTTTTTGCGGCGGATAATTTGCAATCCACCCTGGCGAATGTCGCAAACCCCGCTGTCGATGTAAGGCGCGGTAATAATCCTGCCCGAATGACATTCCGCCACTCGTTGTCCCGATGACCGTCAGTTCCGGCTTGAATTCAGGAGACGTCGAACCGGCTCACCGGGGAGACGCAATACTTGTTGGCTCGGAGCGCCGCCAGGGTCTCATCCAGGCCAAAGCCGAGAGGGCTGATTACCCCGGCCCCGACCACAGCGACCCGGGCAGGCGCGGTTTTTCCGCTTAAATCGTTAAATCTGGACATTTCCGTGTCATTTCACCCCGCGATTTTGTTTGCTTTCCAAACCGAAGCACCTTACACAGTGAGCCCGAAAGGAGAAAACAGCAGCTCGGAAGTCCGGCGATTGTCATCTGAAATTCGTTCAGCGGCGATTTGAAATTTGATAAGCGGGGAATAGTGTCCTGGCGGCGTTTTCCAGATTAGACTCAATGGCAACTAAATTATACGTGGGAAATCTCCCATTTAACACCACCGAAAACGAGCTACAGGAGCTCTTTTCACAAGCAGGCGCGGTGCAGGAAGTCATGCTCATGCAGGACAAATTTACCGGCAAATCTCGCGGCTTCGCTTTTGTGACCATGGGCTCCGACCAAGACGCGCAAAAGGCGATCGCGGAAATAAACGGCAAGACTGTCGAAGGACGAGCGCTCACCGTTAATGAAGCGCGTCCGCGCGAAGCGCGGCCCCCAGGCGGTGGCGGCGGCGGCTATGGTGGCGGTGGCGGTGGCGGTGATCGACGCCGCGATGGTGGCGGCGGACAACGCCGAGGCCGTTAATCGGCTCGATTAGTTAATTATTTTCTTAAAAGCGGTCGCCGCGGCGACCGCTTTTTTGTTTCATCACGGCTGCGCCGGCCCCGAGGAGCGAACTACCTCAAACCCGACAATCCAAACGCAGAAGAAAATATCGAGATTCCACCGATACCGAAAGAAACCGCCGGAGCCGTCACGGGAGCAGTAATTGGCAGTATGATTGGTCCGGTCGGCACCGTTGTCGGTGGCATTGCCGGTGCGATGGCCGGCAAAGCCGCCAGCGAAGGGCGGCTCCGTCCGGCCGCGAAGAAAGCAGTCGCGCGGGTGGTTAAATCTGCACCAGCCCGACGGCCGAAGAAAAAAGCCAGGCGGGTGAAGGCCGCCAAGAAAAAACCTGCGCGAAAAGCAACAAAATCGCGCAAGCGTTCTGCGCCCAAGCGGACAAAAGCCAAACCGCGCCGAAGATCGACATCTTCGCGTGGCAAAGCGCGAAGACGCCGGCGCTAAGGAACGAAGAAAAAAATGGGCAGGGCTGGATTCGAACCAGCGAAGGCGTAAAGCCAGCAGATTTACAGTCTGCCCCGTTTGGCCACTTCGGTACCTACCCTCGCGCGTTTGATATAACTCACGCTCTGCCGCTGGCAAGTGGCGCGGATAAGGGACTATTCAAAAAACTCTGCCACGCACTTTACCACGTACTGCTGCGCTTCACGCGAGATCTCGGGATAGATTGGCAGTGCCAAGGTCTCGCGAGCGGCGCTTTCCGCTTCGGGGAATTCGCCCCGCTTGTAGCCGAGATATTCGAAACACGGTTGCTCGTGCAATGCGAGAGGATAGTAAACCGCCGTTTCAATTTCGTGTTCGGAAAGATAGGCGCGTAACTCATCGCGTTGTGCGGAACGGATCACATATTGATGATAAATGTGATGGTTGGTGAGCCTGCTCTCCGCATAAGGCTCGACTGGCAATTTGATCTTTTCGTCTAGTCCAGCACGACGAAACTCATTCGTGTAAAACGTCGCCGCGTCGCGTCGCGCAGCTGACCAACGGTCGAGATGCGGCAGTTTCACTTTCAGGATCGCCGCTTGCAGTTCGTCGAGCCGGAAATTGCCGCCGATAAACTGATGTTGATAACGCGCTTCCATTCCGTGTTGACGACAAATCCGCAGCCGATCGGCAAATTGCTCATTTCGGCACACCACTAGTCCGGCGTCTCCGGCGGCGCCCAGATTTTTCGACGGATAAAAGCTGAAGCAACCGGCGTCGCCCATTGTGCCGGCTTTGGCTGATCCACCATCGAGCGGGTAATCGGCGCCGATGGCCTGGGCCACATCTTCGATCAGCAGAAGATTATGCTCGCGCGCAACGGCGAGCATTTCCTTCATCTCGCAGCACAAACCAAAAAGGTGAACGGGAACCAGTGCGCAGATGGTTTGTCGATTCTCGTTGACCAATTTCCCTTCCACGCGCTTGCAGTATTTGTCGATGTAGCGCCTCAGGCTTGTGGCCGAAATGTTGTAAGTGTCGCGGTCGATGTCGATCAAGACTGGAGTGGCTCCGACGCGCGCGATGCAACCGGCGGTCGCAAAAAATGAGTAAGCGGTCGTAATGACGGCGTCTCCCAGTCCGATTTCCAGCGCCATTAAAACTGCAAGGAGCGCATCGGTCCCGGATGAAACACCAACTGCATGCGGGACGTGGCAGTATTCCGCGACCGCTTTTTCGAATTCCGCCAGCTTTGGGCCCAAAATGAATCGTTGGCTGGCCAACACCTCGTCGGTGGCGGCGCGAATCTCTTCAGATAGCGCTCGGTATTGTTCGCTGAGATCCAGCAACGGGACGCGCATGATCGATTAGCTTGGCAGTTCCCCGAGGCCGATCAATCCGAAGTTTGCTTCCCACCCGGCCAATTGACCTAAAACTCGGTCTCAGTTAGGCTTGCGGCCATGTCATTGTTGCGCGGGATATTCTGGATCGTTCTGTTTATCTTCTTCACGTTTTGCTTCGTCGTCCTTTTCGAATACGGCACACACGACTTCACTAATGGGTTCCAAAAGGAATTCAGCCGCGTCAAAATGTTTGTAATGAAGCAGGTCGGCAAAGCGGAAAA
>WNFW01000532.1_pt1 | contig 24764 bp, 22 predicted proteins | sample 5400131 | NCBI WGS metagenome assembly WNFW01 (sample SAMN13153362, study PRJNA577476) | soil metagenome | isolation source: 20 cm soil or saprolite under grassland replicate 1 | place: USA:California | collected 2016-06-15 | reverse complement strand
TGTACGCCGACAACCAGTTCCCGCCGATGGCCTCCGGGGAGGGCGAGGCCGAGGATGTCCGCTACCGGGTGAAGCCGATGAACTGCCCGATGCACATCCTCGTGTACGCGTCGCAGCAGCGCAGCTACCGCGACCTGCCGCTGCGGCTCGCGGAGATCGCCAACGTGTATCGGAACGAACGCTCGGGGACGCTGCACGGCATGCTGCGGGTGCGCGGGCTCTCGATGGACGACGCCCACATCTTCCTGCGCGAGGACCAGATCGAGGAAGAGATCTTCCGCCTGCTCGACATCGTAGAGCTGGTGATGGGGAAGACGTTCGGCCTGCAGTACCGCCTCGACCTGGCGACGCGGCCCGACAAGAAGCTGGGCGACGACGCGACGTGGGACGTGGCGGAACGGGCGCTGGAGGGCGCGCTCAAGCGCCGCGGCGTCACCTACCGCCTCGATCAGGGCGGCGGGGCGTTCTATGGCCCCAAGATCGACATCAAGTTCAACGACGCCATCGGCCGGGAGTGGCAGGGCGCCACGATCCAGCTCGACTACGAGCAGCCGGAGCGGTTCGGGCTCGAGTACACCGGGACCGACAACCGGCCGCACCGGCCGGTGATGATCCACCGTGCGATCTTCGGGACGCTGGAGCGGTTCGTCGGGTTCCTCATCGAGCACTTCGCCGGGGCGTTCCCGCTCTGGCTGTCGCCCGAGCAGGTCCGCGTCCTCCCCATCGCCGATACGCAGGTGGACGCGGCGCGCCGGCTCGCCGAGCGGCTGCATGGGGCCAAGATCCGCGCGCACTTGGACGACCGCAGCGAAACCCTGAACTACAAGATCCGCGACGCCGAGACGCACAAGGTGCCGTACATGGCCGTGGTGGGGCAGCGCGAGGCCGAGGCGGGGACGGTCGCGGTGCGGGCGCGCGGGGAAGGGAAGAAGCAGGTGGTGTTGCCCGTGGACGAATTCGTGCGGAACCTCGAAGAGGAGATTCGCACGCGGTCGTTGAAGCCGCTAATTTGAAGGGTCAGACTAACCCCGGACGAAAGTCCGGCGTGGAAGGAAGCTCGATGAACGACGCCACAACCCCGGTTATCGTCAGCGCGGTCCGCACGCCGATCGGCCGGTTCCTGGGCGGCCTCTCGCCGCTCGCGGCCCCGCGGCTCGGCGCGCTGGTGATCAAGGAAGCCGTGCGCCGCGCGGGGGTCGAGGCCGCCGTTGTCGACGAAGTCATCATGGGCAACGTGCTCCAGGGCGGCGTCGGCCAGGCGCCGGCGCGCCAGGCCGCGATCCACGCCGGCCTGCCGGGGACGGTTCCCGCGCTCACCGTCAATAAAGTCTGCGGCTCGGGGCTCAAGGCCGTAATGCTCGCCGCGCAGGCGATCAAGGCTGGTGACGCGCAGTGCATCGTGGCCGGCGGCATGGAGTCGATGTCCAACGCGCCCCACTACGTCTACGGGATGCGCAGCGGGGTGAAGGCGGGCAACCAGACGCTCGTGGACGGCATGATCCACGATGGGTTGTGGGATTCCTTCTCCAACACCCACATGGGCAACCTTGCCGAGTACACGGCGCAGAAGGCCGGCATCTCGCGCGCCGAGCAGGATCGCTTCGCGCTGGAGAGCCACCAGAAGGCCGTCGCGGCCATGACCGCGTGCCACTTCAAGGCGGAGACCGTGGCGGTCGAGATCCCCGGCAAGAAGGGCCCGACGGTGATCGAGAAGGACGAGGGGCCGCGCGCCGACACGACGCTCGACGCGTTGGCCGCCTTGAAGCCCTCGTTCGAGAAGGACGGCACCGTCACTCCCGGGAACGCGCCGGGCCTGAACGACGGCGCCAGCGCCCTCGTCGTCACGTCGCTCGCGTTCGCGAAAGCCCACGGCCTGAAGCCGCTCGCCAAGGTGACGGCGTACGCGACGGGCGGCGGGGAGCCCAAGGACCTGTTCTTCGCGCCGATCGTCGCGGTCCAGAACCTGATGAAGAAGGCGGGAACGAAGATCGGCGACTACGATCTCATCGAGGCGAACGAGGCGTTCGCCGTCCAGGCCCTCGCCGACGGCAAGGCGCTCGGCTGGGACTGGCGCCGGGTGAACGTGCACGGCGGCGCCATCGCCCTGGGGCATCCGATCGGCGCTTCGGGCGCGCGGGTGCTGACGACCCTGCTGTACGGCCTGCAGCAGTACGGCAAAGCGACCGGACTCGCCACGCTGTGCCTGGGCGGCGGGAACGCGGTCGCCCTGAGCGTGGAGGTCATGGGATGAACGTCCAGAGTCAGACGGCAGTCGCTTCGGGATCGCAGCTGGTGCTGCGGCGCGCCGGCGCCGTGGTGCTGGGCGCGGCGCTCGTCGCCGCGGCGGCGCAGGTGACCGGCGTGATTCCCGGCACCCCCGTGCCGTTCACGCTCCAGCCGCTCGCGGTGCTGATCGTGGGTGGATTGCTGGGGCCGTCGCTCGGCGCCTCGAGCCTCGTCCTCTACCTGGCGCTCGGCGCGGCCGGGCTCCCGGTGTTTACCCCCATCGGTCTGCCGGGCGCGGCGCGGCTCATCGGCCCGACGGGCGGCTACCTGCTCGCCTATCCGGTCGCGGCGTACGCCGTGGGCCGGCTCGTGGGCGACGGCACGCGCGCCCGCGCCATGGCGCTCGCCGCTCTCGCGGGGCTCGCGCTCATCCACCTGGGCGGGCTCGCGCAGCTCCTCATTCTGACCGGGAGCGTGACGCAGGCGGCGCGACTCGGCACGCTGCCCTTCATCGCGGGCGACCTCGCGAAGGTCGCCCTCGCGATACTGGTCCTTCGGTCAACAGTGAGTGCTACCCGCGCGCGCCTATGACGGCGCGCGTGGTGTTTGTGGGGCGGGCGAAGCAGCTGGCGATCGCCGTGCTGTGGATCGCCCTGTTCGCCAGCGTCGCCCTCGCCGTGGGCCTCGTGCTGCACGCCCTCACCGCGGGCCTCGGCGGTCCGACGTGGTGGCTCGTCCGCGACGGCGCCGTGCAGGTCGCGGCGCTGTTCGCGGCGACGTGGCTCGTGGGCCGGCGCTGGAGCAAGCGTTCCTGGGATCAGCTCGGCTGGCACGTGGGCGGCGGGCTTGCCCCGCGCGTGCTGCGCGGGCTGGGACTCGGCGCCTCGATGGCGGCGCTCGCCGTCGGCCTCGCGCTCGTCGTGGGGCGCGCCACCGTGCGCCTGACCCACGACTGGAGCCGCTGGCCGGTCGTCGCCGTGCCGCTGTTCGTGGGGCTGCTGCTCGCGGCCCTCTCCGAAGAACTGTTGTTCCGCGGCTTCCCGCTGCGCCGCCTCGCCGACGCCATCGGCCCGTGGGCGGCGATGATCCTCCTCGCCACGGCCTTCGGCCTCGCGCACCTCAAGAATCCCGACGCGACCGCCTTCAGCACGATCAACGTGGCCCTCGCGGGCGTGTGGCTGTCGTTCGCGTTCTTCTCGCCGGGCGGAATAGGGCTCGCGTGGGGCCTGCACGCGGGATGGAACGCGGGGCTGGCGCTGGTGTTCGACGCACCGGTGAGCGGCTATCCGTTCTCGGTGCCGGCGGTCGAGTACGTGCCGGGGCGTCACGCCTGGGTGGACGGCGGGGCATTCGGGCCGGAGGGCGGCGCGGTGACCACGATCGTCCTCGTCGCGGGCACCCTCGTGGTGCTGGGCGCCCGGCTGCGGCGGCCGACAGCATGGCTGGCCGGATGAGTCGCGTCGCCGTGGTGGGAGCGGGGACCATGGGCAACGGCATCGCGCACGTGTTCGCCCAGCACGGCTGGGAGACGATGCTGGTGGACGTCTCCGCCGAGCAGCTCGACCGCGCCGTGAAGACCATCGACGCCAATCTCGACCGCCAGGTGAAAAAGGGAACGCTGGCCGCGGACCAGAAGGACGCCACGCTGAGCCGCATCCGCACCGACACCAAGCTGGACGGCGCGGGGAAGGCGGAGCTGGTCGTCGAGGCGGCTGCGGAGAACCCCGAGATCAAATTCGCGATCTTCCGCGCCCTCGACGCCGCGGCGCCACCCGGCGCGATCCTCGCCACCAACACCTCGTCCATCTCGATCACGACCATCGCCGCGCAGACCAAACGGGCCGCCCAGGTGATCGGCATGCACTTCATGAACCCCGTCCCCGTGATGCCGCTGGTCGAAGTGATCCGCGGGGTCGAGACCTCGGACCCCACGGCCGCGCGCACCGTGGCGATCGCCAAGGCGCTGGGGAAGACGCCCGTCGAAGTGAACGATTCGCCGGGCTTCGTGTCGAACCGCGTGCTGATGCCGATGATCAACGAGGCGGCCTTTTGCGTGATGGAGGGCGTGGCGAGCCCCGAGGCCGTGGACACGGTGATGAAGCTGGGGATGAGCCATCCGCTGGGGCCGCTGGCGCTCGCCGACTTGATCGGTCTCGACGTGTGCCTCGCGATCCTCGAGGTGCTGCACCGCGATCTCGGCGACGACAAGTACCGTCCGTGCCCGCTGCTCAGGAAGCTCGTCGCCGCCGGACGGCTGGGCCGCAAGAGCGGCCGGGGGTTCCATGAGTATCGCGGTTGAGTCGCCGGGCCTGAGCGAAACGCAGCGCCAGATCGTGGAGCTGGCGCGCGATTTCGCCCGGACCCGGATCGAGCCGTTCGCGGCCGAGTGGGATCGGACCAGACACTTCCCGCGCGATGTGATCGCGGAGCTGGGGAAGCTCGGCTTCCTGGGGATGTGCACGCCGGAGGAGTGGGACGGGATGGGGGTGGACGGCGTCACCTACCTGCTGGCGCTCGAGGAGATCGCCGCGGCCGACGCCGCGATCGCCGTGTCGATGAGCATCCAGAACGCGATCCCCACCACGATGCTGGTGAAGCACGGCTCGCCCGCGCAGAAAGAGCGCTGGTTGCGGCCGCTGGCGCGCGGCGAGCTGCTCGTGGGGTTCGCGCTCTCGGAGCCCGAAGCGGGGTCGGACCCCGCGTCGATGCAGGCGCAGGCGGTACGCGATGCGTCGGGTTGGGTTTTGAATGGCCTCAAGGCGTGGGCGACCAACGGCGGCACCGCGGACCTGATGATGATCATGGTGCGCACCGACACGCCCGGGGACCGCCGCGGGGCGAAGGGGATCTCGACGTTCATCGTGCCGACGGACACGCCGGGCTACCGGGCGGGCAAGCCGGAGGATAAGATGGGCCTCCGCGCCTCCAACACGGCGACGGTCGCGCTCGAGGACCTGCGGCTCGGCCCCGAGCAGCTGCTTGGCGACGAGGGGATGGGGTTCGTGTACGCGATGGAGGGGCTGGTCGCCGGGCGGCTGGGGATCGCGATCCAGGCGGTGGCGATCGCGCGCCGGGCGCTGGAGCTGTCCCTCGCCTACTGCGCCGAGCGCAAGCAGTTCGACCGGCCGCTCCAGGACTTCCAGGCGGTGCAGTTCAAGCTGGCGGACATGGCGACGCGCATCGAAGCGGCGCGCGCGCTCGCGCACCTCGCGGCGACGCGCAAGGACCGCGGTGAAGCGGTCGCCGCCTCCGCCAGCATGGCCAAGCTGTTCGCTTCCGAGACGGCGATGTGGGTGACGACCCAGGCCGTGCAGTTGTTCGGGGGGTACGGGTACATGCGGGACTTCCCCGTCGAGAAACTGTTCCGGGACGCCAAGGTCACCGAGATCTATGAGGGCACCAGTGAAGTCCAGCGCATCGTCATCGCGCGCAGCCTTTCCGGCCGCTAGTCCGGCGCCGGAGCGCGCGGCGGCGGCCGGGGTGTTCGCGGCGCTCGCCGAGTACACGCACGAGCAGGTGTCGATCTTCTACGAGCCGTCGAGCGGGTATCGCGGCATCATCGCGATTCACGATACGACGCTGGGCCCGGCGCTCGGCGGCACGCGGTTCTGGAACTACCCGAGCGATGAGGATGCGCTGATCGACGCCCTGCGCCTGTCGCGGGGGATGACCTATAAGGCCGCCGTCGCGGGGCTCAACCTCGGCGGCGGCAAGAGCGTCATCCTCGGCGACAACCGCACCTCGCGGCGCGAGGCCGTCTTCCGCGCCCACGGGCGCCACATCGAGTCGCTGGGCGGCCGCTACATCACCGCCGAGGACGTCGGCACCTCCACGCAGGACATGGAGTTCATCCGCGTCGAGACGCAGCACGTGACCGGCTTGCTCGGCAAGTCGGGCGATCCGTCGCCCGTCACCGCCTACGGCGTGTACCGCGGGATCAAGGCCTGCGCCAAGCTGCGCTGGGGCTCGGACAGCCTCACCGGGAAGACCGTGGCGGTGCAGGGGTGCGGCCACGTCGGCTACTTCCTCTGCAAGCTGCTGTTCGAGGAGGGGGTCAAGCTCATCGTCACCGACATCGACCCGCAGCGCGTCAAGGCCGTGGTGCAGGACTTCCGGGCGACGGCCGTCAAACCGGACGAGATTTACGCGCAGGCGGCCGACATTTTCGCGCCGTGCGCGCTGGGCGCGATCGTGAACGACGACACCATCCCGCAGCTCAAGGTGCGGATCGTCGCGGGCGCCGCGAACAACCAGCTCGCCGAGGAGCGCCACGGCGATGCGCTCGCCGCGCGCGATATCCTGTACGCGCCCGACTACGTGATCAACGGAGGCGGCCTCATCAACGTCAACGCCGAGCTGCACGGCTGGTCGCTGGAGCGGGCGCGCAACAAGGCCGGCGAGATCTACGACACCATCCTGCGCGTCTTCGAGATCGCGAACGAAGAGGGGATCCCCAGCTACCAGGCGGCCGACCGGCTCGCCGAGCAGCGCATCGCCGCCATCGCGAAAGTGAAGAAGAGCTTTGTCTGAGCGCGTCTACGTCGGCGCCGACCACGCGGGCTTCGAGCTGAAGCAGAAGCTCGTCGCCGAGCTGAAGAAGCTCGGCTACGAGCCCATCGACGTCGGCCCCGAGACGCTCGACCTCGCGGATGATTATCCCGACTACGCCAAGCCCGTGGCCGAGGCCGTGTCGCGTGGTGTCGTGCAACGTGGCGTCTTGACCTGCGGCGCCGGGCTCGGCATGTCGTTCACCGCAAACCGCTACCCGCGCGTGCGGGCCGCCCTGGCGTGGAGTCCGGAAGTGGCCGAGCTGTCCCGGAAGCACAACGACGCCAACGTGCTGGTGCTGCCGGCGCGGTTCGTGAGCGAGGCGGAGGGGCTCGAGATCCTCCACAAGTGGCTCACGACCAAGTTCGAAGGCGGCCGCCACCAACGCCGCGTGGAGAAGATCGACTCGTGACCGACCGCTTCGCCCCCCTCGCCCAGACCGATCCCACGATCCACGCGCTGATCCGGCGCGAGGTCGAGCGCCAGGAGCACGGGCTCGAGCTGATCGCCAGCGAGAACTTCTGCTCCGTCGCGGTGCTCGAGGCGATGGGCAGCGCGCTCACCAACAAGTACGCCGAGGGGCTGCCGAAGAAGCGCTATTACGGCGGCTGCGAGGTGGTGGACGAGGTGGAGCAGCTGGCGATCGACCGCGCCAAGCAGTTGTTCGGCGCTGAGCACGCCAACGTGCAGCCGCACTCGGGGGCGCAGGCGAACATGGCGGCGTACCTCGCCGTCGCCAAGCCGGGCGACACGCTGCTCGGCCTGGCGCTGCCGCACGGCGGGCACCTGACGCACGGGTCGCCGGTGAACTTCTCCGGGACGCTGTTCCGCGCCGTAGCGTACGGCGTGCGCGAGGAGACGGGACGCATCGACTACGATCAGCTGCGCGACGTGGCGCGCCGGGAGAAGCCGCGCATCATCGTCGGCGGCGGCAGCGCCTACGCGCGCATCGTCGATTTCCCCGCGATGCGTAGCGTCGCCGACGAAGTCGGAGCGGTGCTCGTCGTCGACATGGCGCACTTCGCGGGGCTCGTGGCCGGCGGCGTCTATCCCTCGCCGGTGCCGCACGCGCAGATCGTCACCACCACGACGCACAAGACGCTGCGGGGCCCTCGCGGCGGGCTGATCCTCTGCGTCGCGGATCTCGCCAAGGCGGTGGACAAATCGGTCTTTCCCGGGACGCAGGGCGGGCCGCTCGAGCACGTGATCGCGGCCAAGGCGGTGGCGCTGCACGAGGCGCTGCAGCCCGATTTCAAGGCGTACGCGGCGGAGGTGGTGAAAAACGCGCAGACGCTGGCCGCGGCGCTGGTCCAGCGCGGTTACGCGATCGTCTCGGGCGGGACCGACAGCCACCTGATGCTTGTGGACCTGCGGCCCAAGGGGCTGACGGGGAAGGAAGCCGAGCAGCTGCTCGACCGCGCTGGGATTACGGTGAACAAGAACACGATCCCCGGGGACCCGCAGTCACCGTTCGTGACCAGCGGCATTCGCCTCGGCACCTCGGCCCTCACGACGCGCGGGTTCGGGGCGGGGGAGATGAAGAAGGTCGCCGGGCTGATCGACACGGTGCTCACCAAGCGCGACGACGCGACGGTGGCGCGCATCAAGCGCGACGTGCGCGAGCTGACGGACGCGTTCCCGTTGTACGCGGAGCGGACCAACGGAGTGGTGGTGGGGCGATAGGCACGACCTGCGATGCAGCCCGGCGTGGACTTGTCTCCGCAGCGCGAGCGCCCGGGTGGTATCGGCCTCACGAGGCGGGTGAGCCTCCGCGAAATACTGTCCCTGATCGGCGTCGTTGTCGGGCTCATCGTTGTGGTAGTGGCGAGTGACCGGATCGCCCACGCGCTCCACACTGACGAAGACGCGATCTTCCCGATCGTCTTCGGGTTGGCCCTGGCGGTCTGCGCCCTCACGCATCCCTGGTGGTTCTGGTGGCACGCGAAAGCACTGTTTGTCCGTTCCATCATCGGGGATCGGCTGGCTTCGGTGTTCTATCTCCTCGCGGGGCTGGGGCTCGCGGGCACTGGGGTCGTGCGGTTTAGGATGTGGGCCGAGGACGTGGCGATGTGCCGCAGCGCGTTGGCTGCGGCCACCAATGCCCATGGGCGCATGAAGGTCCTCTACAAGGTCGTCCCGCGTCCGAAGATGCCGGGGATCCTGCAGTTGCTCGATCGCTGGGACCCGCTGACGTGTGAGCGGTATCGAGAGCGGGGGGCGTTCTGAACGACACACGTCCGACATCCCCAAGGCGCCCGTGGTTGGCGGCGCTCCTCAATTTGGTGACACCCGGCCTTGGTCACTTGTACGCGGGGCGACCGCGCATTGCGGCGGTTGTCGGCGTCGCGTTGTTACCACTAGTGACTTCGATCTCGGTAGCGGCTCTCCTCGGGATAAGACAGGCTCCTCTCAACGTGTGGTGCGCGCTCTTGGTCGGGCTTGGATGGCTTACTGGAATGCCGCTTCACGCTGCCTTGATGGCCCGTCGCGCGGAGCCCGCGTACGAGCTTCGCTGGTATAACCGCTGGTGGCTCTACATCCTGACGGTGCTGGTACTGGGGGTCGGCTGGCAGAGTGTCATCAGGTTAGTGCTACGGAGTCAGGTTGCCCAAGCGTTCCGCATCCCCAACCCCGCCAACGAACCGGCACTGCTCGTAGGCGACTACTTGTATACAGCCAAGTGGTCGGCCGCGCTGGTGGTGAAGACGGATGACCTGGTGGTGTTCCGGTCGGTTGAGACTCCGAGCCTCCTGTTGGTGAAGCGCGTTGCTGGTCTACCGGGCGACACGCTCTGGATGGTTGCAGGAGCACTGTATCGAAACGGAAGGCAATTGAACGCTACCTCCTCAAGTGTTCGGTTATCAGACGCGGATGATGCTGCTTTGCGAGCTCAAATGCGGGCCTGGCAGGTAGGGAGGGTAATCGGGCGAGACTCTGCCCACTACCGTCCGACATCGCAACAGTGGGGTCCGGTGGTTGTCTCGCGTGATTCGTTCTTCGCGCTGGGCGACAATCGCACCGAGTCGTATGATAGCCGGCATTACGGATTCGTACCGCTGGCGAACGTCATCGGCCGCCCCTGGGTGATCTATTTTAGCATCGACCCGAACGATGGGGTTCGCGGTGATCGGATTGGAAGAAGAGTCCGGTGAGGCCACGCTAGTGGACTTCCGCGAGAACCTCGGCGAAGAAATTGCCGGCTCGCTCCGGCAGCTAGGGCTCGACCCCGCCGCCGAGCACCCCCTCCAGTTCTACTTCTACTTTCCCGCCGAACAGGCGGCGCGCGCGCTCGCGGCCCGGCTCGCCCCCGACGGCTTCACCTGCGACGTGGATCGCTCGGCGGCGGGCGGCCGCTGGTTGTGTCTCGTGCAGCGCGCGATGCCGGCGGACGTCGCGGCGCTCACCGCCCTCGGCAAACGGTTTGTGCAGCTCACGAGCGAGCTGGGCGGCGAGTTCGACGGCTGGGACCGCGATACGGCGGTGGCCAATGAGCCCCGGTCCAAGACGCTGCTGCGCCACGCCTACCAGCTTTATCAACGCGGCGCCTACCTCCGGGCCGCCGAGCTGCTCAAGAAGGCGGTGGACGCCGGGGGAGAGCTGGCGCCGTCCGCGGCGACCATGCTGGGACTCGCCTGCTTCAACCTGGCGGAGTTCGAGGCGAGTGTGGCGGCCTTCAAGATGGCGGCGGCCTTCAACGGGGGAGACAACCCCAGCGCCTTCGCGGCGCTCTCGGGAATGGGGGCGTCGCTGGCGAAGCTCGGTCGTTTCGACGAAGCGGTGAAGGTGTACCAGCGGTCGATCGGGGCGAAGCCGGACTTCCCGGAGACGCACTTGAACCTCGCGCTGGCGTATGCGGAGCTGGGGCGGACCGCCGACGTGCTGAAGACCCTGCGCACCGCCATCGCGCTCGACATGCGCATGAAAGACCGGGCGCGCCAGGCCATCGAGCTGCAGGGGCTGCGCGGCAACGCGGAGTTCGACGGGCTCGTCGGGAAAGGGTGACCTTCAGGGCATGGCCCACTCCAACGCCACGACGGTCGCCGAGTACCTTGCGCAGCTGCCCGAGGAGCGCCGTGCAACGATCGCCGCCGTGCGCACGCATGTCCTCCGTCATCTCCCCAAGGGCTACGAGGAGACGATGAGCGCCGGGATGATCGCCTACGTCATCCCGCTCGCGCGCTTCCCCAAGACGTACAACGGCCAGCCGCTGTGGTACGCGGCGCTCGCGTCCCAGAAGAGCTATTGCTCGCTCCATCTGATGCGAGCCTACGGCGATCCCCAACAGACCTCGATGCTGAAGGAGGCGTTCGCGCGCGCCGGCAAGAAGCTCGACATGGGCAAGGCGTGCCTGCGCTTCAAGCGCGTCGAGGACCTGGAGCTGGACGCCATCGGGCAGGTGATCGCGAGCACGTCGCCGGAGCAGTACATCGCCATCTACGAGAAGAGCCGGGGGCGCTGAGTCGACGCCACACCCTTGATCGGGGGCGGGCGTCCGGTCACATTACTTTAGATGTCCCGCGTTTGTCGATTCGGCTTGCTGACCACCGTTCTCGTGGTCGCCGCCTGCTCCGAGCCCATCAGCCCGACAGCACGAGCGATCACCATCACGCCACGTCTCGCGACGATGCGGCTCGGCGACAGCGCGCAGCTGGCCGCCGTCGTCCGATCGCTGCCTGGCGCGCCCGTCACGTGGGTGACGTCTGACGACACGGTCCTCACCGTCTCTGCCGCCGGCCTCGTGCGGGCCGTCGGACCCGGGACAGCCACGATCTCCGCCGTGCTTGGGCCGGCGCGAGACACGATGAGCGTCGCGGTCAGCGTGCGCTTCGCCAGTCTGGCGATGAGCAGGGGCGGCGTCGTTTGCGCAGTGGCAACGACGGGCGACGCGTTCTGTCGCGGGCCGAACTTCCACGGGATGCTGGGGAACGGATCCACCGTTGACTACACCGCCTTTGTGCGCGTCGCCGGGAGGCATACCTTCGCGACCGTCATCCCCGGGGTGCAGTCGACTTGCGGTCTCACCACCGATTCCGCCGCCTATTGCTGGGGGTACGGCGGGGCAGGCGCGTTGGGTGTGGGCGACACGAACACCCGGCTCGTGCCGACCCCGGTGAGCGGCGCGCGCCGCTTCGAGCGGATCGCCGTCGGCGACCTGCACGCATGCGGGCTGTCGGCGCGCTCGGCGTACTGCTGGGGCTGGAACGACTACGGGCAGATCGGCGATACGGCCTTCGAAAACGCGGCGACACCACGCGCCGTGCCGGGGCCGTCATTCGTGGAGCTGGCCGCGGGCGGCTGGGGGACCTGCGGGGTGACGGGCGCGCACGCCACGTACTGCTGGGGCTTGAACTACTTCGGCCAGCTGGGCACGTACACCGATACGGTGTTTCACGCGCCCGTGCCAATGGCCGGCAGCCACGCGTTTCGCTCGCTCGCCATCCGGGAAATGCAGTGCGGCGTCGCCACGAGCGGAACGGTGTCGTGCTGGGGGTTGCCGTTCGCGCTGTCCCCGACGGCGATCGCGGGGGGACTGCCGTTCACTTCGATCAGCACGGCGTATACGCACGGCTGCGGGATCGCGACCGACAGCACCGCCCGGTGCTGGACGTGGAGGATGCAACCCGGGGCGGTCCCAGGTGGTCTCAAACTCGTGCAGCTCGCCAGCGGGAATTACCACGACTGCGGCGTCACTGCCGACAGCTCGGCGTACTGCTGGCTGTACAACTGCGGCTACTCTCCTGACGTCGTGTGCAATGATCCGCCCGTGCCCGCCGTGCTGGCCGCCGGAACCAAGTTCACCGAGGTCGCGGCCGGTGGGGACAACGAGAGTTGTGGTCTCGCCGCGGGTGGAGCGGTGTTCTGCTGGTATGTGGATCGGGATGCCGTGCGTTCCCCCGTCATCGTCCCGGGGGGAACGACGTTCCTGACCGTTGCCGTCGGCAGCGGGGCGCCTCCGTCTCCCATTCAGCAAGGCTCGCAGTATGGCTGTGGGATCGCGGCCGACAGCAGCGGCCAGTGTTGGGGATTCAGACGGGCGATCCAGGGGAACCAGCTCATCGTTGAGACTTCCGTGCCGACCCCCGTCCCCGGAGGCCTCAAGTACATCTCGCTGGACACGTGGGGCGGCCACGTGTGCGGTATCGCGGTGGGGGGATCGGCGTACTGCTGGACGCCGCCGGACGTCGCACCCGTCCTCGTGCCAGGAGGCGGGAATTACACGAGCGTGTACGCGGACTATTGGTCCAACTGCGCGCTGGACGCGACCGGGGCCGCGGCGTGTTGGGGGCGGAACCTCGATGGGGAGCTCGGCATCGGGTCGGCCGGCATCCAGTCGCGCGTGCCGGTGCCGGTGCTGGGTGGTCACGCGTTCACCACGATGGCCATGGAGATGGACCACACCTGCGGCCTCGCTACCGACAGCACCGCGTATTGCTGGGGCTCGAACTCAAGCGGAATGCTGGGGACCGGCGACACCGCATGGAGCACCCAGCCGGTCCCGGTCGCTGGTGGTTTCCACTTTGCCGCGCTCTCGGCCGGACCCCACCTCACGTGCGGGCTCCTCGCCGACGGCTCTGCGTACTGCTGGGGTCGCGGCACGCGCACCCCCACTGAGCAGCAAGTGGGGACGCACTTCATCAGCCTCTCCGCAAACAGCTATTCCACGATCTGCGGTGTGACGACCGCGGGCGACGTGCAGTGCTGGGATCCGGGCCCCTATGAGCAGGCGGCCGCGCGTCGGGCGGTCAGACGGTAGTGACGAACTACTTGACATCGTCAACTAAATACCGTACATAAGCAACTATCGATCACCCGCGAGGGGTCGCGATGGTTGCCCGGGAAGTTCCGCGGCGCGTGGAGGCGGTGCGCCGGTTCAATCGTTTCTACACGCGCCAAATCGGCGTCCTGCAGGAGCATCTCCTTGCCAGTCCGTTTTCCTTGACCGCAGCGCGCACGCTCTACGAGCTCGCGCACGTCGAGGAGACCACGGCGACGCACCTGGGCGAGGAGCTGGGGCTCGACCCCGGCTACCTGAGCCGCATCCTCCGGTCCTTCCGTAAGCGCGGGCTGATCGAGAAGCGACCCTCCCACGCGGACGGCCGCCAGACCCTGCTGCGGCTTACGGCGCGCGGCGCGGCCGCCTTCGCCAGGCTGAACGCCGGCTCCCGCACGCAAGTCGGCGCGATGCTCAAGCGGCTCCCGGTGGACGCCCGGTCGCGTCTCGTCAAGGCGATGCACACCATCGAAACGCTGCTCGCGGCGCCGTCCGAGCACCACGGGCCCTACCTCCTGCGCCCCCCGCAGGCCGGCGACATGGGCTGGGTCATCCAGCGCCACGGCGCCCTCTACGCCCAGGAGTACGGCTGGAACGAGGAGTTCGAGGCTCTGGTCGCGGAAATCGTCGCCCGGTTCGTACGCCGCTTCGACGCGAAGCGCGAGCGCTGCTGGATCGCCGAGCAGGACGGCGAGAACGTCGGGTCGGTCTTCCTCGTCAAGCGGTCGGCCACGGTGGCGCAGCTGCGCCTGTTACTGGTCGAGCCGAGCGCGCGCGGGCTCGGGATCGGGGCGCGCCTCGTGGACGAGTGCACCCGCTTCGCGCGGCAGACCGGGTACCGCAAGATCACGCTCTGGACCAACAGTGTCCTGCACGCCGCGCGCCGCATCTACGAGAAGGCCGGCTACCGCCTGGTGCACCAGGGTCGGCATCACAGTTTCGGCAAGGATCTCGTCGAACAGACGTGGGAGCTGCGGCTCTGAGATAGCCTCGCAACTTTTCGCCCACCTGCTGCGCTGAACTGGTTATCACCCGAGCCATCTCGTACGACATGTTGCCCCGCCAGCGGCAACGTGCGTTGCCGAGCTGCGTCGGGACTGCCTGTGGTCGCCAACTGCCGGATGGCGGTGCGGGTGTGGCGGAACTGGTAGACGCCGCTCATTCGCAATGCGCGGGGCGAAAGCCCGTGAGGGTTCGAATCCCTTCACCCGCACCCTGGCTTGCTATTGACAGAGATGGGAGTCAAGCGCAAACTACCCTTGCGCGTTGCGAGTGAGCTGCGTGGCTTCCGCCACGCCCCCGGGGCCGCGAGCCTGAGCTTGCGGCCCTGAGTTTTTCCGACCAAGGCAGGTCTGAGAGCGCCATGTGTGACCGGCGTCCCTGCGGCGTCCCCCCCCGCGCGTTATCTTGGCGCCATGCCCTACAACAGTAGTGACGCCTCACCCCCGCCCGGCGGCGGTCCTCCCTCGACCCCAGCTCGCCCTCCCCGCGGCTCCGGCGGCACCGGCGTCCACCTCGCCGACGAGCTCGAGGTCTACTTCAACGAGCACGCCCACGGCCGTCCCGTCGGCTTCGTGGCGAGCCCGAAATGGAAGCCCCCCACCGACGTCTACGAGACCGGCGACGACCTGATCTTCCACATGGACATCGCCGGGATGCAGCCCGACGACTTCACGGTGGAGTTCACCGAGGGGCTGTTGACCATCGCCGGTGAGCGCGCCCCGCGCCAGCAAGGCAAACGCCACTACCACAACATGGAAGTGCAGGTCGGTCCGTTCGAGCGTCGCTTCCGCGTGCCGGTATCCGTGGATCCGACGAGCCTGCGCGCCGTGTACGAGGACGGCTTCCTCGAGGTGCGCCTGCGCAAGGTGCCGCAGGGTCTCTCCGGGCCGCACACGGTGAAGGTGACCTGACGTGGACCGGCTCCCCGTCCTGCCCCTTGGCCAGCTCGTCGTCTACCCGCACGTCGTCCTTCCGCTCGCCATCACCGATCTCGCCGCCGTCGAGCTGCTGGACGAAGTGGTGCAGGGGAACAAGCGGCTGCTCCTCGGTGTGGTGAAGTCGCGCGGGGGCGTCGAGCCGCTCGAGGGACCGCTGATGCAGTCGCCGGCCGACGCCCTCTACGACGTCGGCACCCTCGGCACCATCGTCCGCATGCTGAAGCTCGGCGACGGCACGATGCGGGTCATGCTCCAGGGCGTCGAGCGCGCCCAGCTCGTGGAGATCGTCGAGGGCGAGCGCTGGCTCACCGCCGCCTACCGCACCTTCACCGAGAAACCGGTCGAGGACGCGAAGGTCGAGGCCCTGAAGCGCTCGGTGTACGCCCAGTTCGCGCGCGTGATCGACATCGCGCCGTATCTCGGCTCCGAGCTGCACGAGGTGCTCGAAGGCGTCACCGATGCCGGCAAGCTCGCCGACTTCGTCGCCGCGAACATCGACATCGCCCTCCCCGCCAAGGCCGAGCTGCTCGCCACCGCCGACGTCCCCAAGCGCCTGGAGCGGCTCACCGAACTGCTCGCTGAAGAGCTGCAGGTGCTCGAGGTGGGCCACCAGATTCAGGAGAAGGTCAAGGCGCGGCTCGACGAGCATCAGCGCGAGTACGTGCTGCGGGAGCAGCTCCAGGTCATCAAGCAGGAGCTGGGCGAGGAAGCGACCGACGACGAACTGAGCGAGCTCACCCAGCGTCTCGAGGCGGCGGAGGTGTCGGCGGAGGCGAAGAAGGTCGCCGACCGCGAGCTCAAGCGGCTGCGGCAGATGTCGCCGCAGTCCGCCGAGTACCACGTCGCGCGCACGTACCTCGAGGTGATGGCCGGGCTACCGTGGGGCAAAGTGTCGCAGGACCGCCTGGACCTGAAAGCCGCGCGCGAGATCCTCGACCGCGACCACTACGACCTGAAGAGCGTGAAGGAGCGGATCCTCGAGTACCTCGCGGTCCGCACCTTGAACCCCACGGCCCGCGGCAGCATCCTCTGCTTTGTGGGGCCGCCCGGGGTGGGGAAGACTTCCCTGGGGCAGAGCATCGCGGAAGCGCTGGGACGCAAGTTCACGCGCGTGTCGCTGGGCGGCGTGCGGGACGAGGCCGAGGTGCGCGGCCACCGCCGCACCTACGTCGGCGCGATTCCCGGACGCATCCTCCACGCGCTGCAGCGCTGCGAGACCCGCAACCCCGTGCTCATGCTCGACGAGGTCGACAAGATGGGCGCCGACGTCCGCGGCGACCCCACGGCGGCGCTGCTCGAGGTCCTCGATCCCGCGCAGAACCACACCTTCGTCGATCACTACCTCGAGGTGTCGTTCGATCTCTCGGGCGTGATGTTCATCGCGACGGCGAACAGCCTCGCGCCGATCCCCGACCCCTTGCTCGACCGGATGGAAGTTCTCACCTTACCCGGGTACACGCCGGGCGAGAAGCTCGCGATCGCGAAGAAGTACCTGCTGCCGCGACAGCTGATCGAGACCGGCCTCACGGCGGTGAAGGCGAGCGTCACCGACGCCGCGCTGGAGCGGCTCATCGCCGAGTACACGCGCGAGGCGGGCGTCCGCCAGCTGGAGCGCGAGATTCAGGGCGTGCTCCGCAAGGCGGCGCTTGAGGTCGTCGAGGAGAAAGCGAAGAAGATCGCCGTGACCCCCGCGACCCTCGAGCGGTACGCCGGGCAGCCGCACGTGCAGGGTGAGGTCGCGGGGCGCGCGCCGGAGGTGGGCGTCGCCACCGGGCTGGCGTGGACGCCGGTCGGCGGCGACATCATGTTCGTCGAGGCGATCCAGATGCCGGGGAAGGGCCTGATCACCTTGACCGGCCAGCTCGGCGATGTAATGAAGGAATCGGCGCAGGCGGCGTGGAGCCTGCTGCGGGCCCGGTCCGCCGCGCTCGGCATCCCGCCGGAAGCGTTCACCGAAACCGACGTGCACCTGCACGTGCCGGCGGGCGCGGTCCCCAAGGACGGGCCCTCGGCGGGGATCACGATGGCGACGGCGCTCGCCTCGCTGCTGTGCCGGCGCCCCGCGCGCAACGACCTCGCCATGACCGGCGAGCTCACGCTGCGCGGGCGGGTGCTGCCGATCGGCGGCTTGAAGGAAAAGCTCACCGCCGCGGCGCGCGCCGGCGTGAAGCGCGTCCTCGTGCCCGCGCGGAACAAGAGCGATCTGGTGGAGGTGCCGGACGAAGTGAAGCAGCTGCTCGACATCACGCCCGTCGAGACCATCGACGAAGTGCTGGCCCACGCGCTCCTCGACCCCACGCCGCGCGTCAGCGGCGCCCGGGCGCGCGTGTCCGGGGAGAGCCGGCGGCCCGAGGCGCACCCGTGAGCGACTTCGCCACGCTCGAAGCCGCGTTCCGCGAGCTCGAGAAGCGCGACGGACGCTTCCACGAGCGCGCCTATCTCTTCGTCCTTGCTGCGCTGGAGTACGCCCAGGGGCGGCTCCCCGCCCGCCGCCATCTCTCCGGCGGCGAGCTCGCCTGGGCGTGCCGCGATTTCGCGCTCGACCAGTTCGGCCTGCTCGCGTCGACCGTCCTCGCCTACTGGGGCGTCGCCGCCACGGAGGACTTCGGCCGCATCGTCTTCATGCTCATCGACGTCGGCCTCCTCGCCCGGCAGGAGAGCGACCGGATCGAGGATTTCGATCGGGTGTACGATTTTGCGGAGGCTTTCGGGTCCGGGTACCGCTGGCCCGGCGTGGGGCGCTCCTGATCGGGAGCGCGCGGGGCAGGAAGGGAGGTGCCGCATGGACGCCCAGGAGTGGCCCGCCTGTCTGAAGTGCCGGGCGGGGCAGTTGATCCCGTTGTCCGACTACGGCCGCGACGGCGCGCCGATCACCTACAAAGCGTGGGTGTGCACCAATCCGGAGTGCGGCTTCAACCTCCGGATCGACAACGGCGAGATCTCGTTCGGTCGCGTCATCGGCCAGAGCTCGAAGTAACCGTGGGCGCGGTGCGGGCGCCCGCCGTGAGTGGGCGGTTCTACCCGGGGACCCGGGAGGAGCTGCAGCGCGCCGTACGCGAGCTGTTGCGCACCGTCGAGCCCGGCGCCCACCCCGCCGCCGCCCGCGCCGCCATCGCCCCGCACGCGGGCTACCTCTATTCCGGCCTCACCGCCGCGCACGTGTTCGCGCGCGTGCGGCTCCCGCGCCTCGTCGTGATCCTCGCCCCCAATCACACCGGCATCTGCCGCGCCCCGGGCGGCGCATCGCTGTGGGAGGCGGGCGCCTATGCCACGCCGCTCGGCGAGGCCCCCGTCGACGACGCCTTCGCCACGGCGCTCCTCGCGGCCTGCCCGCTCGTCGCCGTGGACCACGAGGCGCACCGCGCCGAGCACGCCGCCGAAGTCCTCGTCCCCTTCCTGCAAATGCTGCGGCCCGACGTGCGCGTCGTGCCGCTGATCCTCGCGTGGGACGCCTGGGAGCCGAGCCGCGACCTCGGCGCGGCGCTGGCCGGCCTGGTCAAGATCGCGACCGAGCCGGTGCTGCTGCTCGCCTCGAGCGATCTCAACCATTACGAGGCCGCCGCGGTCGGTGAGCTCAAGGACGCGCAGGCCCTCGCCGCGGTGCAGGCGCTCGACGGCGCCGAGCTGCTGGACCGCTGCCGCCGCGAGCACATCTCGATGTGCGGCCGCGCGCCGGCCGCCACCGTGCTCGCCGCCGCCCGCGTGCTCGGCGCGACGCGCGCCGACGTCGTGGACTACCGGCACTCGGGCTGGGTCACGGGCGACGAGAGCGCGGTCGTCGGCTACGCCGGCGTGGTGATCCCGTGAACCCGATCCCCGTCCTCTCGGGGACCGAGGCGGCCGCCTGGGACACCGCCGCCCGCACCCAGTACCGTGTCCCCAGCCGCGTGCTCATGGAAGCCGCGGGCCGCGCCTGCGCGAGCGTGCTGGTGACGGAGTTTCCCGACGTCGTGACGCGCGGCGCGCTCGTCGTCGCCGGGGCGGGGAACAACGGCGGCGACGGCTGGGTGCTCGCCCGCGCCCTCCACACCGCCGGCATCCCCGTCTGGGTGAGCGCGCTGGACCCCAAGACCGACGACGCCATCGACAATCGCGCCCTCGCGCGTGTCGACGGCGTCCGCGAGCTGGGGCGCGACGAGCCGTGGCCCGCCGCCGCCCTCGCCGTGGACGCGCTGCTCGGCACGGGCGCCGCCGGCCCCGCGCGCGGCGACGTGCTGGCGATGGCGCAGCGCCTCGTCGCCTACGCCGCCCCCGTGCTCGCTGTGGACGGGCCCACCGGGCTCGATTTCTCGAGCGGCGAAGCCCACGGCCCGGTGCGCGCCCAGGTGACGATCACCTTCGGCGGCCCGCGCCGCGGCCACCTGCTCGCGCGCGAGTGGTGCGGCAAGATCATCGTCGTGGACATCGGGCTGCCGCCGCCCGACCCCGCATGGCCCGTGCTCGTGACGGACGCGTGGGCGGGCGCGCGGCTGCCGCGCCTGCGCGCCGCGATGCACAAGGGAGAGCGCGGCCGCGTCACCGTCGTGGGCGGCGCGTCGGGTATGACCGGCGCCGCCCTGCACGCCGCCCGCGCGGCGCTCGCGGCCGGCGCCGGGCTCGTCAAGCTGGTCGCGAGCAAGGAGGCGGTGGCCGCCGCCCGCGCCGCCTTGCCCGATCTCCTCACCGTCGAGTCGGCCCTCGCGGGCGAGCCGGAGCCGGCCGCGGCCGAGGCAGTCGAGTGGGCCGACGCGCTCGTCGTGGGGCCGGGGCTGGGCCGCGAGCCCCCGCAGGCGGAGTTCCTCGCCGGGATCTTGAAGCGCAAAGCCGTCCCCACCGTCCTCGACGCCGACGCCCTGCCGCTGTTCCAGGGACCCGCCGAGCGTCCGGTCGTGTGCACGCCGCACCTGGGCGAGTTCCGTGCGCTCGCCGGCGACGCGCTCGCCGATGCGGCCGCCAACGACCGCTGGGAGGCGGCGGCCAAGGCCGCGCAGAAGATCAGGGGGACCATCCTCTTGAAGGGCGTGCCCACCGTCGTCGCCGACGCGCGCGGGCCGCTGCACACGATCGCCAGCGGCAATCCCGGGCTCGCGACCGGCGGCAGCGGCGACCTGCTGTCGGGCTTGATCGGCGCGTTCCTGGCGCGCGGCACCGCGCCCGTCGAAGCCGCGGCCCTGGGCGCGCACGCCCTCGGGCGCGCCGCCGAGCATGGGGCGCGGCAGTGGACCGCGCGGAGCCTGCGCCCCGCCGACGTCCTCGCTGCGCTGCCGGACATCTGGCGCGCCTGGAGCAACGCGAAACCGCAGGGCCCGCCGGTGCTGGCAGTCTTGGAGCAACCGGAGGTCGCGTGAGGGCGGTATGGCGGTATGGCGGTATGGCGGTCGGTGGGGTCTTGCTTACCGCCCTACCGCCTTACCGCCAGTCCGCCAGATGGCGCCCCGACGAACGCTCCATGATCACGGACTTCTCGTACGTCCGCGCGCTCGCCGCCTCCCCCGACTGGTTGTTCGCGGCCACCACGCACGGCCTCATCATCTACGACCGGCGCCGCCACGCATGGCAGCCGCCGGTGACGTTCCTCGACGGCTATCCGACGGAGCCCGTGCGCGGCGCGGTCGCCGAGCTGGGCGGCAATGCCGTCTATCTCACGGTCCCGCTGGGTTACGCGCGCTACGACCTGGTCACGCGCCAGTGGTCCCGCGGCGCGGGACCGCCGCCGGTCCCGACCGGCGCGGCGCTGTCGCCCGAGGCGGCGCTGAACGACGCGCCCGCCGCCCAGGCGCTGCGCGCGCTGATCCTCACCGACGCGCGGCTGCGCACCTATCACTTCACCGCCGCCGCCCGCACCCCGGATCAGCCCGATCTCTACTTCGGCACCGACGGCATGGGCGTCGTGCGCGTCGACCCGATGACGGCGCAATCGGAGCCGCTGACGTTCGGGCTCCTCGCGCCCGGCGCCGGCGCCATCGCCGCGGGACCGGGAGGCGTGTGGGTTGCGACCGTCGCCCGGCCCGGTGGTGACCGCAACGGCTTCACGTGGGTCAGCGACGACCTCTCCGCCACCGCGACGAGCGAAGGCGGCGGGGCGGCGCTGGGGTTCACCTTCCTCGAGGGCCGGCGACTCCTGGCGCGCGGCGCGACGTTGTGGCTCGCGACCGAGCGGGGGCTGACCGCGGTGGACAATGCGAGCTACCGCGGCCGCGAGTACGACGTGGGGCGGGGGTTGCCATCGGAGGACGTGACGAGCGTCGCCCCCGCGCCCGACGGCGTTTGGGTAGGGACGACGCGCGGGCTCGCCCTGATCGCGGCCGACGGCAAAGCGACGGCGATCGGCGCCCACGGGGGGGGCACCGCGGTGCTGAGCCTGCTCGCGGTCGGTGAGAGCCTGTGGGTCGGCACCGCGACGGGACTCGCGCTGCTGGCGCCGGGCGCGCCGGACCTCGTTTTGGCGCCCGCGCCGCCGTCGTTGCGCGTGCCGATCTACGGCATCGCGCGGGTCGGGACGACGCTCGTCGTCATGACGAGCGATCGCCTCGCGTGGCACACCCTGACACCTGACACCTGGAACCTGACACCGCTACCGTTGGTTGGTCGCCGAACCTGCATTGCGGCGGATGAAGGGGGGGTTTGGATCGGCGGCACGACGGGACTTGCGTGGGTGGACGCGCGGAGCGGCGCGGCACGCGTGCTCACGATCCCGTGGGACGTCCCCGCGGCCGTGCGCGACGTGGTGGTGGATCGCACGTTCCTGTGGGTCGCGACCGACAGCGGGCTGGTGCGCTTCGATCGCGACGCCGCGCGGCGCTGATGCCCCGTCATCTCCCCTTGGGCGCCGACGGCGAGTTCGACCGGCTGCGCGCGATCTTCGCCCGGCTCGGCGATGTCGCCGCCGAGCTCGGCGACGACTCCGCGCTGGTGTCGCTCGACGACGTCACGCTCGCCGTCAGCATCGACTGCTCCTACGAGGGCGTGCACTTCCGCACCGATTGGCTGACCTTCGAGGAGATCGGCTGGCGCGCCGGCGCGGCCGCGCTGTCGGACCTCGCGGCGGAGGGCGCGAAGCCGCTCGGAGTTCTCGTGTCGCTTGGACTGCCGGGACACGAGAAACGGGACACGGGAAACGTGGATGAGGCGGCCGAGATCATGGCCGGTATCGCTGCCGTCGCCAAAAGCGTCGGGGCCAAGGTGCTCGGCGGCGATCTCATCAAGGCGGACAAGTACCTGGTCGACGTCTGTGTGTTGGGGACGGCGCCGCAGCCAGTGCGCCGCGCGGGCGCCCGCCCCGGCGACGTGCTGTGGGTGACGGGCACCCTGGGTGGGGCGCGACTCGCGCTGCAGCGGCTCCAGACTCATCGCCCGCTCGAGGGCCCGTTGCGCGGCCGGTTCGCGCACCCCGAGCCGCGCGTCGCCGCGGGGCAGTGGCTCGCGGCGCAGGGGGCGACGGCGCTGATCGATCTCTCTGATGGGCTCTCCGGCGACGCCGGCCACCTCGCCGCGGCCTCGCGCGTCGGCGTTGAGATCGCCCTGGAGCGGGTGCCGTGCTGGCCGGGCGTGGACCCGCTGTCGGCGGTGGCGAGCGGGGAAGAGTACGAGCTGCTGGTCGCGATGCCCGCCGCCTTCAGCGACGCGCGGGCGCGTGGGTTCCCGCAGCAGTTTGGCGGACCGCTGACCCGCATCGGCGTGTGCGGCTCAGGGCAGGGGGTGCGCTTCACTGACCGCGGTCAGCCCGTCGCGGTCCCCGCCGGCTACGATCACTTCGCCGAGCCGACGCCTTGATCCGTACGCTGTTCTTTTACGTCGTGCTCCTCGTGTCCACGATGGTGCACGGAATCGCTGCCATCCTCGCCGGGATTTTTCGCGTCAAGAGCCGCCGAGTCTACGACTGGGGCACGCAGGACTGGGCGCGCTGGAATCTGTGGGCGGCGGGCACGCCGCTCGATGTCCAGGGCATGGAGCGCGTGCCGCGAGGAGCGCCCGTGGTGTACGCCTCGAACCACTCCTCGATGTTCGACATCTGGGCGCTGTCGCTGGTGCTCCCGGGCTCGACGCGCTTCGTCGCCAAGGCCGAGCTCGCCCGCATCCCGGTGATGGGGCCCGCGATGCTGCGCGCCGGCCACGTGACGATCGACCGTTTCAACCGCGCGCGTGCCTTCGAGGCCTACGAGCGCGCGGCCGCGACGATCAAGAGCGGCATCTCCACGATCGTATTCCCCGAGGGCACGCGCAGCCGCACCGGTGAGCTGCTGCCGTTCAAGAACGCCCCGTTCGGACTGGCGATCGCGGCGCAGGTGCCGATCGTGCCCGTGTACGTGCACAACACGTTCCAGATCATGCCCAAGGGGGCGTGGCGCCTGCGCCGGCTCCCGATCCGCATCCGCATCGGCGCGCCGATCCCCACGGCTGGCATGACGCTCGACGACCGCGAAGCCCTGCGGGACCGGGTGCGCGCCGCCATCGAGGCGCTGCGCGCGCGCGTTGACTCTACCGCGGTCGTCCCTTAGGGTTGGGTCCGACATGAGCACCATCATCTCCGTCCACGCGCGCGAAATCCTCGACAGCCGGGGCAACCCCACGGTCGAATGCGACGTCACCTTGTCGAGCGGAGCGGCCGGACGCGCCGCCGTGCCGAGCGGCGCCTCGACCGGTGAGCACGAGGCGGTCGAGCTGCGCGACGGCGACAAGAAGCGCTTCGGCGGCAAGGGCGTGCTCGAGGCGCTGGCGGTCAGCCTCGCGGTGGCGCGCGCGGCGGCGCAGGACGCGGGGCTGCCGCTGTACCGCTACCTCGGCGGGCCGGTCGCGCACATCGTGCCGGTGCCGATGATGAATATCCTGAATGGCGGCGCGCACGCGTCCAACACGGTGGACTCGCAGGAGTTCATGATCGTGCCGATCGGCGTCGACAGCTTCCCCGAAGGGCTGCGCATCGGCGTCGAGGTATTTCACGCCTTGAAGAAGGTGCTCGCCAAACGGGGGCTCTCGACGGCGGTGGGGGACGAGGGCGGGTTCGCGCCCGATCTTCCCAACGACGAGGCGGCGCTCGAGGCCGTCGTCACGGCGATCGAGGAGGCGGGGTTCGAGCCGGGGAAGGACGTGGCGATCGCGCTCGACGTCGCCGCGTCCGAGCTGCTCGTGGACGGGTCGTACGTCTTCAAGAAGAGCAAGGGTGGGAAGAAGACAGCCGAGGAGATGATCGCGCTCTACAAGGGCTGGATCGATCGTTATCCGATCGTCTCGATCGAGGACGGCCTCGCCGAGGACGACTGGGCGGGGTGGGCGAAGCTGACGGAGACGTTGTCGGAGCG
>WNFW01000725.1_pt1 | contig 24766 bp, 28 predicted proteins | sample 5400131 | NCBI WGS metagenome assembly WNFW01 (sample SAMN13153362, study PRJNA577476) | soil metagenome | isolation source: 20 cm soil or saprolite under grassland replicate 1 | place: USA:California | collected 2016-06-15 | reverse complement strand
ATTTTCACTTCGATGAAAGTCGGCGTCTCCCAGGTCATGATTCGTACCTCCCCTTCGCTGAAGTCACTTCACCGGATCCAGGCTGCGTGATGATAGAAGGGTCAACAGGCGGCGTCAAGTCCCATTAATTGGGGGTCCGCCCCGGGGGGAGGCGACAGCGGTTGGGGGCCATGACCGAACGGAAGCCATGGCTCCTCGCGTTCGCGGGAAGCCTGAGAAAAGGCTCCTATAACCGGATATTGCTGCGCTACGCGATTCTCGGGGCCCGTGAGGCCGGTGGCGATGTGGAGGAGCTCGGCCCGGAGCACCTCACGCTCCCGCTCTACAACGGCGACCTCGAGGGAAAGGGCGCGTTCCCGGAGCCGGTCGAGGCCTGGCGCGCAAAGATCCGCCAGTGCGACGGGCTTCTCATCGCCTCGCCGGAGTACAACCACGGCATTTCCGGCGTCCTCAAGAACGCCATCGACTGGGCGTCGCGCCCGCCCAATGTCTGGAGCGGCAAGGTCGCGGCGTCCTTCGGCACGACGCCCGGGGCGCAGGGGACGGCGCGAAGCCAGATGAACCTGCGCGTCTGCCTCAGCGCGGTCAATGTCTGGGTCGTCCCCAGAACGGTTCTGATCCCCCACGCTCGAGACGCCTTCGACGCGAACGGCGATCTCAAAGACCCGCGGCAGATCCAGGCGCTCACGGCTCTCGGACGCGCCGTCGTCCAGGCGGCTCGGTCCGGGCTCGCGGACGTCTAAGACGTCACCGGCCGCGCCTCGCCGCGCCCACGGATCCCGAACCGCCGGATCCCCCAGGCGACGAGCCACGGCGCGTGGCGCTGGAGGAACACTCCGAGTTTGCCGTGTGCGGTGACGACGATCTCGCGGCGGCGCCGGCCGACGGCGCGGACGATCTGCCGCGCCGCCGCGGCCGTCGGCATGACGAGCGCCCTGGGGAGCGGCGCGGGCGGTTCCGGGTGCCAGACGCCGCGGTTGTCCACCTGACGGATCTCGCTCTCGACGAGACCCGGACTGACGAGCGTCACCGCGACGCCGTGCGGCGCCAGCTCGTGGCCGAGCGATTCGGCGAGCCCGCGCACGGCGAACTTGCTCATCGCATACGCGCTTGAGCCGGCCAGGCCGATGTGGCCGCTCACGCTGCCCAGGATGACGAGACGCCCGCGTGCCTTCTTCAGATCGTCGAGCGTCGCGTACACCGTCCGCAGCACGCCGAAGACGTTGGTCTCGAACTGACCGCGATAGTCGCCAAGCCCCAGCGACTCGAGCGGGCCGCTGACGCTGAAGCCCGCGTTCGCCACGACCACGTCGATGCGCCCGAGCGCCTCGCGCGTCCGCGCCGCCGCGCGCTCGAGGTCGCCGTCCACCGTGACGTCGCACGCCACCGCGAAGGCGCGGCGCCCGCCGGCCCTCAGCTCGGCCGCGAGCCGCTCCAACCGCTCGACGCGCCGCGCGGCCAGCGCCACGTCGGCCCCGGCCCGCCCGAACTCCCGCGCGAGCGCCGCGCCGATCCCCGACGACGCGCCCGTGATGAAGACGATGTGCCCGGCGAACCGGCCCACCACCCTACGGGTTCTGGAGGATGAGCGCTTCCTCGGCGAACGCGGCGGCCACCTTCGCCTTCCGCACGGCGTCGCCGTGGTCGCGCTTCGTCGTCGCCTTCGCGTGGTGGGCCTTGGCCTCGGCGAGCTGCTTCTTCGCCTCGTCGAGCAGCGGCCGCGCCTCCGGGGAGAGCTTGGCCGCCTCGGCCCGCTTCACAAGGTCCTCCGCCTGCTTGATCACGACGGGACAGGTGAACGCCCACGACCGGACGACTCCGCCGGCGACCACCACTATGACGGACACCGCGACGACCAGGTTTCTCACGGGTGCGCCCCCTCATGTGGATCTGAGCCTCGGGCGCCGCTGCACCCCAAGGCGCCCCGGCGGCATTCTAGCTCGCGACTTACCTCGAAGCCCGGAAGATCCTCAGCCAGAGTCGGTAGCCAGCTCTCGCCGTTGCGCCGAATCCGATCAGGGGCCGGCGCACGGAAGATCCGTAAAGCCGTGGTTGTGGAACCAGGCGCACGCTTTGCGGCGGTTCTCCACGTCCTCCCTCACCAGGAGCCGCGCCGCCTCATCGAGAGCGTCTTGAAGCGCGTGCGCCGTGTAGCCGGGAGCTTTGAGCCGATACTGGGTCGAAATCTCGTTGACCACTTTCCCCACCTTCTCGCCGCTCGGTGGAAGCGACGGCCAGAATCGTCTCACGAGCCTCTGGAAGGTGAGGTGCCAGACCGCGCAGCGCGGCCCGTCCGGACGGTCCGGGAATATCGCGAACTCGTGATACGGCTTCGACCCGATGTCTTTCACGCTGAACCCGACCTCGTGCAGCATGTCCTCCCGGCGGAGCGTGAGGAGGACGTCGGACGAATCGAGCACGTTGTCGTCCAGGATGAAGTCCGAGAAGCTCCGCGTGTCACGCTCGACGACACCTTTTCCCCGCTCGAAGGGATACGCGTCCACGACGAAGAGAAAGCACCCGCGCGGGGAGTCACTGGCCGTGTAGATCTGCTCCCGGAGGAGCCGGAGCAGCGTCTTGATCCCCAGATTATCGGCGGGGCCACCGTCGAAGAGATGGATGTAGTGCGGCCTGCCTGACTGCGTCGAATAGTTCTGGAGGGTCACATTGTTGAACGCTCCGGGAAAGGCGCCCGAGGCCATCACCGCATGGGAGATCGGATAGGTGTCGAGGCGGGACTGCAGTGTTTTGAAGTCCTGGTCGGTGAACCGAAACTGACGCCCGGTCGTGAGGCTCGTGGCGTTGATGAGGATCTTCGGGCCCCTCGCCGGCATGTCGCCGAACGTTTTCTTCTCGAACAGGATGTCGTCGAAGACCCCCTTCATGATGTCGCTCCGGTCGAAGTCGGTGAGCCAGTACCGCAGCATGTTGTGGGGGAGGAACCAGCGGAAGATCCACCGAGTCTGGAAATCCTTTTGGAAGAGCGCCCGCACACGCTCCCGCTTCCATCGCTCGGAATCGTGACCGAACAGCCCGTAGTAGGCCGCCGTGAGGGACCCGCCCGAGACCGACGAGATCGCCGCTACGGTTCGAAGAAACCCCAGCTCTTCCAGCTCAAAGAGAATCGCCGTGGAGAAGTTGGCGGCCCGACTTCCACCGCCCGATATGGCGACCCCGACAAAGACCCCATTGGGGAGCTCTCATGGTCGGGGTGAGAGGATTTGAACCTCCGGCCCCCTGCTCCCAAAGCAGGTGCGCTACCGGGCTGCGCCACACCCCGACGGATCCACGCGCCGACGCGCCGGACTCAGGAGTATATCACCCGGTCAGGAAGCGCCGGGCCGCCCGCACCGCCCGCCCGCGGTGGTCCACGCGCGCCTTCTCCTCGGACGAGAGCTCGGCGAAGGTGCGACCGAGCGGCGGGTAGACAAAGAGCGGATCGTAACCGAAGCCGTGGCGCCCGCGCGGCGCGTCGGCGATCACGCCTTCGACGACGCCCTCGGCCGTGTGCTCGCGGCCGGCGGGGTCCACGAGCGCGATGACGCAGCGGAAGCGCGCCGTCCGCTTCTCGGGCGGGACATCACGGAGCGCCTCGAGGAGCAGGAGGCAGCGGCGCGCGTCGTCGAGCCCGGGGCCGCCGAACCGCGCCGAGCGCACGCCCGGCGCGCCCGCGAGCGCGTCCACCTCGATGCCGGAATCGTCGGCGAGCGCCCACGCCCCGACCTGTCGCGCGGCCGCGCGCGCCTTCAGGAGCGCGTTGGCGCGGTAGGAGTCGCCCGTCTCTTCGGGGAGCCCGGCGGGTGACAGCTCGGCGAGCATCCGGATCTCGTAGGGGACGTCGGCCAGGAGCGCGGCGAGCTCGCTCGCCTTGGCCGCGTTCAGCGTGGCGAGGACGAGCAGGGGCTTAGAGGGTGAAGACGCGCTCGGCACGCGCGTCGAGGGCGCGGCGCTGCAGCCCGATCAGTCGGCGGATGCCGCTCTCGGCGACGGCGAGGAGCGCGTCCAGGCGCGCGCGGTCGAAGGGCACCTGCTCGGCCGTGCCCTGCACCTCCACGAACTCGCCGCTGCCGGTCATGACGACGTTCATGTCGACCTCGGCGCTCGAGTCTTCGACGTAGCAGAGGTCGAGCAGCGCCTGGCCCTGGACGACGCCTACGCTGATCGCGGCCACGCAGTCGCGGATCGCGGCCGACGGCTGGAGGCCAGGGATTTTCGCAATCGCGTCCGCCACCGCGATGAAGCCGCCCGTGATGGCGGCGGTCCGCGTGCCGCCGTCCGCCTGGATGACGTCGCAGTCCACCCACACCGTGCGCTCGCCGAGCTTGGCGCGGTCGATGACGGCGCGCAGCGCCCGGCCGACGAGCCGCTGGATCTCCTGCGATCGGCCGCTCGGACCGCGGCTCTCGCGGGGCGTGCGCGTGTTCGTCGAGCGCGGCAGCATCGCATACTCCGCCGTGACCCAGCCCTGGCCCTGACCCTTGAGAAAGGGCGGCACCTTGTCCTCGAGCGACGCCGTGCAGATCACCTTGGTGGCCCCGAACTCGACCAGCGCCGAGCCCTCGGGGTGGACCAGGAAGTCTCGGGTCACCGTGACGGGGCGGAGCTGGTTGGGCGCGCGGCCGTCGGGGCGGTCCACGGCGCTCACCGCGTCTTCGCCGGCAGCGACAGCTCGCCGGCGGCGCGCGTCCGCGCGTCCCAGTTGCGCTTGTACTCGGCGAGGCCGGTGACGATGGCCCGCGCGATCTCGTCGCGGTAGCGCGTGTCCCTCAGCCGGCGCTCCTCCTTCGGGTTCGTCACGAAGCCGACCTCGATCAAGACGGCGGGCATGGCCGCGCCGCCCAGGACGTAGAACCCCGCCTGCTTGACGCCGCGGTTGCCGATGCGGAGTGACCGCGTCATCGAGTCGTGGACGATCTCCGCGAGCCGCGAGGATTCCGTCTGGAACTCGGACTGCGCGAGGTCCCAGAGGATCGTCCGCACGATGTCCTTCGTGGCCCCGCCGCGCCCCGACGGGCTCTCGGGCCGGACGACCCCGTTCTCGAGCGCCGCGACCTGGCGCGCCTCGCTGTCCGTGGCCTCGGAGGACAGGAAGTAGGTCTCGACACCGTCGGTCATGGTCTCGCGGTGCGCGTTGGCGTGGATCGACACGAACAGGTCGGCGCGGGCGCGGTTGGCGAAGCTCGTGCGGTCCGGCAGCGGGACGAATGTGTCGGCGTCCCGCGTGAGGAGCACCTTGACGCCGAGCCGCTCCTCGACGAGCTTCGCGGCGCGCCGGGTGACGTCGAGCACGAGCTCCTTCTCCAGGAGGCCGGACGGACCCACCGCGCCCGCGTCGGTGCCGCCGTGGCCCGCGTCGAGCACGATCGTCCGGAGCGGCGTCACCTCTTCCGCCGGCGGCCCGGGCTCCGTCGGGCGCGCGAAGTCGAGGACGACACGGTGCGGGTCCGCGAGCGTCATCGTCCGGGTCGTGCCCGCCATCCCCTCGAAGATCACGCGCAGGAGTGCGTCTACGCCCGCGCGTTCGAGGCGCACCTCGTCCACGAAGCCGTCGCGGATCTCCTCGACCTGGGCCTGCGCGGCGAGGCCGATCAACCGGATCGACGCCTCCCTCGGGCCGTGCGCCTCGATGCGGTACGGGAGGGGACCGGAGGTCTCCACGACGACGCGAGTGAACGACGGGTACGAGCGGAAGCGGAGCTCCTCGAGGGCGACCTCGGCCGCGGCCGTCCTCGCCCCTGCCTGCGCCCCGACGAGGGACGCGCCGGCCGCGAGCCGCGGGAGCACCCTGGCCACGAACGACTCGGGCACCAGCCAGACTCCTCGCTTCACCCGCACGGGCGCGTCGAGCACGAGCGGCGAATCGTTCACGAGGATCCGGGCCCAGTTGCGGGTGAAGGTGATGACGTGTCCGGCGACTCTGAGCCGCGCCCGCGTGCTCGCGGGTCTCGCCTCGAGCGCGGCGCCGTCGAGGTCCGCCGCGACCCGCCTGAGCTCGACATACGGCCGGCCTTCGTGGGCCACCCTGAGCAGACCGCCGCCCGCCTCTCCCCGCGAGAGGAGCAGGAGCACCACGGCCACGGCGGCAAAGCGTCCCGTGCGCACAGTGAGGCCAATTCTAGCAACGCGACCCGCGCGCGCCGGCGCTTTAAATTCGCCTCACCGAAGGCGAATCCGCGACGGGCGCCGTCCCGGGGCGTATCAGGGCGAACACGACGAGCCCGAGCCCCACCCACACCGCCTCGCGGATCCGGCGGATCAGGCTGAACGCCACCGCCGCGGTCGAGCTAAGGCCTAGCGCGGTGAACGTCACCACGTAGCCGCCCTCGAGGGCGCCGAGGCTCGCCGGGATGAGGAACGTCGCGAAGCGGACCGCGGTGCCGAACGCCTCGATCACGGTGGCGGTCGTCAGCGAGATGGGGACTCCCAGGAAGTGCAAGATGAGCCAGGCCTCGATCGAGCCGAGCAGCCACGCGACCAGGTGGAACCCGATCGACAGCACGAGCCGCCAGGGGGCGGTCCGATAGAAGCGCGCGAGCACGTCGTCGATGCGCCCGAGCGCCTCGGTGTGCCGGTGGTCGAGCCCGAGCTGGGTGACGAGCCGCCCACCCCACGCGAGCATGCCGCGCGTCTGCGCGACGACGAAGCCCGCGAGCGCGACCGCCTCGATCGCGAGAAGCCAGAGCATCCCGTAGAGCAGCGGCGACCCCGTCGGGGGGCTGGTCCAGGCCAGCGCGACGCCGAGCAGCAGGAAGAGGCCCTGCGCGATCGTGATCGTGGTCTTCGCGACGATCACCGAGGGCACGCTCGCGTCGAGCGGGATCAGGCCTCGGAGGAGCCACGCCTTGACGGCCTCGCCGCCGAGCGCCGCCGTCGGCGTCACGAGGTTGAAGGCCTCGCCCGCGAGACGGACCTCGAGGAGGGTGCGAAAGGCGACGCCGCCGCGCAGGAACGCGAACCGCCACCCGAGCGTGTCGAACACCATGACGAGCGCCACCGGGAAGCAGAGGACGATCGCGAGGCGCCAGGAGAGCTGGCCAATCGAGCCGAAGATCGCGCCGGGGTCGTTCTTCGCCACGAGCACGGCGAGCAGGCTCACGCCCAGCACGAGCAGCGCTGTGCGCAAGTAGCGCAGCTCAGCTCTCCCGGTAGAGGAGGAGCAGGACGCCCGCCGTCGCGAGCGCGCCGGACCAGAGCCAGCGGGGAAGGCGCGTCTCGGGCGACGGCAGCCGGAGCTCGAGCCAGCGGCCCCAGCCCACGAGCATCCCGACCAGGCCGAGCGGAGCGTGCGTGACCTCCGTCAAGAACTCCTCCTTGAGGTTCAGGCTGGCGTGCGAGTGCGCGAGGAGGAGGCCACCACCGACGGCGCAGAGGAGCGGAAAGACGAGCGCCGCTCGCCCGGAGGGGAGGCGCCCGGCGCGCACCATCCACTCGAAGGCCGCGAAGACGAAGACCAGCAGGACGAAGACGCGATGCTGGAGCACCGCGGGGTACGCCCAGCTTTCCCAGAATCCCAGAGGCCCGAGGGGCCAGGCGCCGGGGTCGTTCCGGATCAGCAGGAAGACAGCCAGCCCGAAGAAGATCAGCGGCCAGTGGCGCGCCCAGCGCGCCCGGCCGGTCGCGTACAGGCTCGCGAGGAGCCCCATCGCGAGCACGAACAGCCCCGCGACGTTGTGGTTGAACTCGGACCACGCGCGATCCGCGGTGGTCCGCGGGGCGTCTGGGTCGTCCACCGGCATCTCGGCGATCGCCGGCGAGGCGAGCGTGGGCCACCGGGGCGAGAACCGCGCGCCGACTTCGGCGAGCGTCGCGCGGTCGGCGATCACATCGGCCGCGGGCGGCAGCGAGGTCAGCGACGCCGCGACGAACAGGGCCGTGACGCCGAGCCCGAACTCGACCTCGACGAACCGCCGGAGGCGCGCGGACCCGACGTCCGAGGCAGCCGAGAGGCGGCGCACCCCGAAGAAGTTCATCGCGCCGAGCGCCAAGAGCCCGGCGAGGATCGCCACCTTGGTGAGGACCATCACGCCGTACGACGTGCCGAGCAGCGCCGGGACGCCGCCGACGTACGGAATGGTGAGCGCGAGCCCGGCGACGACGAGGCTCCCGACGGCCGTGAGCGCGAACGCGGAGAAGCGCTTGAGCAGGAGCGCCGGCCACGCGCGCTCGCCCCGCCCGAGTGCCTGGACGACGAGGACGCCCAGGCCGCCGATCCACGCCGCCGCCGCCCCCTGGTGCCAGGCATCGAGCGTCAGCAGGAGGCCGCGCGGGCCGAGCCGCGCTGCCGCGTGGCTCGTCCATGCCGAGCTCGTCACGAGCGACAGCACGAGCCCGACGAGGACAAGCCAGCCACGCCCGACGCCCGTCGCGCGGCGGACGTAGAGACAGCCCACGACCAGCCCGACGCACGCGAGCACTCGGGTCGCGGCCACGCGGACGTACGTCGTGGCGAGCAGCTCGCGGACGGGCCAGCCGTCACTGCCCGCCAGCGAGCCGCCCTGGACGGCGAGCGAGAGGAGCTGCATCCCACCCACGACCGCAGCGCCCAGCGCGGAGATCGCGAGGCTCTGGCGGAGCAGCGGCGCCAGCGCGGGGCGCGCGGCCACCGCGGGGCGCACGACCAGCAGGGCGAACAGGACGCCGCCGACGGCGACCGCCTGGCCGCACAGCACCAGGCCGCGAAGCATGACGTCAACGAAGGCGGCCACGGCGCCTCAAGCCCGGCGCCGCGCGGCGCCGACCCACAGGAGGAGCAGCAGGAAGATCGGCGTGCCGACGGACGCGAGGATCAGGAACACGTCGGCCCGGCCGAAGGCCGACAGGACGATCACCAGGTAAATGAAGTCTCGGTGCGAGAAGGCCTCGGTGAGACGATCCATCATGGAGGCGCCCGCGGCCGGCGCGGCGTCGAGCATCGTCCGCCGAAAGACGCACGCCGCTGCCCCGAGCCCGCTCGCGATCGTCACGGCCCCGAGGGCGAGTGGCCACGCGGCCCCGGTGGCGAGCGTCCACCCGACGGCGATGCACCCGAACACGGCGACGTGGACGAGATTGTCGCCCCAGAAATCGAGGACGGCGCCCCTGCGCGACTCCCTGAACGTGAGCCGTGCCAGCTCGCCGTCGCAGCCGTCGAGGATCGAGTGGGCCAGGAAGAGGAGCGCTCCGACGAGCTGGTAGGCCGGCGACGGCGCCAGGAAGAACGCGGCGCCCACGAGCCCGACGGCGAGGCTCACCAGCGTCATCGCGTCGGGCGTCACACGCGTCGCGACGAGCCGTCGCGTGAGGGCGAGCGAGATCCGCCGCTCGAAATGGCGCGACATGAAGCCCTCGCGCTGCTTGATGAGACCCCGCAGGAGCCAGGCTTCCGCACGCCGCACGTCGCCGCGCGCCGTCAAGACGAATCGGCCCGACAGCTCGAAGGCGCCGTCGCACTCCGCAAACGCGCTTCGGAGCTCGCCGAGCAACTCGCCGGCGCTCCGGTGGCGCGTCGCGCCCGCGAGGACGCGCGCCGGGTCCGCGCTCTCGATCACCGCGGCCAGCGACGGATCGACGTAGAGCGTCTCCGGGCGGAGATCCGCCTCGAGGAGCGACCGGAGCCAGCGCGGTTGGGGAACGATGTTCGCCGGCACGATCACGATCCGGCGCGCCGCGCGCGGCGTGTCTGGCTCGTCGGCGGTGAGCGTCGCGGCGCGCGTGCCCGCGAGCAGGTCCTCGGCGCCGGCGAGCGCCTTGTGCACGCGGATGTCCGCGAACCCCGCGCGCGCCGCCGCCAGGACGATCCTTCGCACCAGGGGCAGACCCGCCACGGCCGTCCCCGGCCGGACGCGCTCGGCCACGCTCGGCTCGGGCGGAATGACGAGCAGCAGCCCGTCCGTCAGCTCCCCACCTCACCGAGCGCGACACCGCGACCACCCGCGAGGCTCGACGCCCGCGCCGAGTGCGCCAGCGCGACGCAGAGCGCCGCCTCGTCGAGGTTGGCGCCGCGCGGTGCCTGGCCCCCCACCTCGGCGAGGAACTGGTCCGCCACCGCGCCGAACCACTCGGGATGGTACCCGCCGCCGGACAACGCGGGCGGGCAGGGCCAGCGGCGCGTGCCGTCGCCTCCGCGCGCGAGCACGAGCGTGTCGTCCTGGAGCTCGAGCGTGCCCTCGGTGCCGGTCAGGGCGGCCCAGTTGCGACGCTCGTCGGCGGCCCACGTGAGAAGGATCTCGGCCGTCGCGTGCGCGTAGGCGAGCCGCACCGTCGCCGTGTCCTCCACCGACCAGCGCGTGTGTCGCCGCGTCTCGAGCCGCGCGCTCACCGACCGCGGCGCCTCGCCGATCCAGCGCTGGACGACGTAGAAGACGTGCCAGCCGTGATCGGCCAGCACGCCCCCGCCCGCGATGCGAGGATCGAGTCGCCAGTTCGCGGCGTCGCCGTCGCTGGTCACCGCGGGGCGGGTGCGGAGCGTGTGCCACTCGACGCGCGTCACCCGGCCGATCGCGCCCTCGCGGACGAGCGCGGCCGTCCGTCGGACGATCGGGGCGTAGTGCCAGTTGTGGACCGTGTGCAGGACGCGCCGCGCCCCCTCCGCCACGGCCCGCAGCGCGTCGAGCTCGTCGAGTGACTGGACCAGGGGCTTCTCGCAGAGAACGTGGAGGCCCCGCTCGAGCGCGCGACGGATCAGTGGCCCGTGACTGGACGGCGGCGTCGAGATGTCCACGAAGTCAAGGCGCGTGTCGGCGAGCAGCTCGTCGGCGGAATCGTACCAGCGCGCGCCGGGCAGGTGCGTCTCGAGTAGGGCCCGCTGCCCAGGGCGTGTGTCCGTCGCGGCGACGATCTCGACGTCGCGCCGGCGGCGCCAGGCGGGCACGTGGCCCTGGACGGCGATGTTGCCGAAGCCGATGATCGCCCCGCCCAGCATCCTACTGGAGCCCGTGCTCGCGGACGACGCACCCCAGCGCCTCGTCGAGGATCGCGAGCCCGGCCAGGGCCTGCTCTTCGCGGATCACCAGCGGCGGGTTGATCCGGATCGAGGGCGAGTACGTCATGGCGAGCAGGCCGCGCCTCACGCATTCCGCGTAGAGCGCTTGGGTGACGGCCTTCGCCAGCGGCTCCTTCGTCGTCCGGTCGCGCACGAGCTCGATGCCAAGCATCAGCCCACGGCCGCGCACCTCGCCGACGCAGCGGTACTTCTCCTTCAGCGCCTCGAGGCGTGTGAGCATGACCTTGCCGACGCGCTCGGCGTTGGTGACGAGATCCTCCTTGAGGATGATCTCGAGCGCGGCGAGCCCCGCGGCGGCGGCGAGCGGGTTGCCCCCGTAGCTCGAGGAGCTGGCGCTCGGGTTGGACCAGGGCTTGCTGGCCGTGATGGCGTCCGTGGAGATCACCCCGGAGAGCGGGAATCCGCCCCCCATGCCCTTGCCGACCGTCATGATGTCCGGGACCACGCCGTCGTGCTCCGAGGCCCACATGGCGCCGCTCCGGCCGAACCCCGTCAGCATCTCGTCCACGATCAAGAGCGCGCCGTGGTCGCGCGCGACCGCCTGGACCGCCCGGAGGAAGCCCTCGGGCGGCACGACGTTGCCCGCGGTCCCCTGGACGGGCTCGACGATGATCGCGCCGACCTCGCCGGCGGTCTGGTACCGGATGACGTCGCGCACGAACTCCGCGCACGCGATGCCGCAGTCCGGATAGCGGAGCCTGAGCGGGCAGCGGTAGCAGTCGGCGTACGGCGACACGTACCGGCCCGGCATGAACGGCCCGAGGTGGTGCTTGAACTCGCTCCCGAGGAGCGGGAGCACGCCACCGGTCTTGCCGTGGAACCCGCCCCAGAAGCCGACGACCTCCGCCTTCCCCGTGGCGGCTCGGCTGAGCCGCAGGGCCGCCTCTACCGCCTCGGCGCCGCCGGAGAACATCTGGATGCGCGTGAGGCCCTCGGGCGTCACGGAGGCGAGGAGCTCGAGGAACTTCGCCCGCGTCTCGGTGGTGAAGCTGCCGAACGTCAGCCGCTCCACCTGCCGCTTCAGGGCCTCCACGTAATGCGGGTGGCAGTGGCCGACGCTCCCGACCCCGATCCCGGCGATGAAGTCGATGTACTCGTTGCCGTCCTCGTCGACGAGGGTCGAACCCGAGCCACGGGCCATTGCGAGCCCGGCCATGAGCGCGAAGGACTGGCTTCCAGGTGCGGCGTGCCGCCGTTCCTGCGCCACGATGCGCTGCGAGCGCGGACCCACCTCTCGGCGGTCGGTCATTGTAATAGGAGCCGCGGGGCCGGCACCCTCGGTGGGTGGCCCGACACGAGGCGCGCCTCGCCTGCGTTGGTCATGGCGCTTCCCATTCCACCGGCAGGCGGGGCCGGCACCCTCGGTGGGTGGCCCGAGCAAGGGCACGCCCCGGCTCCGTTCCGCCCGTCGCTATTCATTCCATATCCAGGAAGCGGAGCGCCAGGTGGGCGGCGATACGAGCCGCCGCCTCGTCGCGGTAGAGCGCGAAGCTCGGCCACGCGTTCACGTCGAGCAGCACGGGCTCGCCCGACGGCGGGACGATGACGTCCCCGCCGTACACCTCGAGGCCGAGCGCGGCGGCCGCGCCACGCACGAGTCGCGCCAGGCGCCCCTCGTCGAACGCGTGACCGGCCAGGCGCTGCTCCTTGTGGTAGAACCAGCGGAACCACGGCGGCGCGCCGTGCGGGCCGCCGCCGGCGCCGACGCCGTAGAACTTCACGAGGTCGCCGTCCACGTGGGGCTGGAGGACCGCGCGGGGGATCCCCCGCGCGCTGAGCTCCTCGAGCGCGCGGCGCACGGCGTCCGCCGTGGACGCGAAGACGACGTCGCCGTCCCGGGTATTGTGGACGTCGGCGCGCTTCACCCACACGGGCGGCGCGCTCTCGACGCGCCGGTCGCGCGTGGAGACGACGCGGCTCGCGATGAAGGGCACGTTCGCCTCCGCGAACGTCTCGATCATCCGCTCGCGGTAGGTATTCAGCACGGCGCGTGGCGTGTTCACGTGCGGCACGCCGCTCGCCTCGAGCGCGCCAAGCTGCTGGAGCGCCTCGACGCGCTCGCACATGAGAAAGACGAAGCGCGGCCGGACGTCGTCCACGCCGTTGACTTCGTCCGGGGTCTTGAGGATGACCTGGAGCCCCCGCGTCTCAAGATGCTTGCCCGTCAGTCGCAGGATCTCGGTGTCGTCCGACTCCCGCCCCGGCGAATGCGCCGCTTCCCGGAAAATACCCCAGCAGTACGAGCTCTCCACGCGTGCCCTCCTCACAGGAACGAAGTCCTTATGATACTCGCGCCGCCAAGGCGAGCGCTTCGGCAATCGCGACGTCGTCGGCCCGGTCCACATCCACGACGGTCTCGACCACCTCGCCGTAGAGCGGCTCCCCCGCCCGGCAGAGCCACGCGAGGAACTCGCGGAGCCGCCCGAGCCCGGCGGGCACCGCCTGGGTCCGCACCCGCTCCGACACGAGGTACATCCCGGCGGTCACGAGGTCGCCCGCCGCCTCGCCCAGATGGAGGACGCGCCCGCCGGCGTCGACCCGCACGTGCAGGGGGTTCTCGTCGGCGACGAACGGCGTCACCGCGAGCACGGTCGCCTGCGCGGGTCGCCGCGACGCGGCCTCGACGAAGCGCACGAAGTCGGCCTCCCGGCACCACGCGTCCACCGTCGAGACCAGCATCCGACCCCCGGGGCGCCGGGCCGTGACCTCGCGGAAGCTCACGAGCGACGACGGCGTCGTCTTCACGATGAACTCGAGGTCGAGGTCGGCGAAGCGCGATCTCGACCAGTCGACGACCGCCTGCTCCTGCTCGTTGACGATGACGACGAGCGACGCGATGGAGGCGGCACGAAAGTTCCGGATGACCGACTCGATCAGCGGCACGCCCGCGATGGGCACCATCGGCTTCGGCATCGTGAAGCCCGCCTGGCGCAGGCGACTGCCGTCGCCGGCTGCGATGATGCCGCCCACGACCGGCGGCGCGCTCACGGCAGGAGCGCCTCGAGATCCTTCAGCGAGTGGATCACCCGGTCACCGCGGCAGCAGGGCTCTTGGGCCGGGGCCGTCTCCTCGACCAGCCAGATGTGCCGCATGCCGAGCGTGCGGGCTCCGGCCATGTCGCGCGACAGCGAGTCGCCGACGAACGTCGCGTCGGCGGGCCCGAGCCCGAGCGCGTCGAGCGCGTGGCGGAAGATCCGCGGGTCCGGCTTCGCGCAGCCGACCTGCGCCGAGTCGACGAGGACGCTGAAGAGCGGCCGGATCCCCGCGTCGTCGCACACGCGAGCGAGGTTGCCGTAGAAGTTGGACACGATCCCGAGCCGGGCGTGGCGCGCGAGTCGCGCGAGCAGGGACGCGTTCTCGCCGAGATGCTCGAGCGCGTCGTCGACGAAGCGCCGAGCGATGCGCGTGGTCACCCGCCGATCGCCCTGCCGGAGCGCGTCCGCCACGCTCGCGACGAGGCGCGCTACCGTGGCCTCGAAGGAGGTCGTCGGCGGGATCGTCCCGACGAGCGCGTCGTCGGCCGCGTGGAAGAGCGCGTCGAAGCGCTCGCGCTCGACGGCAATGCCCTCGTCCCGAAAGAGCCGGTACACGCGCTCCTTCCAGGCGAGCCCGTCGGCGTCGAGCGTTCCGCCGAAGTCGAACAGCACCGCGGCATTCGAGGTCGTGTCCATCCCGAGCGCGTACGGTGACAGGGTTGGTGGAGGCGGTGGGAATCGAACCCACGTCCGGAAACCCTCAGCCGCAGGCGTCTACGTCGATAGCCGACCTACTCTACGGCGTCTCGTCCCCCGGCACTCCGGTTGGCAGGATCACCGGGGGACCAGCCTCAATAGTCTCGCCCCTCCCCTGAGGCCAGGTTTGGGACCAGCCAGCGGTGTATGGCGCCCGTTCCCGAACCCCGATGGCTCGATCCGGCGGGCGCTGACGGGTGTTAGGCCGCCAGAGCTAGCTGGTTGTCGGCAGCTATACCGTTCTCTCTATTTAACGAGGGGAGAGAAACCTCGAGACGCAGCCTGGACCTCACTGATCCCCGTCGAAACCTGTCGCCCCCTCCTCTCGGAACCGCCGGGCTCACCACGCGCCCCGGCGGCCGGCTCGCGCGGCCTTGTCCATCTCGCGCCGGACTTCGCGCTCCCGAATGGCCGCCCGCTTGTCGTGCAGCTTCCGGCCGCGCGCCAAGCCGAGCTCCACCTTCGCCCGACCGCCCTTGAAGTATAGACGAAGGGGGACGAGGGTCAACCCGCGCTCTGCGGTCTTGCCGACGAGCCGGGTGATCTCGCGCCGGTGCAGGAGGAGCTTTCGGTCGCGCTCCGGGTCGTGGTTGGCGTCGCTGCCGTGGCTGTAGGGGCTGATGTGGCACCCGATGAGCCAGGCCTCCTCGTTGCGGACCGTCGCGTAGGAGTCCTTGAAGGTCACGTGGCCGGCGCGGAGCGATTTCACCTCGGTGCCGCGCAGCGCGAGACCGGCCTCGACGGTCTCGAGCACCGCGTACTCGTGCCAGGCGCGCCGGTTCGTGGCGATCGTGCGGTCATTCGCGCTGGCGCTGGCTTGACTTGGCATCCTCGGACGTATTATGACTGACGCTGCTCGGGCCGAAGTGGCGGAATTGGCAGACGCGCATGATTCAGGGTCATGTGCCCGCAAGGGTGTCGGGGTTCGAGTCCCCGCTTCGGCACCAAACATCCGAAGAGATCTGGCAGAGGGAACTAGCTAAACGAGCGGTTGTGTCCGGTGCGAGGATCGTTCAGATGGGGCTCGAATCCCGGCTAAGGCTCTTCCAGTGTTGCACCTCTCCCCGCAAGCTCTCCACTTCCTTCTCCAGCGCGATCATTTTGAGCTCCCGCCCGACCACCACCTCCTCGAACTTCTCCAGCTCCTGGATCTTCTCCCGCAGGTCCGCCAGGACCTGTTCCTTCTCCTTGAGCACGGCGCTGAGCTCTTGTGTTCTCTCCGCGACGCGCGCTTCCAGGTCCTGGTGAGCCCTGCGCAATGTCTCCTGCGCCTGCTTGTGCTCCGTCAGATCTCGCGTGATTTTGGCGAACTGGCGTACTTGCCCGCTTTCATCCGGCAGCGCGGTCAGGACGACGTTAGCCCAGAACCTCGTGCCACCCTTGCGCACGCGCCAACCTTCATCCTCTACCCGGCCTTGCTCGCGAGCCAGCGTCAGGAGTCTTTCGGGCTTCCCGGCCAGGCGGTCCTCCCCGGTGTAAAAGCGGGAAAAATGTGTTCCGAGGATCTCGTCGTCGGCATACCCTTTTAGCAACCTGGCTCCGGTATTCCACGTCATCACGTGACCGTCGACGTCCAGCATGAAGATGGCATAGTCCCTGACCCCCTGGACAAGGAGGCGGAGATGCTTATCTAGACGCTGCCCTTCCTCGGCTGCCTTGCGCTCCGTGATGTCACGCGTAACGCAACGCGTGTGCACGAATTTCCCGTTCTCCCAGAGCACATTGGAGCTGATCAACACATACCTGATTGACCCGTCTTTGCGGCGCAGGCGCGCCTCACAGTTATTCAGTGTCTCGTGACGAGATAGGCGTCGGAGGATGTCAGCGATCACGTCAGCGTCTGCGTGGAATTCCGCAGCATGGCGGCCGATGAATTCCGCGCTGGTGTATCCGAGGAGCTCTAGCTCGGCCCGATTGGCCCAGATGATTCGGCCATCTTCGTCGACCCAATGAAACGCAATCGGAGCGTTCTCAAAGAAATCGATCAACTCCCGCTGCAGTTGCTGACCACCCGCGTCAGCATACCGGGCGGGGATTTGACGGACCAGGCTGTTAACGCGTGATGAGAGAAGCCTCATAGGCCACCTCTCGGGACACCCGGCAGGACGTCGGCGGCGGTGAGTTCCGCCTGCTCCACTTGCACGTTCTGTATACCCGACCGTACCCCGCTCGCCTCTTCCAGGTCCAGGCGGGAAAATACCCATTCCGTGCCCGTGAAATACCCGCCCGCGAGGGCCGTGGAATCAAAGGGGCCCCTGAGCTTGGGCCGCCACCCAGGCTCGATCGACATCGCCTGCTCGGCCCGGGACTCCGACCTACACCGGAACGGTGCGGCCGAGCGCGGCCGCCCGCGCGGCGGCCTCCACGACGACGAGGGCCCGCACGCCGGCGCTCGCGTCCACGGGGTTCGGCCCCTTCCCGGCGCACGCGTCGAGGAACGCGGCGAGCTCACGCCTGAGCGGTTCCTCACCATGGGCCGGCAGCTCTTCCTTCCCCGTGTCCACCGCCTCCCAGGCCGCGCCCGTCTTCCTGAACTCGCCCAGGTGGAGCGTGACCGTCCCGCTCCCGTAGTCGGCCACGAGGCTGCCGCGCTCGCCGACGATCACGCACTCGCGATGCGTGCCCGGAACGAAGTAGTTCGCCTCGATCACGGTCGGAATGTCGCCGTAGTGCACGATCGTGACGGACAGGTCGTCGAGGCCGCGCCCGAGGTAGTCGCGCTGGAGCGCCGCGACGCGCGTCGCCGGGTGATCGAAGAGGTAGGCGAAGAGGTCGAAGTAGTGGAGCGCATCGGTGTGGGTCACGCCGACGTCGGTGCGCGGCCGCTTGAAGCCGGCGAAACGGCCCGTGGCGTAGCGCACCGCTCCGATCCGTCCCCCGCGCAGCGCCTCGCGGAGCGTCGCGGTCACGGGATGGAAGCGGAAGATGTGCCCCACCTGGACCACGCGTCCCGCCGAGAGCGCCGCCGCCTCGAGCTCCTGCCCGTCCGCGACCGTCGCCGCGAGCGGCTTCTCGATGAAGCAGTGGCGCCCCGCGGCGAGGCACTCGCCGGCGATCGCGCGGTGGCTGTCGGCGGGGGTCACGATGTCCACGGCGTCGACGTGTGCGAGCGCCTCGCGGTAGTCCCGCACGCTCCGCCGCGGCTCCACGCCCTGTCGCTGGGCCCACTCGAGCCGCGGGGGCGAGACGTCGGCGGCCCAGAGCGTCGCGCCGAGCTCGCGCAGCACGCGCAGGTGCTTCTCGCCCCAGCGGCCGAGGCCCACGAGCAGGACGTTCATCGAGACCTCACTCGCGGACGAGGTCGCCGCCCAGGTCTTCGGCGACGTCGTAGCGGAGTCGGCGGGACTTCATCCAGCAGACGGCGAGCAGGTCGGCGAAGGCGACGAGCGCGCGGTTCCACACCCCGTACTTCGACCGGCCGAAGCGTCGCGGACGGTGGCTCACCGGAACCTCGATCACACGGTAGCCGTTCAGCGCGAGGAGCGTGGGGATGAACCGGTGGAGCCCGTGGTAGAGCACGAGATCGCGCAGGCACTCGCGGCGAAACGCGCGGAACGTACAGCCACTGTCCCGGATGGCCTCGCCGCTCAGCCGGTTGCGGACGCCGTTGCCGACGCGCGCTGAGAGGCGGCGAAGCCACCCGTCCCCGTCGCCGCGCGTCACGCGCCAGCCCGTCACCGCGTCCCAGCGGTCGAGGTGCGCGAGGAGCCTCGGAATGTCGTGCGGGTCGTTCTGGAGGTCCGCGTCCATCACGACCACTCGCTCGCCGCGCACCGCCTTGAAGCCCGCGTCGGTCGCCGCGGTCTCTCCCGCGTGCGCCTTGAGCCCCACCAGCCGGACACGCGAGTCGGCCTCCCGGAAGCCACGGATGATCGCCGCGCTGTCGTCCTGGCTGCCGTCGTCGACGAAGATCACCTCGAAGGCGAGCCCGAGCCCCTCGAGCACGCGCCGGAGCTCCTCCCAGAGCGCCGGAAGATTCTCCGCCTCGTCGTAGACGGGAATGACGATCGAGAGGTCAGGCACCGGGCTCGCCCTTGGCCAGGCGACTCGTGCCGAGCCACTCGGCGACGAGCGTCTGCGGCAAGGCCAGCCGGTCGAGCACGCGCGCGACGGTGTGGTTCACGATGTCGTCGAGATCCTTGGGATGGGTGTAGAAGGCCGGCATCGGTGGCAGGATCACCGCGCCCATCTCCGCGAGCGCGACCATGCACTTGAGGTGCCCGACGTGCAGCGGCGTCTCGCGCACGAGCAGAATGAGCGGCCGGCCTTCCTTGAGCGTGACGTCCGCCGCCCGCGCGATGAGCGAATCGGTGTGGCACGAGGCGATCGCCCCCGCCGTCTTGATCGAGCAGGGCGCGATCACCATGCCCGCCGTGCGGAAGGAGCCCGACGCGATCGCGGCGCCGATGTCCTTGATGTCGTAGTGGTGCGTCGCGAGCGCCTCGACGTCCTTCACCGCATAGGCGGTCTCCTCGACGATCGTCCGCTTGCCCGGGGCCGAGACGACCAGGTGCGTCTGCACGTCCGCGTGCCCGCGCAGCACCTCGAGGAGCCGGATCCCGTAGATCACGCCGGTCGCGCCCGTGATGCCGACGACCAGTCGCATCACAAGCGGAACCTCTTCCGAAAGACCTCCTCGCGGGTCTTCGCGTAGAGCACCTCCCACTCGCGGCTTCCCTCGGGCATCGGGCGGGAGTAGGACGCGAGGATCTTCCGCACCTCGCCGTCGATCGATTCCTCGAGCTTCGCCTCTTCGCTGAGCGCGCGGACCACCTCGGGGCGGAGATCGTCCGGCGCCTTGATGTGCACGCCCGGCGTGGCGCCGAGCTCCTTCACGATGAGGTCCGCGAGGTGGAAGATACGCTCGCGGCTCATCCGCATTAGAGGATGAACCCCCGTTCGCGGGCGAGCTTCTCCTTCACCTTCCCGAGCAGCTGTCGGTAGTCGGCGGCGGAGTCCTTGATCTGCTTGGCGTGCTCGAGCAGGAGCTGGCGCGCGTCCGCTTCGAGCTTCTCCTGGGCGGCGATGTTGTCGACGATGACGTGGCGCACGGCGGCCCGCGCCGCCGCCTCGTCCTTGATCTCCACGACCTTCCGCATCGTCAGGCGCTTGATGATAGCGTCGGCCATCCGACCTGCGATCTCGTCGCGCCGAGGCATACGCCTGAGCCTACACGCCCGCGACGCGGAGAGTCAAGGAACGGCGGGCACCGAGAACGTCACACACGTGCCGGCGCCGCGCGCGCTCTCGACGTGGATCGCGCCGCCGTGCGCCTCGACGAGCGCTTTGACGACCGCGAGCCCGAGGCCGGTGCCGCGGACCGTGCTCGTCTCGGCCGCCCGGTAGTACGGCTCGAAGATCCGCGCGAGCGCTCCATCCGCAATGCCGACGCCGCGGTCGCGAACCTCGACCTCGACCATCGCACCCGCGCGGCGGGCGCCGAGCCGCACCTCGCTCCCCGGCGGCGAGTACTTCACGGCGTTGGAAACGAGGTTGGACAGGATGCGTTCGAGCGCGTCGGGGTCGGCGTCCACGCGCGGCAGCGCGGGCGCGCAGTCGACGACGATCGCGCTCTTGGCGCCCCGGCGGAAGAGGTCGGCCGTCGCGGCCAGCACGGGCTCCACCGCCAGCGGCGCGCGATGGAGCGTCGGGGCGAGACCGCGCTCGATGCGCGAGAGATCGAGCAGATCGCTGACGATCCTCCCGAGGCGGGCCGCCTCGGCGCGCATGATCCCGGCGATCCGCACCACCTCGTCCGGTGCCTGCGAGCGCGCCGCGAGAATCTCGCTGAATCCCAGGAGCGCCGTGAGCGGCGTCCGGAGCTCGTGCGACGCGATGGCGACGAAGGCGGACTTCGCCCGGTCCAGCTCCTCGAGGTGGCGCGTGGCGCCGGCGACGCTGCGCTCGAGCTCCTCGGCGAACCGCCGCTGGCGCGACGTGAGGCGCGCGTGTTCCAGGGCCACCGCGACGTGCGCACCCAGCGCCTCGAGCGCCACGCGCTCGTCGCCGCCGAGCTCGCCGACCCGCTCGACGGCGAGCACGCCGATGGGCGCACCGGCCACGAGGAGCGGCGTGGCGACGACGCGGCGCGGGCGGCAGCCGCCCCCAGCGTCGGGGACGAACACCGACGACCCGGCGGCGAGCACACCCGCGGCCAGCGAGCCCTCGGCCATGCGGTCTCCACCCGCGATCACCAGGCGCTCACCGTCACGCACGACCAGCCCAACGTCGGCGACCCGCAGACACTCGATGAGCGCGGCGCGGAGGCGTCCGAGCGCGGCGTCGAGCGGAGTCGCGCCGGTCAGCGCCCGCTGGATCGCCAGGAGCGTCTCGTACCGCATCCGCTGCCGGCGCGCACGCGTGGTGAGCACGCCCACGAGCGCGCCGACGCCCGCGACGCCGGCGAGCGTCACGAGCCCCTCGCGCGTCTCCGGCGTGAGCCCAGCGCGCTCGATCTCGGCGAGCACGACCGGCGCGTGGAGGACGAGCGCGGCCCCGGCGCCCAGGGTACCGCCCGCCCCGCCGAACGCGAGCGCCAGCGCGACGACCGGGATCAGATAGGCGTGGCGAAGCGCCGACGCGGGATCACTACCCGTGAGCGCGATCAGCGCCGCGACCCCGGGAAACGTCAGCATCGCTGCGGCGGCGAACCCGCGTGTCACGGGCCTGTCCCGAGCAGCCGGTATCCCGTGAAGAAGATGAGGGCGCCGACGAGACCGGGGACGAGGCTTCCCGACCACCAGAAGAGCCAGCAGTTCCCCGCGCCGAGGAGCGTCAGGTAGAACGTCGCGCCCACGAGCCACTCGACGCTTTTCGGCAGGAGCGGATCGACGAGGTAGCGCGCCACGTATGCCGCCGTCGCGAGGGCAAGCCCGCCGGCGCGGGACCAGCGACGCTGGGCGCGGTTGAACAGCGCGCCGCGAAAGAAGCACTCCGCCGCGAGCACGTTCGCTCCGGCGTCGTAGGCGAGCGCGGCGAGGACGGCGGCGACCCCGTCCGGCCTGATGTGCACGCCCAGCGTGAGCGAGGCGGACACGAGCAGGTGGCCGCCGAGGACCACGCCGAGCGCGACGGCGGCGAGCAGCGCGCGCCGCGACACCGGGCCAGCGAGGCCGAGGGCCGCCAGGCGGCGGCGGCGCGCGAGCCACGCGATCCACAGCGGCACGGACAGGTACGCGAGCGCGCCCGCGGGGCGGACCGTCGCGGCCGCGGCGGCCGCCGCGAGGAGGACGATCGCGACGACGCCGGACCCTCGACCGCATCCGGCCCACGCGAGCGCAGTCGCGAGCAGGGCGCCATGCCCCGCCGCGACGCCGACCACCCGCATCGCGACGGCCGCGAGCGGCGTCCGGCCGGCGAGCAGCCGGGACGCCGCGGCCACGCACGCAAGCGCCACGAGCAGCCGCGCCGGCGTGTCAGCGAGAAGTGGCCGCGTGCCGGGCCGCCAGGGCTGGGAGAGCGCCCACATGCAGGTTCGCCGACGGGTTCTCGCGCGCCAGCTCGACGAGGGCCGCCACCGCGCGACCGTCGAGGGTCCGTCCGGCCTGCCTCATGAGGTACTCGAGCGCGGCCTCGCGGGGGAGCGCCGTGCGGTACGGACGATCCGAGGTCAGGGCATCGTACACGTCGGCCACCGCGACGATGCGCGCGCCGATCGGGATCGCCTCGCCGGCGAGACCGTCGGGATAGCCGCTGCCGTCGAGGCGCTCATGGTGGTGGCGGATCGTGAGCGCACCGGTGGCGAAGAACTCGAACGGTGAGACGATCTGGGCGCCCGTGAGCGGGTGCCTTCGCATCAGCGCCCACTCGTGCGCGTCGAGCTCGCCGCGCTTGTGCAGCACGGCTTCGGGCACGCCGATTTTCCCGATGTCGTGCAGGAGCCCGGCCTGGCCGACGATGTCGACCTCCGGCGGCCGGAGCCCGAGGGCCTCCGCGACGCGCCGACTCGCCGCGCCGACGCGCTCGGAGTGGCCGCGCGTGTAGGGGTCCTTCGCCTCGAGCGCGTTGGCCAGGCCGAGCAACGACTGGTAGATCGAGCGCTGCACCTGCTGATACAGCCCCTTGACGTCCGCCGCATAGCGGAGCGTTTGCTCGTACGCAGCGCTCAGCCGGCGGTAGGCGGCCGCCAGGTCGTCGCCGGACGGGAACGCGGCGGACACTAGCCGCGCTGCCATACGACCGAGTGCGGCAGGAGCGTCTCGATCAGCCCGAGCAGCCTCACCGGCGAAAAGGGCTTCGTCAGATAGTGGTCCGCGCCCGCGGCCAGCCCGCGCACGACGTCGTCGTCCTGGGCCGCCGCAGTCAGCATGACGATCCTCATCGAGGCGAAGCGCGCGTCGCGCCGGAGCTGGGCGCAGACCTCCAGACCGCTCACGTCCGGCAGGTGCACGTCGAGGAGGACCAGGTCGGGTCGGTGTGTCTCGGCGAGGGCGAGCGCCGTCTCGCCGTCGAGGGCTTCGACGATCAGGATCCGTTCGTCCTCGAGCGTCACCCGCACGAGCTCGACGATGTTGGGCTCGTCGTCGGCGATCAGGATCGTTGGCATCGCGCTCGATCAGCGGCAAGCGCGATGCCAGACGGCCGTGGCTGGGGCGAGGCGAAGTTAGCGCGCGCGAGGCAGCTCGACTGCTCAGCGGAGGGGGCAGAGTGCCCTGTCCGCTAGGCAGTCCACGGGCTCAGGGCGTGTGGCCGGCGGTCTGGAGCCGGACGAGTGCCCGGGCAAGCGCGGTCGTCGCCCGCGCGTAGTCGATCGCGTCCTCCGAGCCGCGTCCGGAAAGGCGGCGCTCCGCCCGTTCCTTCGCTCGCTCGGCGCGCGCGCGGTCGATCTCCTCGGGCCGCTCGGCGCGGTCAGCGAGGATGATGACCTTGTCGTTGCGGACCTCGGCGAAGCCACCCGACACGGCGAGGTAGTGCTCGTCGCGGCCGACGCGATACATGACCTCGCCGATCCCGAGCGTCGTGAGGAACGCCGCGTGGCCCGGCAGGACGCCGAAGTACCCTTCGATCCCGGGCACCACGACCTCCTCGGCGGTCTCGGCGACGACCAACCGCGTCGGCGTCGCGAGCTCGAGCGTCAGCCGCTCGGCCACTAGGCCGTCTCGCGGAGCTTCTTGGCTTTGTCCGCCGCCTCGCCGATGTCGCCGACCATGTAGAACGCCTGCTCGGGCAGGTCGTCGTGCTTGCCCTCGACGACCTCCTTGAAGCTCTTCACCGTGTCGGCGAGCTTCACGTAGCGGCCCTTCTGTCCCGTGAACACCTCGGCGACGAAGAACGGCTGGGAGAGGAAGCGCTGGATCTTCCGCGCCCGGGCGACGATCAGCTTGTCCTCGTCGGACAGCTCCTCCATGCCGAGGATCGCGATGATGTCTTGCAGGTCTTTGTAGCGCTGGAGGATGGACTGCACGGCGCGCGCGGTCTGGTAGTGGTCCTGGCCCAGGATATTCGGGTCGAGGATCCGGGAGGTGGAGGCCAGCGGGTCGACGGCCGGATAGATGCCGAGCTCGGTGAGCGGCCGGCTGAGCACGGTCGTCGCGTCGAGGTGGGCGAACGCGGTCGCCGGCGCCGGGTCGGTGATGTCGTCCGCGGGAACGTAGATGGCCTGCACCGAGGTGATCGAGCCCTTCTTCGTGGACGTGATCCGCTCCTGGAGCGCCCCCATCTCCGTCGCCAGCGTCGGTTGGTACCCGACCGCCGACGGCATGCGGCCGAGCAGGGCCGAGACTTCGGAACCCGCCTGCGTGAATCGAAAGATGTTGTCGATGAAGAGCAGCACGTCCTGCCCTTCCTCGTCGCGGAAGTACTCGGCGGCGGTCAGCCCCGTGAGTCCCACGCGCAGGCGCGACCCGGGGGGCTCGGTCATCTGGCCGAAGATGAGCGCGGTCTTCTCGATGACGCCCGACTCTTTCATCTCGTGGTAGAGGTCGTTCCCCTCGCGCGTCCGCTCGCCCACCCCGGCGAACACGGAGATGCCTCCGTGCTGCTTGGCGATGTTATTGATGAGCTCCTGGATCAGCACGGTCTTGCCGACGCCGGCGCCGCCGAAGAGGCCGGTCTT
>WNFW01000537.1_pt1 | contig 24774 bp, 26 predicted proteins | sample 5400131 | NCBI WGS metagenome assembly WNFW01 (sample SAMN13153362, study PRJNA577476) | soil metagenome | isolation source: 20 cm soil or saprolite under grassland replicate 1 | place: USA:California | collected 2016-06-15 | reverse complement strand
CCTCCCAGCGGCCGACGAGATCCCCGCGCCGCTTGTACGCGGCGCCGACCACGCGCGCGACGCGCCGGATGCAGGCATCGCCCGCCGAGCGGTCGAACTTGTCGTTGTAGGCGCCGAGATCGTCGATGTCGAACAGGGTGAGGCCGATCTCGTGCGAGTCGCGCTGCGCGAGCACCCAGTCACGCTGCAGCAACTCCTCGAAGTAGGCGCGTGAGTGCAGGCCGGTGAGGCGGTCCTCCCGCAACCAGGTCGGCAGCCCCTCCTGCGAGCGCTCCGCGCCTTTGAGGCGCTCGCTGGCATCGCGGTGGTAGCCGATGTAATGAGTGAGCTGGCCGGCGGGGCTGCGCACCGGCTGCACCACCATCTCGTTCCAGAAGAGCGAGCCGTCGGGACGGTAGTTGCGCACCAGCACGCGCGCCGGCTCGCCCCTGTCCAGCGATTCGCGCAGGCGCGTGCGCGCCTCCTGGTCGCGGTCCGTGCCCTGCAGGATGCGCAGGTTGGTACCCAGCAGCGCCGCCGCCGGATAGCCGCACATGTCCGCGAACGCCGCGTTGACGAACAACACCGGGCAGTCGCGGGCGGCGGCATCGCAGATCACGATGCCTTCGGGCGAGCTCTCGACCACGCGGCGCCAGGCTTCCGCCGACCAGTTGTTCATGTGTCGCGTCCGGCGTCCAGCGTCAGGTCGGGGGCGGCCGCGGCGCGCGCCAGCAACTCGCGCGCGCGCGTCCATTCAGCCGAGGCCTGGAGCCCGGAACGCACGGTGCCGGCGCGCCCGTGCAGGCGCACCAGGCGCAGGATCGATGCCGGCTGCGGCTCGGCATCCAGGTGCTCGAGCAGCTCGATGACACTCGCACGGTTGTTACAGACTGGTAGCATGTCGCAACCCGCCGACAGTGCCTGCCGTGCCCGGGTGACGACGTCCCCGTAGGCTGCGGCGGCCCCTCCCATGGACAGATCATCGGCAAACACTACCCCCTGGAACCCGAGCTCTCCGCGCAGCACGTCGCGAATCCAGCGGCTGGAGAGGCTCGCCGGGGCCGAATCCACCGCCGGAAACAGCACGTGGGCCACCATGACCGCCGGCAGGGCGTTGGCCATCAGTCGCCGGTAGGGGGCGAGGTCCGGGGCCAGGTCCGGCAGGGGGCGGCGGTCGACCGGCAGGGTGAGGTGCGAGTCGGCCACCACCGCCCCGTGTCCCGGGAAGTGCTTGGCCGTGGCCGCCATGCCCGCATCCCGCATCCCGTGCATCCAGGCGACCGCCAGCTGCCCCACGGCATCCGGCAGCGCGTGGAAGGCGCGGTCCCCGATGATGCTCACGCCATGATCGAGGTCCACGCACGGTGCAAAGGAGATGTCGACCCCGTGCGCACGCAGCTCCGCCGCCATCAACCAGCCCATGGCGCGCGAGAGCGCAAGTCCGGCGCGCGCGTCCAGGTCGAATTCGTGACCGATACGCCGCGCGGGGGGCAGGAGCGAAAATCCCTGGCGGAAGCGCTGCACCCGCCCGCCCTCGTGATCCACGGCCACGATGAGCGGCGGGGTGCGCTCGGCATGAATCGCGCCGACCAGTGCGGTCAGCTGCTCCGGGTCGGTGTAGTTGCGCGTGAAGAGGATGACGCCGCCCACCAGCGGATGGCGCAGCAGCTCGCGCTCCTCGGCGGTGGCCGAGCTGCCGGCGAGGTCGATCATCAGGGGGCCCAGACTCATGCCGGAGGCGCCGTGCGTCGGGCGTGCCGGCCACCTGCCGTCAGCAGCGCCAGCGATTCGACGTGCGTGGTGTGCGGAAACATGTCGACGACACCCGCCGCCTGGAGCGCGAAGCCGTGCTCGTGCACCAGTACCGAAAGATCGCGCGCCAGACTCCCCGGGTGACAGGAAATATACAACACCCGCTGCGGCGCCAGCGCCGCCAGCGCCGCCAACACCGCCGCCGCCCCGGTGCGCGGCGGGTCGAGCAGCACATGGGTGAAGCTCTGGCGCATCCAGGGCAGCGTCGGCTCGGGCGGTGTGGCGAGGTTGGCGAGGTGAAATTCGGCGTTGGCGATGCCGTTGCGAGCGGCGTTGCCGCGGGCACCCTCGATGAGCGCGCCCGCGCCCTCCACGCCCACCGCGCGAGCGACCGAGCGCGCGAGCGCCAGCGTGAAGTTTCCCAGCCCGCAGTACAGGTCGAGCAGCCTTGAGGCGCGATCGAGCTCCAGCAGCTCTGCCGCCCGCTCCACCAGGGCCTCATTCAGCGCGCCGTTCACCTGGATGAAGTCGACCGGTGAGAATTCCAACTCCACTCCCGAGCGCGCCAGGGTGTAGCGCAGCGGCTCGAGGGGCGGATCCAGCGGCACGACGGAATCCAGGCCGGCGGGCTGCAGGTACAGCCGTACCCCGTGAGTCGCGCCGAACTGCCGCAACCGCGCCGCATCTGCTTCCGAGGGCGCGCTCAGCACCCGCAGCACGAGCGCGCTGGCGTTGTCGGCGATCGCCACTTCGATCTGCGGCACCTGCTCGCGGATGCTCAGCTCGGTCAGCATGGCCGCGAGCGGCGCGATCAGCTCTCCCACGGGCGCTGCCAGCACTTCGCAGCGCGTCAGCTGGGCCACGTAGGGAGCGGCGCGCTCGCGAAATCCCACCACCACGCAGCCTTTCTTGCGCACGAACTTCACGCCCAGGCGCGCCCGGCGGCGGTAAGCCCACACCGGCCCGGCGAGCGGCGCCAGCCATCTGGCGGGCTGGACGCGCCCCACCCGCGCGAGCGTCTCGGCGAGCTCGGTCTGTTTCGCCTCCCGCTGCGCGGCGGGCGCCAGATGCTGCAAGGCGCAGCCGCCGCACACGCCGAAGTGCGCGCAACGCGGCGCGACCCGCGCCCCGGACGGCTCCAGCACCTCGAGCAGCTCGGCGTCATCGTGCTGTCGGTGGCGCCGCGTACGCCGCAGGCGGATGCGCTCGCCCGGGAGCGCCCCCGCGACGAATACGGTCTTGCCGCCGCGCACCACTCCCTCGCCCTCGTGGGTGAGCGCAGCGACGGTGGCGGTCTCGGCGGCGGCGGCGCTCAAGCCGCCTCCCAGGCGCGCAGGAACTCGGCCAGGTGCGGCTCGTTGCCGTCCTGCAGCAGCGTCTTCACGCGCTCGAGCTCCTCGGCGTGCTGCGCGCGCGAGAGCTGCCCGCGCAGCTGCGCGAAGCGCAGGTAAATGAGCCAGGTGTTGAGCACGTCGGTCTCGCAGTAGCGGCGGATGGCCGCGAGGTTGCCGCTCTGCCAGGCGTCCCACACCTGGCCGCCCTCGAAGCCGAGCTTGCCCGGCAGCCCCAGCAGACACGCCATGGTGGCGAGCGACACCCGGCCGCGGCTCTGGAAGCCCGACAGCACGTCCATGAGATCGGTGTGCCGCCAGTGGTAGCGGCTGAGGTAGTTGTTGTAGCGAAACGCGGGGTCTTCCGCTCCGGTCTCCCAGAAGCGCGGCGCGGTGACCCCGGCGAGCAGTGCGCGGTAGGTGAGCACCGGCAGATCGAATGCCGAGCCGTTCCAGGACACCAGAGCGGGCGAGAACTTCTCGATGCCGTCGAAGAAGCGTTGCACCAGCTCGCCTTCGGGGGACCCGCAGTCGCCGAGACTCCACAGGCGCAGACCCTCGCTGGTACGCAGCGCGCACGCGATCGCCACCACGCGGTGCTGCTCCAGGGACAAAAAATCCCCGCCCGTGTCCTGGCGGCGCAGTGCAAACATGGCCTTCGCCACCTGAGCGTCCGCGAGACCCTCGAGGCCGTAGAGCCGCCGCCCCAGGGCGACATCCGGCACGGTCTCGATATCGAACACCAGGGTGTTCACGCGGCTCTCATGAGCACCGCCACCGCCACCACCAGGCCCGCCTCATCGGTGAGCGTCACGTGTGCTGCCCCGATCCCCAATCCGTGGCGCACGCGCTCCCCGCGCGCCGAGAAGATCACCTCGGGCTTGCCCCACGCGTTCTGCACCACGCCCACGTCGCGGATCCACATGCCGTGCGCAAAGCCGGTCCCCATGGCCTTGACGATGGCCTCCTTGGCGGCGAAACGCATGGCGAGAAAGCGCTCGCGGCGCTGCGTGCGAGACAGCTGCGCGTGCTCCTCGGGCATGAGCAGATGTTCGATGAAGCGCGTGCCGAAGCGCTCCAGCGTGTGCGCGATGCGCCCGCTCTCCAGCACATCGACACCGATGCCGAAGATCATGCGCGCGCCGCCGCCATCAGCGCCTTCATTTCACGCACCGCCGCGCTCAGGCCCACGAACAGGGCGTGCGCGATCAGGGCGTGGCCGATGTTGAGCTCGACGATCTCGCGCAGCGCGGCCACGGGGCGCACGTTGTGGTAGTTCAGGCCGTGGCCGGCATGCACCTCGAGCCCGAGACCAGCACCCAGGCGCGCGGCCGCGCGCAGCCGCTCGAGCTCGGTCGCGGCTTGGGCGCCGGCGGCTTGCGCGTACGCGCCGGTGTGCAGCTCGATCACCGGGGCGCCGGCGTGCGCGGCTGCTTCGACCTGCCTGGGGTCAGGATCGATGAACAGCGCGACGCGCACCCCGGCCTGGCGCAGGTGGGTGGTGGCATCGCGCACGCGTGCCGCCTGGGCGGCGACGTCCAGCCCCCCCTCGGTGGTGATCTCCTGGCGCCGTTCGGGCACGAAGCAGCCGTCCGCCGGGCGCACCTCGGCGGCGATGGCGAGCATTTCGTCGGTCACTGCCAGCTCGAGATTCATGCGCGTCTGCAGCAGCCCGCGCAATGTCCGCACGTCATGATCCTGGATGTGGCGGCGGTCCTCGCGCAAATGCAGCGTGATGCTGTCCGCGCCCGCGGTCTCGGCGGCGAGTGCCGCGTGCACCGGGTCCGGATAGCGGCCGCGACGCGCCTGGCGCAGCGTCGCCACGTGATCGATGTTGACCCCCAGTGAAATACCGCCGCCCGTCATTGCGCCGCCTTTCGCGCTATCGACCTTGCCACGACGCGGGTGGCGAGCGGGCGGCCTTCCAGGCAGGCGGCGAGCGCCGCCTGCAACACCCGCCGCGCATCCCCGAGCGCCCGCGCGCCGCTCAGGCTCTCGCGCGCCAGGCTCAGGAGCGAGCGCCCGGCGAGCGCGCCGGCGCTGTCCGCAGAGGCGCGAACCAGCCCCTGCCCGGCACGGAAATGATAGTACCCCTGCGGCTCGATGCGCTTGCCGCTGTGCGCCTCGGTGGCCAGATCCAGGCCGTAGCCGAGCACCTCCAGCAGCCGCTTCTCGAACAGGCGCAGCGCCGGCTCGAGCGGCGCCCCGGCGCGCAGCAGGGTGAGCGCGCCGTGATAGTGATCGAACAGCAGGGGGAGCGGATCGTGGCGCGTCGTGAGCCTGATGAGCAGCTCGTTCAGGTAGAACGCCGCCAGCAGACACTCGGGCGGCAGCGCGGGGTCGTGCCGGGCGCGCTCCGCAGCGGTGAGCTGCGGCGCCTCGCCCCGCCCGCTCCATGACAACAGCAGCAGCTGGAAGGGCTGCAGCACTGAAGCGAGTTTGGCGCTCGGCCCGCGCACGCCGCGCGCGAACAGCGTCAGGCGCCCGTGCTCGCGCGTGAGCACCTCGAGGATGCGGCTGGTATCACGCCACGGCCGGTGGTGCAGCAGGTAGCCGGGAGTGAGATGGATACGGCCGGTGCTGCGGGTCATTCCAGTCCCAGCTCCCGCAGGGCGCGGGCGTTGTCCGCCCAGTTCTCCCGCACCTTGACCCACAGGTTCAGGTGCAGACGCTGCTCGAGGATCCCGTTCAGCGCCAGCCGCGCCGAGCGACCCACGCGCTTCAGCCGCTCACCGCGGGCGCCGATGACGATCGGCTTCTGGCCCTCGCGATCCACCCAAATTGCCGCATCCACCGCCAGCTGTCCGTCTTCTTCCGTCAGGCGTTCCACCTCCACCGCGATACCGTAGGGCACCTCCTGGTTCAGTTCCAGCGTCAGCTTCTCGCGGATCGTTTCCGCAATCCGGAAAGGCAGACCGCGGTCGGTGAGCTCGCCGTCCGGGAACAGTGCCGGGGACAGCGGCAGGTGCGCCGCAATGGCGTCGCGCAGCGCCTCGATGTTGTCCGCCTTGAGCGCGCAGACCGGCACGAGGGCGAGAAACGCGTGCCGCGCGGCGAGCTCGCCCAGATACGGCAGCAGCCGCTCGCGCGGACGCACGCGATCGATCTTGTTGACGGCCGCGATCACCGGGTGCGCGGTGCGGGCGATGCGCTCGAGCGCCAGCTCATCGTCCGGCAGCCACTTCGAGGCTTCCACCACCAGCACCGCGACGTCGGCGGCCTCGAGCGCGGCGGTCGCGGTACGGTTCATCGCCTTGTTGAGTGCGCGGCTCGCGTGGGCGTGCAGGCCGGGCGTATCCACGAAGGCGATCTGCGCCTGGGGCAAAGTGAGCACGCCCAGGATGCGGTGGCGCGTGGTCTGCGGACGCGGTGTCACGATGCTGAGCTTGTGCCCGACGAGCACATTGAGAAGCGTCGACTTGCCGACGTTCGGCCGTCCCACCAGCGCAGCGTAGCCACTGCGGAATTGCGGTGCTGGGGCGGCGGGGCTCAAGCGTGCCCGTCCGGTGCGGGGGATGTCTCGATCTGGGTGAGCATGCACTCGGCTGCCTTCTGCTCCGCGCGGCGGCGGCTCGAGCCGCGCCCCTGCACGCGGCGCCCGAGCTCGGGCACCTCGCAGCTCACCTCGAAGGTCTGCGCGTGGTCCTCGCCTTCTATGTTGAGGACGGCGTAGCGCGGCAGCGCCAGATTGCGCGACTGCAGGTACTCCTGCAAGCGTGTCTTGGCGTCCTTGAGCGCCTCCGGGTCGGGGAGCGCTGCGATGCGCGGCGCGAACAGCCGCGCGATCACCCGCTCCACGGCGGCGAGCCCGCCATCGAGAAACAGCGCGCCGCAGACCGCTTCCAGCGCGTCGGCGAGGATCGACTGGCGGCGAAAGCCCCCGCTCCTGAGCTCGCCGGACCCGAGTTGCAGGGTTTCACCGAGGCCCAGCGTGAGGGCCACCTCGGCGAGCGGCTCGCGGCTCACCAGCCTGGCGCGCAGGCGGCTCAAGTCCCCTTCGGATGCCTGCGGGAAGGCCGCATACAGGTGGTGCGCGATGATGAGATTGAGGACGGCGTCGCCGAGAAACTCGAGCCGCTCGTTGTTGGGGCCCGAGGCGCTGCGGTGGGTCAGGGCCGCGCGAAACAGCGCCAGGTCGCGCGGCTCGTAGCCCAGGCGGTCCTGCAGCCAGCGTCCCGGCCAGTCAACACTCCTCATGTCCGCCGATCGGCATGCCCTTGATGATGGATTACGCCGCTAGTCGCCGCTGCCGCCGGCGGTGCGCGCGATCTTGTCGAAGGTCACGTGCAACGATATGTTCGCGAGCAGCGGCGCCTCATCGTCGTACTTGGCCTCGATCACCCACGCCGCGCCCTCGCGCCTCACCTGGATGTCCTTGATGGTCGGATACTCGACCATGTCGATCTCGAAATGCCTGTCGATCGCGGTACGGAGCGCCTGCGCATCGGCCGCGCCGCTCTTGGCGTTGCTCACCGCCTGGTCAAGCGCCCGCGCCACCTTCATGTAGTTCAGATACAGCGGCGCGAGGCGGATGCCGCCGTAGAGCACGATCGCAAACGGCGTGAGCAGAACCAGCCAGCCGATTGCGGTGATACCCTGCTGCCTGTTACGCATCGATGCTAACCCCCCGACTGCTGCTGGTGCGGACCGCAACGCGCGCTGCGCGTCGCTCACGGAATGGCGGAGCCGATGCGGCTCCACATGGGACCGCCGGAGCGGCGCAGATCCCAATTGAACCAGATCCGGGTCGCCCTGCCGACCAGGTTCTCCTCGGGCACATAGCCCCAGCGGCGCCCGTCGTCGCTGTTGTCGCGATTGTCGCCCATCATCAGATAATGCCCCGGCGGCACGTCGCCGACAAACGGCTCCATGCGGCTGCCTGCGGGGGCGTCCTCGTCCCCGCAGACGTAGCCGCGCACGCCGCGGCGGTTGCACGCCGGCAGCACCGGCTGACGATCGAGGGCCACCGGACAGAATATGGCCTCGTGCTCATGGCTGCCGAGACGCTCCTCGGCCCGCGCCAGGTTCACATAACAGCCGTCGCTGTACCGGTCCTTCTCGATGGTGAAGTCCACCGGCCGGCCGTTGATCATGATGCGGTTGTCGCGCACTTCGACGTGATCGCCGGGCAGGCCGACCAGGCGCTTGATGAAGTTGGTCGAAGGGTCCACCGGCCAGCGGAATACCACCACGTCGCCGCGCCGCGGCTCGCCGACCTGGAGGATCTTGCGATTGATCACCGGCAGGCGCAGCCCGTAGGCGTACTTGTTGACGATGATGAAATCCCCGTCGAGGAGCGTGGGCATCATGGAATCGGAAGGAATGCGGAACGGCTCGAAGACGAAGGAGCGCAGCAGCAGCACCACCAGGGCGACCGGAAAGAAGCTGCGCGCGTAGTCGACGGTTCCCGGCTCGGACGTCAACATCGGCTCCCGGCCGGCGGCGCGCGCGCTGGCCGTGCGCCACGGAGCCAGCAGCGCCGCGTCCAGGGCCCACACCAGGCCGGTGAGCACCGTGATCGCCAGCAGCACCGCGCTGAAGTCCAGCCGCTCGGCGAGCAGCAGGCGCAGCACCGCACAGGCGAGCAGTACCGGCAACGCGCCGTACAGCGCTCTCATCAGCGGCGCGTCGGGCACGGTCTGCCGGCCGGAGGCGATCACGCGCCGCGGGCGCAGCAGCCAGTCATCGACGATACATATCAGCGTCACCGGCAGCGCCAGCCACGACAGAAGAACGATGAGCGGCATCAGCGTCTCTAACATGGGAACCCTTCGTTCGAGTGCGCTAGTGTTTGCGGCCTACCTGCAAAACCGCCAGAAACGCTTCCTGCGGAATCTCGACGTGTCCCAGCTGCTTCATGCGTTTCTTGCCTTCCTTCTGTTTCTCGAGCAGCTTGCGTTTGCGGGTCACGTCGCCGCCATAGCATTTTGCGAGCACGTTCTTGCGCAGTGCCTTGACGGTGGCACGGGCGATGACCGCGCTGCCGATGGCCGCCTGCACCGCGACCTCGAACATCTGCCGCGGGATGAGCTCGTGCATCTTGTCCACCAGCTCGCGGCCGCGCTGGTAGGCGCTGTCGCGGTGCACAATGATCGACAGCGCATCCACCTTGTCGCCGTTGATGAGGATGTCGAGTTTCACCAGCGGCGCGGCTTCGAAATGGCTGAACTCGTAGTCGAACGAGGCGTAGCCGCGGCTCGCCGACTTCAGGCGATCGAAGAAATCCAGCACCACCTCCCCGAGCGGCAGCTGATACTGCAGCGACACCTGGGTGCCCAGGTACTGCATCTTGTTCTGCGTGCCGCGCTTGTCATTGCACAGCTTCAGCACCGCGCCCACGTGATCCGGCGGCACCAGGATGTTGGCCACGATGATCGGCTCACGGATCTCGTCCACCTCGTTGGCTGGGGGGAGCTTGGCCGGATTGTCGACGTACACGACCCCTGAGTCGCGGCGCGCCACCTGGTAGATCACCGTGGGCGCGCTGGTCACGAGCGTCAGCTCGTACTCGCGCTCCAGACGCTCCTGCACGATGTCCATGTGCAACAGTCCCAGAAACCCGCAGCGAAAACCGAAGCCCAGGGCCCCGGACACCTCCGGCTCGTAGTGCAGAGCCGAGTCGTTGAGGCGCAGTTTGGCGAGCGCGTCGCGGAATTTCTCGTAATCCTCCGAGTTGACCGGGAACAACCCGGCAAACACCCGCGGCTTGATCTGCTTGAACCCGGGGAGCGGTGCCGCCGCCGGCCGGTGCTCCAGCGTGATGGTGTCGCCGACGGGCGCGCCGTCGATCTCCTTGATGCCTGCGACCACGAAGCCCACATCGCCGGCGGGGAGCTCGCGTTCCACCACCGGCTTGGGCGTGAAGCGCCCGAGCCGGTCGACGAGGTGGCTGCGGCCGGTGGACACCACGCGGATCCGGTCGCCGCTCTTCAGGCTGCCGTTCATCACCCGCACCAGCGACACGACGCCGACGTAGTTGTCGAACCACGAGTCGATGATCAATGCCTGCAGCGGCGCGTCCGGGGAGCCGCGGGGCGCGGGAATGCGCCGGATGAGGGTCTCCAGAAGCTCCGGCACCCCCTCGCCGGTCTTGGCGCTCACCCGCGCCGCATCGGTGGCCTGGATGCCGATGATCTCCTCGATTTCGCGGGCCACACGGTCGGCATCGGCCGAGGGCAGGTCGATCTTGTTGATGACCGGCAGCACCTCCAGGCCCTGCTCGGTGGCGGTGTAGCAGTTGGCGACACTCTGCGCCTCGACACCCTGGGACGCGTCCACCACCAGCAGCGCCCCGTCGCAGGCGGCCAGCGAGCGCGACACCTCGTAGGAGAAATCCACGTGCCCCGGCGTGTCGATCATGTTCAGTTGATAGCGCTCGCCGTCACGCGCGCCGTAGTAGAGCGTGACGCTCTGCGCCTTGATCGTGATCCCGCGTTCGCGCTCCAGCTCCATCGAGTCGAGCACCTGCGCCTGCATTTCGCGGTCGGCGAGGCCGCCGCACAACTGGATGAACCGGTCAGCGAGGGTCGATTTGCCGTGGTCAACGTGCGCGATGATGGAAAAGTTACGTATGTGCCGCATGAACCGCCAGGATGCTGTCGCGTGCTGCCGCGCCTTGAGCCTTGCGGCCGGCGGATTATAGGGAAGTTTGGCCCTTTGAGTAGCGCGCCGGCGTCAGGCGCGCGGGTCTCGGCCGGGGCGCAGCAGCCGCTCGAGCTCGCCGCGATCGAGGCGCTGACGACAGACCACCGCGCCATCGAGTAACAGCACCGGGACGTCGAGCCCGTGGCGGCGGCGCAGCTGCGGGTCCGAGTCGACGTCGACCACCTCGAGCGCGGGAAGCGCGATGCTGCTGCCGAGGGCTTGCAGCTGCGCCAACATCTCCTCGCACAGTGCGCAGTCGTGGCGATGCACGAGCGTCAGGCGCGGCGCCGCCATGGCGTCAGCGCCGGCGCGAGCTCACCGCGGCCGGCTCTTCGGCCTTCAGCTGGCTGGCGATGAATCGTACCGTGTCCGGGGGAACCTCGCCCACCGCCGTGATCTTGTGGCCGTCGATCACGGTCGAGAAGGCGGACGAGGAGCCCACCGCCGCCGACTCGGGCACCGCGGGCTGATCGGCCTGCTCGCGCCGCTGGGCTTCGACGAACACCGAGACCGAAGCAAGCCCGTCGGTAAACACCAGATGGTCCACCGGGTCGGCCGAGCCGGGCAGAGTCTGGGCCGAGCGTGCCGCCATGCGGAAGCCCGGCGGCAGGCGCATCGCATTCCAGGCCAGCGTCGCCGCCGCGGGCGCCGGCGGCCCCGATTCGTTTCGCAGCCACTGGAAGCCCGCGGTCGAGACGTCGGGCTTGAAAGCGGAGTCGGGGATGTGCGCGGGGAGCGTGAGGCTCGCGAACACGATCTGCTCGATGACGTGCCCACGCCTGTCGCACAGCTGGGTCTTGAGCGGCATGGCGGTGGAGTCGTCGATCCACAGCCGGTAGCCGTAGCGATACTCATCCTTGGGAGAGACCGTGATGACGTGAGTGCTGCGGCGGTTCAGGCGCGTGTGGGTGACTTCGCGGATGTCGTAGAAGCTCGCGGTCTGATCGTTGACGGCTGGAAAGCCCACCAGCGACTCCTGCGGCGGTCGCTGTTCGACCAGCACCGTGCGTTTGTCCGGCAGGTAGCAGGTAAGGCTCGGGCCGGCGCGGATAAACTCGCGCCCCGAGCCGTCGAGCGACGCCAGCCGCTCGGAAACCGTGCCGTCCTGCACGCGGTGAATGATGCGCAGCATCTCCACCTGACCGCCGTGCCAGTGCGAGAAGGTACCGTCGTAGTTGCGCGTCGTGAGCGCCCGGTTCATGCGCTCGAGCCATTGCGCCGGCGCCGATTCGGGCGATGTCTTCTGCGCCGGCGCCGATTCGAGCGATGTCTTATGCGCCGGGGCCTGGTCGAGCGATGTCTTCTGCGCCGGCGTACTTTCGGGCGAGGTCTCGCCCACCGGCGTGCGTTCGGGCGACGCCTCCCCGGCCAGCGCCGCCCCCGCGACCGTCCAGGCGAGCGTCAGGGCGATGAAGCGCTCGCTAGCGGACATTGCCTTCGGGCTCGACCGGTGGTTCCTCGGCGGCGGTGCCCGATTCGCTGGCCATGAAGGCCGACAGCAGATTGCGGCGCCCGACGGGGGAGGAAAACACGCTGTGCGCCACGACGTAGTTGGCGAGCTCGGTGCTCGGCACCATGGCGCGCACCGCGGGCGCGCGTGGCACGACATAGCTGTCAGCCGCGCCCGCGGCGGCGGCGGACAACACCGCTGCGGCCGGCACGCTCACTGTCGCGGTCAGGTGCGCGCTCGGGGGCGCTGCGGTAAACGGGGCCTGGGCGCGCAACCACAGAACCGAGCCCACCGCGACCCCTACGGCGACCGCGGCCCCGGCCAGCGGCTGCCACCAGCGCGCCGGCGCGCGGCGTGCACCCTGCGCCGCAGCCAGCGCCGGCTCGGCCAGGATGACGGCACTCACGCGGCCGGCGAGTGCGGCGTCGAGCACGCCGCGCTCGGAACGGATCGCCGCCCCGATCACTGCATAACGACCCCAGCGGGCCTTCAGTTGCTCATCGCGCGACAGGCGCCGGGCGAGCAGCTCGCACTCCGCCGGCGCCAGCTCGTCGTCGAACATGGCCGATAACTGGCTGTCCAGTTCCTCGTTCATCCGAGCTCCTCCGCGCGTCCCAGGCCACCCTCGAACACCTCCCGCAGGCGGCGGTCGATGGCCTCGCGCGCTCTGAAGATGCGCGAGCGCACGGTCCCCACGGGGCAGGCCATGGCCGCCGCGATCTCCTCGTAAGAAAGCCCCTCGAGCTCGCGCAGCACGATGGCGGTGCGCAGGTCCTCGGGCAGGGCATCAATCGCCGCGTTGACGGTGGAGCGGATCTCCTCCGTCAGCACCAGACCCTCGGGGGTCTCGGAATCTTTCATCCGGCCTTGCATGTCGTAAGACTCTTCGGTGTTGCGGTCCAGATCATACTCAATGGGGCTACGGTCACGGGAGACCACGGCGTTCTTGGCGGTGTTGATAGCTATGCGATACAGCCAGGTGTAGAAGGCGCTGTCGCCGCGAAACTGCGGCAGGGCTCGGTAAGCCTTGATGAAGGCTTCCTGGGCGATATCCTCTGCTTCCGCCGGGTTACGCACATAGCGCATGACCAGCTTGACGAGTTTGTGCTGGTACTTGAGCACCAGCGCATCGAATGCCCCCTTGTCCCCGCGCTGCACGCGGCGTACCAGGCTCAGATCACTTGCATCGGCGCTCATGCGCCCCCTCTATTCCCGCTCAGAGGGCCGCGGTGCCGTGCGCTGAGTAGACTGTGACCTCACCTGAAAGTTCAGCATGCGTCGGCGGGATTGCCGGTTGCGGTCGTGAGAATAGCGCCGACCCGCGTTGCATAGCGACATAAGTCCGGATCGCCCCCGCCAGGCGCGCCAATTGGGGCTGCGGCGGGGTGCTTTCACCCAGCAGGTACCCCGCCAGCAGGGGGTCTGGGAGCGAGAGCAGCTCTTCGAGTGCCCCGCGCTCCTGCGGCGAGGCCCACGGGAGAGCCTCGCGCGCGAAACGCTCGAGCATCACATCCAGCTCCTTCATTCCGCGGCGGCAGCGCCACAGCAGGCGCCGCGCCTGGGCGTCCAGCGCCCCGGCGGGGGTTGGCTGCGGGTGGCTCGGGGCGCTCACGTTCAGCTGTGCCGCTCGAGCAGCATCTTCTTGATCTCGGCGATCGCCCGGGCGGGGTTCAGGTCCTTCGGGCACACGTCGGTGCAGTTTCCGATCGTGTGGCAGCGGTAGAGCCGGAAGGGGTCTTCGAGCTCATCCAGCCGCTCCCCGCCCGCCTCGTCGCGGCTGTCGATGATCCAACGGTAGGCGGCGAGCAGTGCCGCAGGACCCAGGAAGCGCTCGCTGTTCCACCAGTAGCTCGGGCAGGCGGTCGAGCAGCAGGCGCACAGGATGCACGCCGCGGGGCGGTCGATCCGCTCCTGCTCCTCTTTGGATTGCAGCCGCTCGCGATCCGCCGGCACCGGTGTGCGCGTCTGCAGCCAGGGCTTCACGGAGGCGTACTGCGCGTAGAAGTTGCTGAGGTCCGGAACCAGGTCCTTCACCACCGGCAGAGCCGGGAGCGGGTAGATGCGGATCTCGGGGGCCAGGTCGCGCGTGGCGGTGGTGCAGGCGAGGCGGTTGACGCCGTTGATGTTCATGGCGCACGAGCCGCAGATGCCCTCGCGGCACGAGCGGCGGAACGTGAGCGAGGAGTCGACGTTGGCTTTGATCAGGATCAGCGTATCGAGCACCATCGGACCGCAGCTGCGGGCGTCGAGCTCGAAGGTGTCCAGGCGCGGATTTGCGCCGCTGTCCGGATTGAAGCGATAGATGCGCACGGTGCGCACCGCGCGCGTACCGGGAGGCGCGGCGTGCGTGACGCCCTTCATGATGCGCGAGTTGGCAGGCAGGCGGAATTCGGCCATAACGCTCCTTCAGTAGGTGCGCGCCCTGGGCGGGATCGACTCGACCTCCCCCGTCAGGGTGTGCAGATGCACGGGGCGGTAGTCGAAGCGGGCGCGCTGCGGCCCCTCGACCCACACGAGGGTGTGCTTGAGCCAGTTACGGTCGTCGCGCTGCGGGAAATCCTCGCGGGCATGCGCGCCGCGGCTCTCGGTGCGATTCGCCGCCGAGTGGATGGTGGCCGTGGCCTGCAGCAGCAGGTTCTCGAGCTCGAGCGTCTCGATGAGATCGGTGTTCCAGACGAGCGAGCGGTCGGTGATGCGTACGTCGGCGAAGGAAGCGAAAGTCGCCCCGATCCTCTGGATCCCCTGCGCCAGGCTCTCGCCGCTGCGAAATACCGCCGCATCCAGCTGCATGGCCTTCTGCATCTCCAGGCGGATCGTGGCGGTTGCGCGCGCCCCGTTGGCGTTGCGCAGCCGATCGAGTCGCGCCACCGCCGCCTGCCCGGCATCCGCGGCCCAGGGGCGGTGGCGGCTGCCGGGTTTGACGGTCTCGGCACAGCGCCGCGCCGCCTCGCGTCCGAAGATCACCAGATCGAGCAGCGAGTTGGACCCTAAGCGATTGGCGCCGTGCACCGACACGCAGGCCGCTTCCCCCACCGCCATGAGCCCGGGGACGACGCTGTCCGGATCGCCATCCTTGGGCCGCACCACCTCGCCGCGGTAGTTGCAGGGGATGCCCCCCATGTTGTAGTGCACCGTCGGCTGCACCGGGATGGGCTCGCGGGTGACGTCGACGCCGGCGAATATGCGCGCCGTTTCCGCGATTCCAGGCAGGCGCTCGTGAATGACGCCCTCCCCCAGGTGCTCCAGGTGCAGGGCGATGTGATCGTGCTCGGGGCCGACACCGCGCCCCTCGCGCATCTCCACCGTCATCGCCCGGCTCACCACGTCGCGCGAGGCGAGATCCTTGGCGTTGGGCGCGTAGCGCTCCATGAAGCGCTCGCCCTTTGAGTTGGTGAGATAGCCGCCCTCGCCGCGCGCCCCTTCGGTGATCAGGCAGCCCGCCCCGTAGATGCCGGTGGGGTGAAACTGCACGAACTCCATGTCCTGCAGCGGCAGCCCGGCGCGCAGCACCATGGCGTTGCCGTCGCCGGTGCAGGAGTGCGCCGAGGTGCACGAGAAATAAGTGCGCCCGTAGCCGCCGGTGGCGAGGATGGTCACGTGCGCGCGGAAGCGGTGCACCGTGCCCTCGCCAAGATCGAGCGCCACCACGCCGCGGCACGCGCCATCCTCCATGATCAGATCGATCGCAAAGTACTCGATGAAGAAGGTCGCGGCGTGGCGCAGCGACTGCTGGTAGAGCGCGTGCAGCATCGCATGCCCGGTGCGGTCGGCCGCGGCGCAGGTGCGCTGCGCGACGCCCTTGCCGAAGTGCGTGGTCATGCCGCCGAAGGGACGCTGGTAGATGCGGCCGTCTTCGGTGCGCGAGAACGGCACCCCGTAGTGCTCCAGCTCGATCACCGCCGCCGGGCCCTCCTTGCACATCAGCTCGATCGCGTCCTGGTCGCCGAGCCAATCCGAGCCCTTGACGGTGTCGTACATGTGCCAGCGCCAGTCGTCCTCACCCATGTTGCCCAGCGCCGCGCTGATTCCGCCCTGTGCAGCCACGGTGTGGCTGCGCGTCGGAAAGAGCTTGCTGATGCAGGCGGTCGACAGACCGCTGGCGGCAAGTCCCAGCGTGGCGCGCAGGCCCGCGCCTCCCGCCCCGACGACGATGACGTCGTAGCTGTGATCGATGAACTCGTAGGCGCTCATGGCGCCGCCCCAAAAGCCACCTTGAGGACGGCAAACACGCCGGCCGCCGCGATCAGCGTATGCACGAACAGCACGCTGACGAGGGTCACGGTCCGCGCCGCTGCGCCGTGAACATAGTCCTCCACCACCACGCGCACACCCAGCTGCGAGTGCCAGGCGCAAGTCAGCACCAGGAGAATGAGCAGCAGCGCCGTCCAGCTGCCGCTCATCCAGGCGACCACGGTCGCATGGTCGAACGACGGCAGCGACAGGAGCGACACCACGAACCAGACCGACAGCGGCACCAGCGCCACCGCGGTGAGGCGCTGCACCCACCAGTGCTGCACGCCGGACTTCGCCGAGCCCACGCCCAGCACCTTGCCCAGGGGGCTGCGCAGGCTCACGGGGCGCGCGCTCCGGCGAGCCACGCGCAGTAGCCGATGAGCAGCGTGAGGGCGATGCTGAGGGCGACCACCAGCCACGCGCTGCGCTGCGCCTGGGCGCGCTCCAGTCCCCGTCCGGTGTCCCACACGAGGTGACGGATGCCGGCGACCAGGTGATAGCAGAACGCCATGATGAGAGCCGCATACACCGGCTTCATGAGCGGCCCCGACAGCCACCGCGCCGCGCGCGCCTGAGCGTGCGCCCCGCTGGCCACCGCCATGAGCCAGTACACCAGCAGCAGCAGCCCCACCGACAGTGCGAGCGCGGTGCAGCGGTTCAGGATGGAAGTCGTCAGGGTGTACTTGAACTGGTACACCGACAGGTGAGGCGATAGCGGCCGCGGCGGCATAGACTAAAAATCAGGCCCCGCGGGGCGGGCGAGCTCGCGCGGCCGTGGGGCGCTGGCGTCGCCGGCCGCGCTTGCGCTCGGCGCTGTGATGCCGGGGGCGGGAGGGTCAGCGGGCGGGTTGGAAAAAGCTGCGCCTGGGTTCTTGCGATGCGGCGTCGGCATACCCATTAAGTCTGACAGAATTCGCAGCCGGCAGCCATGTAAAAGCCAAGGGAAAACAACGGTCAACTCCATGTGCAGCGAATGGAATTCGGTCCCGCTCGACTCTCTCGGGGTGCTGTGCGTGCGCGGCGCGGACGTGGTGTCGTTCCTGCAGGGACAGGTGTCGAACGATGTCGCGCTGCTCGGACCGGAGCGCTCGCTGCTGGCCGGCTATCACAACCCGCAGGGTCGCGTGATCGCACTGCTGCATCTGGTGCAGGCCACGGCGCACGAGGTGCTGGCCATCCTGCCGCGTGAGCTCGCCGCGCCCACGGCGAGCCGGCTCGCGAAATTCATTCTGCGCGCGAAGGTGAGCGTGGCAGATGTGTCGGCGAGCTGGCAGGTCACGGGTGTGGTGGCGCCCGAGTCGCCGGCCGGGCCCCCGCCGCCGTTCGCGGGCTTGCCGCAGGCCCTGAACGCCACCGCGCGCAGCGGCGACTCGTTCGCGCTGCGCATCGGCGCCCAACCGCCGCGCTGGCTGCTCATCGCGCCGCTCGCTGCCGCTTCAGCTGCGCAGCCTGCCGGAGCGCCGCCGCACTGTGAACCCGCGCCCCCGCAGGCCTGGCAACGTCTGTCGGTCGCCGCCGGCGAGCCCGAAGTCTTCGCCGCGACTTCCGAGGAGTTCGTGGCACAGATGCTCAATCTCGACGTGCTGGGCGCGATCGCCTTCGACAAGGGCTGCTACACCGGCCAGGAAGTGATCGCACGCGCTCACTACCGCGGGCGCGTCAAGCGCCGCCTGCAGCGCTTCGTGAGCCATACCCCGCTGCGGCTGCAACCCGGCGATACGGGCGCGCTGAACGACGGCCGGGCATTCAAGGTCGTGAACGCCGTGGCGCTTGCGGACGGGCGTTGCGAGTTTCTCGCCGTGGCGCCCTGCGCCGGCGAGGACTGCGCCGCGGGCAGGCCGCAGCCGCAGGCCGAGCGCGCGCGGGTGATCGACGCGCAGCAGCTCGCGCTACCCTACTGCCTGCCCCCTTGAAGGTCCCGCGCGGGCAAAGTGCCCGTGGGTCACGGCGCCTCGGGCCTCATGTGCGGGAAGAGAATGACGTCGCGGATCGAGGGCGAGTCGGTGAAGAACATGACCAGCCGGTCGATACCGACCCCGAGGCCGGCGGCGGGCGGCATGCCGTACTCGAGCGCGCGCACGTAGTCGGCGTCGTAGAACATCGCTTCCTCATCGCCCTGGTCCTTGCGGGCCGCCTGGGCGCGGAAGCGCGCCGCCTGCTCCTCGGGATCGTTGAGCTCGGAGAAGCCGTTGGCGATCTCGCGCCCGGCGAGAAAGAACTCGAAGCGATCGGCGATGAACGGATCGGCATCGTTGGGTCGCGACAGGGGTGACACCTCCACCGGGTAGCCGTACACGAAGGTCGGATCCAGCAGCGCGCTCTCGGTCTTCTCGAACAGCGCGACCTGCAGCTTGCCGGGGCCGTCTTCGCGCTCGACCTTGATGCCGTGCTGCTCGCAGCGTTTGCGCAGGTAAGTGAGGTCGCGCAGCGACAGCGGATCGACCCCCGGGCTGTGCTCGATGATGGCCTGCTCGAGGGTGAGCCGCCGGAAGGGCTTACCCAGATCGTAGGCGCGCCCCTGGTAGGTGAGCGGCTGCGAGCCGTGCAGCGCCTCGGCCAGCCCGCGGGTCGCCTTCTCGATCCAGTCCATGAGGTCACGGTAGTCGGCGTACGCCAGGTACAGCTCGAGCATCGTGAATTCCGGGTTGTGCTGCGTCGACAGCCCCTCGTTGCGGAAGTTGCGGTTGATCTCGTAGACGCGCTCGAGCCCGCCGACGATCAGGCGCTTCAGGTACAACTCCGGGGCGACGCGCAGGTACATGTCCAGATCGAGCGCGTTGTGATGCGTGCGGAAGGGGCGCGCGCTCGCGCCGCCCGGGATCGGCTGCATCATCGGCGTCTCGACCTCGAGAAAATCGAGCGCGTCGAGAAAGTCGCGCAGGTAGCGCACCAGGCGGGCGCGGGTGCGGAACACGTTGCGGCTCGCTTCGCCGACGATCAGGTCGACGTAGCGCCGCCGGTAGCGCGTCTCGGTGTCGGCGAGCCCGTGCCACTTCTCCGGCAGCGGCCGCAGCGACTTCACCAGCAGCCTCACGGCGTCCACGCGCACCGACAGCTCGCCGCTCCTGGTGCGGAACAGCGCGCCGCTCGCGCCCACCAGGTCGCCGATGTCCCAGCCCTTGAAGGCCTCGTAGGCGGGGCCGAGCGCCTCCTGTTGCAGGTACAGCTGAATCTGCCCCGTGCGGTCGGCGATTTTTCCGAAGCTCGCCTTGCCCATGACGCGCTTGAACATCAGCCGTCCGCCGACCGTCACGTGCGTCGGATTGGCATCCAGCCACTCGCCGCTGCGCTCGCCGAAGGAGGCGTGCAGCTCCCCGGCGAGCGCGTCGCGGCGAAAGTCGTTCGGAAACGCAGCTCCCTGCGCGCGCAGCGCGGCGAGCTTCGCACGCCGCTCCGCGATCAGCTTGTTCTCATCGCCGCCGTCGCCGCCGCCACCGGGCCCCGCAGCGTCCTTCCCCTGTTTCATGTCTTCAAACGCCCGCCTTGAGCGAGGCTTCCATGAACTGATCGAGATCGCCGTCGAGCACCGCGCCGGTGTTGCCCACCTCCACTCCGGTACGCAGGTCCTTGATGCGCGACTGGTCGAGGACATACGAGCGGATCTGGTTGCCCCAGCTCACATCCGACTTGGAATCCTCGAGCACCCGGGCGGCGGCATTGCGCTTGTTGACCTCCAGCTCGTAGAGCTTCGCCTTGAGCATCTTCATGGCGGTGGAGCGGTTCTTGTGCTGGCTGCGCTCGTTCTGGCAGGCAGCCACGATGCCGCTGGGCAGATGGGTGATGCGCACCGCCGACTCGGTCTTGTTGACGTGCTGCCCGCCCGCCCCCGAGGAGCGGTAGACGTCCACCTTCAGGTCCGCGGGATTGATCTCGATCTGGATGTCGTCATCGACCTCGGGCGAGACGAACACGGATGCGAACGAGGTGTGGCGGCGGTTGCCGGAATCGAATGGCGACTTGCGCACCAGGCGATGCACGCCGGTCTCGGTGCGCAGCCAACCGTAGGCGTACTCGCCCTGCACTTCCACGGTGGCGCTCTTGATGCCGGCCACTTCGCCCGGACTCGAATCGATCACCTCGCAGGCGAAGCCGCGCGCCGCCCCCCAGCGCAGGTACATGCGCAGCAGCATCTGCGCCCAGTCCTGCGCCTCGGTGCCGCCGGCGCCCGCCTGGATGTCGAGAAACGCGCTGTGCGAGTCCATTTCGCCGCGGAACATGCGTTTCAGCTCCAGGTGCCGCACTTCGGCCTCGAGGCGCTGCGCGTCGCGCTCGATGTCGCGCGCGGCGCGCTCATCGCCCTCGGCCTCGGCCAGTTCCAGCAGCTCGGTGGCGTCGCCGATACCCTTGGTGGCGCGGTCGAGGTCGCCGACGTCGCTCGTCAGCCGGGCGCGTTCGCGCCCGAGCTCCTGCGCCCGCGCCGGGGTCGACCAGACGGCGGGATCCTCCAGCTCGCGCGCCACTTCCTCGAGCCGCTCGCGCTTGCGGTCGTACTCAAAGAAACCCCCGTAACGAGGTAATACGTTCACCCAGATCCTTGAGTTGGCGCTTGAGCTGATTGACTTCCATAGAGGTCCTGGTAGCGGCGCCCGTGGACCGCGGCGCGCGTGCACCAAAGTGCGGCATGCTAACACCGCGGCGCGCAGCTTAGCGAGCGGCGGGCAGCAGGTGATCGATGAGCAGCTGCAGGCGCCGCTCGCCCTGGTACTCGTTCACTTCCAGTCGGTACACGAGCTGTGCCAGGCCCGCGGGCGGCACGAACTGCGCACCCTCCTCGAGGTGGTTGAAGGCCATCGCATCGAAGGCGCGACCGCTCGCGGGCACCTCCACCCACATCTTCACGTGCCGCTCGGCAATGACGCGCGCGCTGCGGATGCTGAACAGGCCGTCGAAACACGGCTCGGGGAAAGCCTGGCCCCACGGGCCGCCGGCCCGCAGGGCCTGGGCGGTATCGAGCGCGATCTCCGCCGGCGCGAGCTCGCCATCGGTCTCGATCGTGTCGGCGGCGGGAGCGCCGGCCGTCCAGCGGGCCACCTCCTCGTCGAACGCGCGTGCGAATCGATCGAGCTTGGCGCGCTCGAGTGAGACTCCCGCGGCCATGGCATGACCGCCGAAGCGCTCGATGAGATCGGGGTGGCGCGTCGCGATCGAGTCGAGCACGTCGCGGATGTGGATGCCCGCGACCGAGCGCGCCGAGCCTCGCAGGCTCGCCCGATCTGCGAGCGCGAAGGCGATCACCGGGCGGCGCAGGCGATCCTTCACCCGGCTCGCGACCAACCCGACCACGCCCTGGTGCCAGCTCTCATCGAACAGGCATACGCCGCTGCGCTGCAGCGCCCCGGGGCCGGGATCCGCTAGGCAGCGCACCGCCCCGAGTGCCACCTGCTGCATGCGCGCTTCGATCGAGCGGCGCTCCCGGTTGAGCTCATCGAGGCGCGCCGCGAGAGGCTCGGCGGTGGCGAGATCATCCTCGAGCAGGCACTGGATGCCGATGCTCATGTCGTCGAGACGGCCGGCGGCGTTCAGGCGCGGCGCCACACCGAAGGCGAGATCGCTTGCTGTGAGCTCGTGCGCCGGGCGGCCGGCGATGGCGAGCAGCGCACGAATGCCGGCCACACAGCGGCCGGCACGGATGCGCTTCAGTCCCTGCGCGACCAGCACGCGGTTGTTGGCATCCAGCGGCACCAGGTCGGCGACCGTGCCGAGCGCCACCAGGTCGAGCAGCTGCGCCGCCCCGCCGGTGGCGGGGAGCCCCGCCTGCTCGAGCCGGCGTGCGAGCGCCGCCATGACGTAGAACGCGACCCCGACTCCGGCGAGTGCGCGGCTGCCGAAGCGGCTGCCCCCGAGGTTGGGGTTGACGATCACGTTGGCGTCGGGGAGCAGTGCGCCCGGCAGATGATGATCGGTGATCAGCACGTCGATCCCGCGCGCGCGCGCGGCGGCGACACCGGCGTTGCTCGAGATGCCGTTGTCGACCGTGACGATGAGCGTCGGCGCGCGCGCCGCTGCCAGGGATACGATTCCGGGGGTGAGCCCATAACCGAACTGAAATCGGTTGGGCACCAGGAAGCCCACCGCGAACCCGAAGCTCCTCAGGGCGCGCACCATCAGCGCGCTGCTGGTCGCGCCGTCGGCATCGAAATCTCCGATGATCAGCACGCGCCCGGCCGTGCGGTGCTGCAGCAGCAGGTCCACCGCCGCCGCAATGCCTTCGAGCGTGCCCACCGGCAGCAGCCGCGCGAGCGAGGTGTCCAGATCCGCCGCCGAGCGTACGCCACGCGCCGCGTACACGCGCTCGAGCACCGGATGCAGATCCCCGCCGAGCGGCGCGCCTTGCACGCCAGGGGCGCGGCGCACGACCCGCAGCCTCACGCGAAGCCCCGCAGGCCCGCGCGCGGGCGCCGCCAGAACCGTAGATGACTGCCGCGGCGCAGCCTGATACGGGTGTCGTTGGCGATCAGCGTCACACTCGCCACCTCGCCGCGGCGCAGCGCCTCGAGCGCCGGCGACACGAAGCGCGCATCGAGGCGCGCCACGGACCGGGCGAGCGTGTCGTTGGCGTCAGGCTGCAACTCCCGTCCCACCTCCACGACCAGCACCACCCCGCGGGCACGCTCGTCGGGGAGCACCTCCTCCAGCCGCCCCGGAAGAGCGCGGCACAGGTCCGCCTGCAGACGCCACAGACCGCTCACATACGGATCCGCGCCGAAGGCGCGCGGCATGGGGCGCGCCGCGAGGCGCTCGGGCTGCACCGCCCGCCCCTCGGCACCCCACGGCCACAGTGACGTCACCGGCGGCTCGCCGCGGCGCCGGCGCGCCTCGTTCAGCGCCTGCCCGTGCAGCCACATCTCGATCTCGGCCAGCAGGCGCCGCAGGGGCGCCGCGGCGGGCCCCTGAGGCAGGGCCGCGGCGAGGTCCCCGCCCACGCAGCGCGCCGGCTCGGTGGTGGCGACGGCGGCAATGCCGGCGGTCCTGAGGAGAAAATCCCCGCACGACAGCGGCGTCAGGGTGAAGCCGGACACGCCGAAGGTGTCCTGAAAGTCGGCGGCGAGCGTGGCGAGCTCGGCCGGCGGCAGACGCAGGACGCCGCGATGATCCAGAGCCAGGCGCGCAGCGCCCGCACTCAAGTGCAGCGGGGTGGCGATCCACGGCGTGCCGCTCGCGAGAGCGGCCGGACCCGCCGGCGCTACCTCGGCGGCGGCGACGCACGCTGGGGCGGCGCCGGCCAGATCCGCGCGGCCGAGCTCGTGCGCGAGCCACTCGCGCCAACCGTGCTCGAGCGCCGCGCGCTGCCCGAAACGGCCCGCGCTCTCGATTCCCGGGGCGGCCCCCGCTACGGCGGCGGCGCCGGGCGGCGCCCCATTGGTGCCGTGCGGCAGGTACAGGTCGGCGATCACAATGACGATCTCGCGCACCGGCGCTATCGTAACCGCCGCATGCAGTTCACGCTCGAACCGGGTACGCGCGCCAACCTGATCCGAGGCTACTCGGCTGCCGAGATCCGCATCGGCCAACACCGCGTGCAGCGCAGCTGCATCGTCACGGCGGACCGCCTGATCACCGATTGGGAGCCGGAGAGTTTCGCCGACCTGGCGCCCGCTCACCTCGAGGCGATTCTGGCGCTCACACCGGAGGTGGTACTGCTCGGCACCGGTGCGACGCAGCGCTTTGCGCCCCCGGCGGTGCGCGCGGCGCTGGCGCAGCGCGGCGTCGGGCTCGAGGCCATGCCGCTGGGTGCGGCCTGCCGCACATTCAACGTTCTGGTTCAGGAGGAGCGGCGGGTCGCCGCGGCGCTGTTTCTGCGCTAGCGCCCCGGGGCGCTAAGGGTGATCGGCAGAAGACACAAGGGGAGGCTCAACCAACCAAACAATCATTCGAAGCTGACAGACTCGAACAATTTCATTCGAAGCTGACAGACTCGAACAATTGCACTGTTTTTCTTGTTGCGGACCGTTATTGCTCTTGTCGCGACTCCCTCCACCCTGTGTCTTCTGCCGGTTACCCTTCCGCCTTTGGCTGTCGTCGTTAGGAGACAGGCGGCATGTTAAACATGTCGCGGAAGCCGGTGCAAGCTCTTTGAGGGACGAAGATTTTCTCGCGCCGCCTGCTGGGGCCTTTCCCCCATGCGTGCGCAGTGCCCGGGCCTTGAGTTTTGCCGGGCCTTTCCACCAGCACGACTGGAGTAATCAAGAAGTTACGATCCATATGTCACGTAAGTCCTAAGGCCGCTGGCGCCGCAGCCGCGCGCGCTAGCGCGCAGTCTGGCCAGCCGCCGGGAGCGTCGGCGGCAACACCGCGCCTCGCCAGATGCCTCCGGCGCTCCAGGCTCGCCAGGCAAAGCGCAGCCAACGTGCGAGCGCGAGCGCAATCCACAACGCCCAGGCGAAC
>WNFW01000511.1_pt1 | contig 24793 bp, 20 predicted proteins | sample 5400131 | NCBI WGS metagenome assembly WNFW01 (sample SAMN13153362, study PRJNA577476) | soil metagenome | isolation source: 20 cm soil or saprolite under grassland replicate 1 | place: USA:California | collected 2016-06-15 | reverse complement strand
TGGCACTGGCCGTAGCAGTGACGACCGTGCAGGCGGATGAGCATGGCCGCCACGGCGGTCCCCGCGCCGAGCGTCTCGATGCGCGCCACGGCCACAACCACTACTACCCGGACCGCGGGGGGTTCGTGCGCGGAGTTCCCGGCAGACCCGTCGTCGTCGAGCGCGGAGGCGGGCGCTACTTCTATTCGGGCGGTGTCTGGTACGCGCCGCGCGGGCCGAGCTTCCTGGTCGTGGCGGCGCCGGTGGGCGTGTTCGTGCCGGTGCTGCCGCCGTTCTACACCACGGTGTGGGTGGGGGGCTTCCCCTACTACTACGCCAACGACACTTACTATGCCTGGCGCGACACGGAGAATGGCTACGAGGTCGTGGACCCGCCGGCCGACCCGAGCGTGAGCACCCAGGCGCCGCCGAGCGACGAGTTGTTCATCTACCCCCAGCGCGGTCAGTCTGCAGACAGCCAAGCGAGCGATAAGTACGAGTGTCACAGGTGGGCGTCGTCCCAGACCGGCTTCGACCCGACCCAGTCCGGCGGTGGAGTGCCCCCGGAGCAGACCCAGCAAATGCGCGGCGAGTATCAGCGCGCCATGCGCGCCTGTCTCGAGGGACGGGGCTACAGCGTCAGGTAGGATCCGGGCGGCGCCGGCTGGCTCAGGCGCTAAGGTGCCTGCCGGCGGGCGGAGACGCCGGACTCGCCGGCGGGCGGCAGGGAAAACAGCACGATGCCGCTCGGCGACACGTAGCTCGGCGCCGTCAGCGGAGATTCGGCATCGATCACGGTTCCGTCGGGAATCGCGCACTCGGCATCGACGATCGCGCGCCTGATGCGGCAGCCCCGGCCGATCCGCACGTTCGGCAGGATGACGGAGTCCTCGATGACCGTGTGGGCGCCGACCTCGCAGCCCATCGAGAGCACCGAGTGCCGTACCTCCCCGAAGATCTCGCAGCCCGCGCACACGATCGACTCCCGGGCCACGCCGCGGCCGCTGAACCTCGCCGGAGGCAGCTGGCTGAGCGGCGTCCAGATCGGCCACGCGGGGTCATGGAGGTCGAGCCGGGGCCGTTCGGCGAGCAGCTCCATGTTCGCGAGCCAGTAGCCGTCCACGGTGGCGACGTCGCGGCAGTAGCCTGCATCGTCGGTCGCGGCATCGCGGAACGGAAGGCCGAGAACCCTGAGGCCGGCGGCGAGGGCGGCCGGCAGGATGTCGTGGCCGAAATCGTGCCAGGAGCCCGGGTCGATCGCGTCCTTGCGCAGCAGATCGATGAGTGAATTCGTGTCGAACACGTAGACCCCGAGCGACACCAGAGCCCGCTCGGCGGCCCCGTGGCCGTTGACCGCCGCCAGCGGCTTGTCGGCGAAGGTCCTCACCCAGTGGTCCGTATCGGTGCTGAGAACGCCACTCTGCCCGACATCCGCGAGCGGCAGCTCCATGTAGGCGAGCGTCACGTCCGCGTTCCGCCGGCGGTGCTCACCGAGCAGGCGCGCGTAGTTCATGCGGCAGAGGTGATTGCCCGCCAGCACCAGCACTTCGGTCGGGGCATGCTCACTGATGACATGGATGTTCTGATAGGCGGTATCCGCCGTTCCCCGGTAGCAATCGTGGTTGCGGCAGCGCTGGGCCGGCCACAGCTCGATCGACTCGCCCGACCTGGGCCACAGCCGGCTCCACCCGTCGCGCAGGTGCTGGATGAGCGAGTGCGCCTTGTGCTGCGTCGCCACCCCGACGCGCCGGATTCCCGAGTTCGTGCAGTTCGAGAGCGCAAAGTCGATGCTGCGGTACAGTCCGGCGAAAGGCAGGGCCGCCATGCAGCGCCAGTGCGTGAGCGCCTCGAGTGGCGTGCCGTCACCCGAGGTCAGGATGGCGGCGAGCACATCCTCCTCGAGGCGCGTCTCGCTGCAGGGCACCCGGCGGCGCAGGTTGTCGATGCGGGGGAGGGCGACAGGAGTCGCAGCGGGCGTTCCCTGCACCGCGTTGGCGTCAGACTTGCCTGCGGGGGGCATGCAGTGGTCTGACGAGTGGGGGTGAATCCTGTCGTTCCATGTGTCTTCGCATGGTCCCTCCCGACGCAGCCCGCTCCCGGTTGCGCGTCCGTGCGAGCGGGCGAGCGATGCTCGCGCCGGGCGTCCTCGGGGTAAATCGAGGAATCGCCTGGGGTCCGGGGTGGCGGTTTCCACCATCCCCCGCCTGCCCACGGTAGGTCGGCGGTGGGATTTTGGCGGCGGCCGGACTTACAATGTCAGGTCGAGACTTGGGGGGATCGGGGCAACCGGGGGGTTCGGTCATCCATGGGCACTTCGCGCCGACGGCGCACTTCCTCGGCTACATCGTCCCGGGAGGCGCGGCGCACCGCGCGGGGCGCGCAGCCGAAAGGCGCGCCGGCGGGGAAGCGCCGCGAGGTCCATCAGGCCGTGGCGGTACCGAGCGACGCCACGACGGCGGCCCTGAGCGCACCGCGTCCCGACTTCCCCGTAGTCGCCATCGGAGCCTCGGCCGGCGGGCTGGAGGCGTTCAAGCGATTCATGGGCGCGATGCCCGCCGACGGCGGGATCGCCTTCGCGCTGATTCCACACCTCGATCCGAACCATGCAAGCCTCATGGTCGAGCTGCTCGCCAAACACACGCGCATGCCGATTCACGAAGCCGGTCACGGCATGGCGATCGAGCGCAATCACGTGTACGTGATCCCGCCCAACCACTATCTCGCCTTCAACGCGGGCGCGCTGGAGCTGAGTCGCCCGCCGGAGGCGCGCGGCCGGCAGACCGCGATCGACTTTTCCTTACGCTCACTCGCCGAGGATCGAAAGGAAAAGGCCATCGGCGTGATCTTCTCAGGCACCGGCAGCCACGGCACTGCCGGCATCAAGGAGATCAAGTTCGTCGGCGGTATGGTCATGGTGCAGGATCCGGCCACGGCCGAATACGACCAGATGCCGCGCAGCGCGATCGCCACCGGCCTGGTCGACTACGTGCTCACTCCCGAGGACATGCCCGCCGCGCTCCTGCGCTACGTCAACCACGCCTACCTGCAGGCCGGGACAGAGAGCGTCTCGCCCGGGCAGGAGGCAGCCGAGACGGTCAAGCGGGTTCTGGCCCTGCTTCGAACGCGGACCCGGTACGACTTCAGGTGCTACCGCAAGAGCATGCTGATGCGCCGCGTGCAGCGGCGCATGGGGCTGCTGCACCTCGATCGGGTGGACGATTATCTCAAGCGGTTGCGGGATAACCCCGAAGAGGTCGCGGCGCTCGACAAGGACCTGCTGATCGGGGTGACGGCATTCTTCCGGGAGCCGGAAGCCTTTGCGGTGCTCACCGAGCAGGTCATCCCCGGCCTCATCCGTCGCGCGGACGGGGATCAGGCGATCCGCGTGTGGTGCTGCGGATGCGCCACCGGCGAGGAGGCCTATTCGCTCTCGATGGTGCTGATCGAGCAGTTCACCGCAGTCAAGCGCGTTCCCAACTTTCAGATCTTCGCCAGCGACGTTTCCGAGGCCTCCCTCGAGGTGGCGCGCCAGGGAAGCTATCCCGAGAGCATCGTCAGCGACGTATCGCCGGAGCGCCTGCGCAGGTTCTTCACCGGGGTCGGCGAAAACCATTACCAGGTCAGCAAGCAGATTCGCGACCCCATCATTTTTGCCCAGCAGAACATGCTGTCCGATCCGCCGTTCTCCAAGCTCGACCTGATCAGCTGCCGGAATCTGCTGATCTACCTCGAGCCCGAGGTGCAGGCGAAGGCGATCCAGATGTTCCACTTCGCTCTCACGGACGGCGCTTACCTGATGCTCGGTCCCTCGGAATCGATCGGGCGGGCGCTCGAGCTCTTCGAGCCGGTCACCAGGAAGTCGCGAGTGTATCGGCGCCTCCCGCAGGGGCGGCCGACCCGACTCGAGCTGCCCCTGGTGCCGCGGCGCGGTCGCGAAGCCGCGACGGCCAAACCGGGGACCGGGGCGCGGGGCGAGCTGCGCACCAGCGAGCTGATGCAGCACGCGCTGACCCACTATGCGCCCGCCTCGGTGCTCATCAATCGCGGTTACGAGATCCTCTCGATGCAGGGTCCGCTGGTGGACTACCTCGAGTTCCCGCCCGGGCAGCCCACGCAGAACCTGCTGACGCTCGCCCGGCAGGGGCTGCGCACGAAGATACGGGCGCTGTGCCAGAAGGCGATAGACGGCAACGCTCCGGTCGTCGACTCGAGCGCGCACGTCAGGCGCAACGGCCAGTACATTGCGTGCTCGATGACTGCCCGGCCGATCATCGAGCCCCGCGACGCGCAAGGGTGGCTCCTGGTCGTGTTCCAGGACCGCTTCGACGAGCGCGCCGAGCCCCCGACCAGCGCGCCTCCCGCACCCGAGTCGCCCTTCGTGCGCCAGTTGGAGGATGAGCTGCGGACGGCGCGCGACGACCTGCGGAGCTCCAGTGAGGACTTCGAGAGCGCCAACGAGGAGCTCAAGGCTTCCAACGAGGAAGTCATGTCGGTCAACGAGGAGCTGCAATCGGCCAACGAGGAGCTCGAGAGCTCCAAGGAAGAGCTGCAGTCGCTCAACGAGGAGCTGAGCACCGTCAACAGCCAGCTTCAGGACAAGGTGGACGAGCTCGACCGCGCCAATGCCGACCTCACCAGCCTGCTCGATAGCACCGAGATCGCGACGCTGTTCCTCGATACGGAGCTGCGCGTCAAGCGCTTCACGCCCGGAATCACGGATCTCGTGAATCTCCGCCCGGGAGATCTCGGACGCCCGGTCGCCGATTTCGCCACCAATTTTCAGGACGATCCGCTGCTCGCCGACTGCCGCCGCGCGCTGGAGAAGCTCACCAGCGTCGAACGGCAGATGCAATCCTTCGGCGGCCAATCCTGCATCCGGCGCGTATTTCCCTACCGTACCGGCGGCAACCGCATCGAAGGCCTGATCGTCACCTATACCAACATTTCGCAGCTCGTCGCAGCGCGCAAGCTGATCGACGAGGGAGAGGCCTATCGCCTCGTGGTCACCCACCTGCCGGTGGCGGCGATCTTCGTGAGCGACACGCACCTCTACATCAACGACGCAGCGGAAGCGCTCACCGGTTACCGCCAGGGCGAGCTGGCCACGCTCGATGCCTGGTTCGCCGCCCTGTTCGGCGCCAGGAAGGAGGAGGTTTCCATACTCTACGAGGGGCGCAAGAAGCGCGGGCGCACGGATGCGATCGTGGTCACCCTCACCCGCAAGGACGGAGCGCAGCGGACCATCGAGCTGAGTGGGGCACCGTCCGACGGCATCGAGATCATCATCCTGCGCGATGTGACCGAGAAACGACTGTTGCAGCGGCAGGTGCTGGAGATCGCCAGTCGGGAGCAGCAGCGTGTCGGGCAGGAGCTGCACGACGTGCTGCTGCAGGATCTCACCGGCCTCGCGCTGCTCGCCGACGCGGCGCGCCACGGTCTCGGCGCCGAGGGCGGCGGCCGGGAGCTGATGGCGAAACTCGCGGGCGGGCTCGAGCAGCTGAACGCCAAGGTGCGCGCGCTCTGTGAAGGCCTGATCCCGGAGGAGATCGATGAGGGGGACCTCAAGTCCGCGCTCGAGGCGCTGTGCGAGAGCACGCGCGACGCGCACGGCCTGAGCGTCACCCTGGAAGCGGATCCGCTCGAGGACCTCGATCCGCAGACCGCTCATCAGTTCTATCGCATTGCGCGGGAGGCGGTCGCGAACGCGGTGAGGCATGGGCACCCCCGCAGCGTCGTGATCCGGCTGCTGCAGCGGGATGCGGGGGCGCTCGCTCTGGAGATCGCCGACGACGGCGTCGGGTTCGATGAATCGCAGCGCCGCGACGGCGGGTTGGGGTCGAGAATCATGCAGTATCGCTGTGCAACGCTCGGCGGGCAGCTGCAGATCCTGCAGCGCGAGGGGGGCGGGACGATCGTGTCGTGCAGCACTTCACGCACGCAGGTGCCTAGCGGTCGTGGTCGCTAGAGGCTCGCCGCGCAGATCCTCCGCCGCCGCGACGAGTGGCGGGTCCGTGGCCCACCGGCGGATCCGGGTCTTCATCGTCGACGACCATCCGCTGGTTCGCGAGGGGCTGCGGGCCCGGATCGCACAGGAGGCGGGCATGGAGGTGTGCGGCGAGGCGGACAGCGCTGCGGCCGCCACGGCCTCACTGCGGCGCGCAAAGCCCGACGTCGTGATCGTCGATCTCGGCCTCAGCGACATGCACGGCCTGCGCCTCATCGAGACCATCCGATCGAGCGACCCCGACATCAAAATCCTGGTCCTGAGCGCCTACAGCGAGACCCTCTATGGAGAGCGGGCCTTGCGCAGCGGCGCCGACAGCTACGTGAACAAGCAGCAGCCGCCGGGCACCATCATCGGGGCGATTCGCGCCACGGCGGCCGGTAAGCGCTACCTCAGCAAGGAGCTGGCCGACAGGCTCCTCGAGCTGGTGCTCCACCGGCGAAGCGGCGGCTCGGCCGGGGCGCGCGAGCTCAGCCCGCGGGAGCTCGAGGTCTTCGAGCTCATCGGCAACGGCAAGAGCACCCGCGACATCGCGCAGCAGCTGGGGCTCTCCGTGCATACCATAGAGACCCACCGCGAGAAGCTGCGCGCCAAGCTCCTGCTGCGCAACGGCCGCGAGCTGACCCAGGCGGCCGTGCGCTGGGTGCTCGAGAATCGCTGAGCCGCGGTGCATCTCCAAAGCGGTCACGCTCATTTGACGGCGCCGACGGTGAATCCAGCGATGAAGCGATCGAGGAACAGGTTGTAGAGCAACGCGATCGGCAGGCTGGCGATGAGGCATGCGGCCATCAGCCCTCCCCAGTAGTAAACGTCGCCACGCACCAGAAAAATGGGGATGCCGGTCCCTATCATCTGATTCGCTTCCGAAGAGAGAAACGTCAATGCGTATACGAACTCCTGGGTAACCAGGGTGAAGGTGAAGATCACCACGGTGAGAATTCCCGAGGTGGAGATCGGAATCACCATCCTGACGAAAGCGCCAAAGCGCGTGAGGCCGTCGACCATGGCCGCGTCTTCCAATTCCCTCGGGATCGCCTTGAAGAAGCCCATGAGAAGCCAGATGGAAAACGGCACGGTGAAGCTGGGATAAACGAGAATCAGCGCCCACAGCGAGTCCTGCAACCCCAGATACGCGATCACTCGAGACAGGGGAATGAATAACAGCGTCGGGGGAACGAGATAGGTCAGGAAGATGCCGATACCGACGCGCTCGCCCCAACGCCCGGAGAGCCGCGCGAGCGAGTAAGCCGCCGGGAGGGCAAACACCAGTGTGATGCTTACGACGACGACTCCGACGAATGTGGTGTTGCCCAACCATCGCACGAACCGGGTGTGGGTGAACAGGAACGTCAAGTGATCCAGTGTGGGCCTGGCGTTAAAAACGAAGGGGTTGTTCTCCATCGTATAGAGATCAACGTTCTGCTTGAAGCTGGTAACGACCATCCAGTAGAAGGGGAAGGCCAGCGCCACGGTGATCAGTGTGATCGCCAGGACGTGAGCCATCTTGCGCAAGGCGTGCGCGGAGAGGCTGGTCTGCATCAGGTCACCTCGGCTCGATGAGCGACGCGCAGCATCAAATAGGCAACGATCACCAGCAAGGGAACGAGCGAGAGGGAGATCGCCGCGCCGGCGGCCAGGTCGCTTCCCTGGATACCGACGGTAAAGGCGAGAGAGGGAAGCACTTGGGTGGAGTCAAAAGGCCCGCCGGCGGTCAGGATGTAGACGACGGTCATGTCGGTAAACGTGAAAATAGTCCCGAAAAGGACGGCAACGCTGATGATCGGCATCATCATCGGCAGCAGGATCAGAAACTCCGTGCGCCAGAAGCCGGCACCGTCCACCGCAGCCGCTTCCGGAATATCTTTTGGAATTGCGGTTCGGCCGGCGAGCAGGATCACGGTGGAAAAGGGAATGAGGCGCCAGCTATGGACCAGAAGCACGGAGGCGATGGCCAGATGTGGCTCGCCGAGCCACATGGGGGCGCTGAATGGCTTGTAGAAATGGAGCGCGACGAGAACCCAACTGATCACGCTGTAGATGGAGTCGAGAATCCATTTCCAGCCGATGGCCCCGAGCGCGATGGGCGCCACCCAGGGGAGAAGCACGAGGAAACGGATCACGCCGCGGCCGCGAAAGGGCTTCTCGAGGACGATGGCGAGGATGCTCGAGACGATGATGACGACGATTTGCGAGCCAATGGTGAAGACGAAAGAGTTCCTGACGGCAATACGGAAACTGGGGCTCTGCAGAATGCTGCGGAAGTTCTCCAGGCCGACAAAATGCAACTCGGTGTTCCCGATACGCGCGTCACTGAAGGCATAGAATATCGCGAGCAGAAAAGGGCCGGCGACCAGGAGCAGGATATAGAGAACGGCCGGAGCGAGCATGACGGCCCCGAGCGCCGGGCTCTGAGCCGCGCCCATGGACCAGCGCCTGGCGCGTGCTACGGCAATGACACGACCCTCGGCGCGACGCGTTTTTCAGTGGAACGATCGAAGAATCTCAGCTCGCGTTGCGGCACGGCAAAATCGTAGGTGCCCTCGAGCGCAAGGCCCTGCGCTGATGTGAGGCGCGAAAATACCTTTTTGCCGTCGAGTCTGCCGCCGACGACGCTGCCGGAGACGATCCACTCCGCGCCCAGGTATTCGATATTTTCCACCCTGAGACGCAAGGAAACGGCGTCGCCGGTCATGGACGACGCCGGGCGAAGATGCTCGGGGCGAAAGCCGACGATGTGTTCGGCGAGTTCAACCAGGTTCATCGGAGGGGAGCCGAGAAAAGCAGCGACGAAGGTATCCGCGGGGTGGTCGTAGACTTCGGTCGGGGTACCGAGTTGGTGGACAACGCCCTTGTTGAGTACCAGGACGCGGTCGCCCATCGCCATGGCTTCCACCTGATCGTGCGTGACGTAGATCGTGGTAGTGCCTACGCGGCGGTGAAAGCGCTCGAGCTCCTCGCGCGCGGAGGCGCGCAGTTTGGCGTCGAGGTTGGAGAGCGGCTCGTCGAGCAGGAAGACGGCCGGCTCGCGGACGATCGCGCGGGCAAGCGCGACCCGTTGGCGTTCGCCACCGGAAAGCTCGCGCGGCTTGCGCTCGAGAAGTGCACCGATTCCGAGCAGCGCAGCCGCCCACTCGACTTTCGCCTGGTGAAGCTCTCTTTTGATCTTCTGAGCTTTCAGCGGAAACGCTATGTTCTTGTAGACAGAGAGGTGCGGGTAGAGCGCATAGCTCTGGAAGACCATGGCGATGCGGCGTTCGCGGGGAGTAAGGTCGTTGACCACGCGGCCGCCAATGAGGATATCGCCGGACGTTGGCGCTTCCAGTCCGGCGATCATGCGCAATAGCGTGGTCTTCCCGGATCCTGATGGCCCGAGAAAGACCAGAAACTCGCCTTCGCGAGTCTCCAAGCTCACGCTGTTTACGGCCCCGAGTGCTCCTTCCTTGAAAACCTTTGTTAGATCGCGCGTCTCAACAACAGCCATCGGACCCCCGTTGCCTCATTTCCAGCGTGCAAAAATACGCTTGTATTCGTCTTCGGCGGCTTGCGCGGCATTCTCCGGCGTTTCGTCGCCGCGAGCGACTTTGGCGAACATCGTGGGAATGACCCAGCCCTTGAAGGCCTCGTCGATGGCGGCGGATGCGTATCCGGGATAGCCGACGTTGGTGGCCCAATCGAGGACGTCGCCGAGAACCTTGTATTTGTCCGGGGGAGTGGCCCGCGGGTCGTTGGCGATTTCCTTGTTCAGGTCCGGCACGGTGTGCGGGAAACAGGGGAAATTGTAGAACTGGCCGGCGGCAAAGCCGTCATGGAAAGAATCGATGTAGTCGATCAGGAACTGCTGGGCACCGTCCTTGTTCTCGGCGAAGTCCCAGATGACATAGCAATCCATCACGTGCTCGGCGGCGATGCGGCGCACCGGGCCGCGCAGCGCCCGCGAGACCATGATCTTGCCCTCAATCGGGAGGTGCTCGCGCTCGGCCTGACGCGTGATGGAGATGGCGTTCGCAACGTAAGATACGCGCCCGGCGAGCATGGCCTGGTTGTTGGATGGTGGCGTCCAGGTGAAGACCTCGGCTGTCTCCGATTCCTGGTACAGGGCCTTCATGTACTTCAACGCCTCGATCGTGTTTTTGGAGTTGATCGTGACGTTTCCAGCCTCATCCTGCTCGGCGCCGCCAAACGACCAGAGCAGCGCGCGCATGGCCATGCTGCTGTCGAGTTCCTGCGAGAGCCCCAGGCCGCAGGGATGGCCGGTCGCGCCGCGGATCTTCTTGGCGCCGACGCGGAGCTCTTCATAAGTGTCCGGGCCATTCGGGAAACCCGCCTCGGCCCACCAGTCCTTGTGCCAGTTGCCTGGATCGGGGACGTAGGAATCGGAAAAAGCGAAATAACGCCTGGTCTTTGGATTGTAGGTGGACCTGTGGGCAAGATCGATTTTCTTGCCGTGCCGCTTCTCGACCTCCTGGTAGACCTGGGTCATATCGATGGTCTGCTTCTCATAGGCCGCCGGGGGAGAGAGCAGCATCACGAGGTCGTGCCCCCTGCGGGCCGAAGCCTCCGAGGCGGCCTTCGCGGGGAGGTCGACGAGATTAATGTGGTCAACAGTGACGTTGGTGTCGTGCTTTTGCCCCCACTCCCTGCAAAAGGTCCCGTCAAACCAGGTGTCGTAGGCTGGAACGAAGTGGCTCCACTGGAGAATCTTCAGAGTCTTCTGCTGGGCTGCAGCGCGTTCTGGAAACAGGAAAAACGGCCCGGACGCAGCGCCAAGAGTAAGAGCGCTACGTCCGGTCAACGCGATGAAGTCGCGACGTGACAGTCCATGATTCTTTTCTTTGCCCATGGCGCGGTCCTCCTTCTTAGATTTGTGGGGAGCGATTGAGGATAGCCGAGCGGCGGCTTTTGTTACACGACGAGGCGTGAGCGGGGCTGTAGATCGCCGCCAGGTCGCGATCGAGGATGACGCGGCGGCCGCGCAGTATGAGGATGGCGCGGGTGATATCGTGAACCGGCCGGCGGCGCCCCAATTTGAGGTCGCAAATTGCGACCTCAAGTTCTCGAGCGCATTGGGCGATGAGCTGGAACACAAAAATGCGCCGCTGAAAACTGCTCGGCGCTGCGCTTGACGGCTTTCGTTGAGGCGTCCCGTGCTCACGCCATACAGCGCGGCGGGCTCGCGGTCGAGGATGTGGCAAGCCCGCCGGCGTCATGGCTGCGGCTGCCGACGGTGTGACGACGGTGTCGGTATATATGACATGCCGGATAGGCAGCCAGCCGCTCTTGTCACACGTCACGGACGTAGGCGTGGCCGTGTGGCGAGTGGTGTGGAGTAAGTCACTTCTCGTCGAGATCGGCGGTGAAACCGATGCCACGGCGTTTGGGCGGCGTCGGGTTCATGAGCTCGCGGATCGCGGAGAGGATTGCGGCGATCGCCCTATCGTGGGAGGCCAGCTTTTTCTCTAGCCGCGCCTCGAGCTGATCGAGTTTTTGAGCGAGCTCTCGGTTCGAGATCAGCAGCTCGCGCATGCGGACAAAGGCCCGCATGATCTGGATATTGACCGCGATGGCGCGAGCGCTCCTGAGCACCGAAGAGAGCATGGCCACGCCCTGCTCGGTGAACGCGTAGGGCAGGTACTTGCGGTGCTGTCCGCGGCCGTTCTTTAAGGTCGCAAATTGCGACCTTAAAGCCCGGCTCTCTTCGGCGCTGAGCTGGAACATGAAATCGTCCGGAAACCGCGCCAGGTTGCGCTTAACGGCCTGGACGAGGACCTTGGTTTCAACCTCCGTAGAGCTCGGCAAGCGCCTCATCGAGCAGCACGCGATGATCGCGCAGGACGAGGATCGCGCGGGAAATGTCCTCGACCGCTACGGTGGAAGCGCGGAAAGTCCTTGGTACGCTCATTGGTTCAGCGGACCTGCCGGGCGGCTGGCTGTGCTCCCTGGCGCGCTCCCATCAGGGTAGTGGACGGCCCGAGACCCGTCGAGACACAATAATTCCCTCAATCAGCAAGTTATCCTCGCAAGGACCGGTGTGAAGATCCTCTTTGTCTGTCTCGGCAATATCTGCCGCTCACCGACCGCCGAAGTCGTGTTGCGTACGATTGCGGCTCGCGAGGCGCCGGAGCTCGACCTCGAGGTGGACTCGGCCGGCACGGCCGCGTATCACGCCGGCGAGCCCCCCGACCCGCGCACTCGCGAGGCCGGCGCCCGCCGCGGCTACGACCTCGCGGCGCCGCGCGCGCGCATCGTGGAGCCGGCCGACTTCGAGCGCTTCGATCTGATACTGGCGATGGACCGCGAGATCCACCGGGTGTTGCACCGGCGCGCGCCCCGGGCCGCGCATCCGCGCCTGCGGCTGTTCATGGAGTTTGCGGCGGAGGCGGGACTGGAGGATGTTCCGGACCCTTACTACGGCGGACCGAACGGCTTCGAGGAGGTGCTCGACCTGGTGGAGGCCGCCACGCGCGGCCTGCTCGAGCACCTGCGCGAGCGTTGCCGCGCCGCCTGAGAAGGCGGTCCTGCGGGCGCGGCAACCGACAGTCGCGCGCCGCCGAGCGGTGCGCTCACTCCTCCGGATCGGGTATCCCGCTGCTCTTGTCCGGCGGCGCGGACGACCACACGACGTAGGGCTTGCTCGGATCCGGCTTCGGCGACGGCTCGAAATGTGCGATCGGGGCCGGCTCGTGCGGCACCGGCGGCTCACGCGGCTCGGCGTGATGTTCCCGCGGGAGAGGCTCCTCGCGAGGCTCCCGATCCGGCAGGCGTGGCTCCGACTGCGGCGTCGGCGCCGCCGGCATCGGCTCGCCCTGTCCTGCGTGCTCGTGGCTCATGCCGCCACCGTCGCGCGCGGCGCCGCCGCCGCCGCGCCGGCCGCGACGGCGTCCACGCCGGCGTCCAGGGCGCTCCGGCCGGTCGCCGCGGTCCGGGCGATCGGTGCGGGCTTCGCCGGACGGCGCGGGGGAAGATGGCGAGGGAGCCGCTCCCGGATCGCTCCGGGCAGCCTCCGGCGCGGGAGCGACGGGCCTCTCGGGCCTGCGACCCTGATCGCGACCCCGATCGCGGTCGCGGCCCTCGCGGCTGCGATCCCGGTCGCGGTCGCGGCCGTCGCCCCGACGTCCGTCTCCGCGCTCGCGCCGCGCTCCGTCCGCGTAGCGCCCATGGCGGTGATCGTGGCGGACATCGCGGCGTGAGCCCTCATCGCGTCGCGAGCCCTCGTCGCGGCGCCCTGTGCGGGCGGGCGCCGCTGCATCTGAAAGCGGCGCGGGCTCGGCGCCGGCCGTCGTCGCCTCGCCCGCGAGGAGCCGCTTGACGCGGGACCAGAAGCCGACGTGCGCCTCACCGGGAGGTTGAGCGCGCGCCGCTGCGGCTGGCGGCGCGGGAGTGGGCGCCGCGGTGGCGGGCAGGAGCGCGGCTACGGCCGGGGCATCCGTCGCCGGCTTTTTGTCCTGGGCACTGCCGGGCTCGGCGACCTCGGGCGCGGTCGGCATGAGGTAGGTTGCCTGGCGCTGCTCGGGCAGCTCCAGCTCGTCATCCCGCACGCGCCTGATCGAATACTCGGGCGTCTGGATATTCTCGTTCGGCACGATGATCAGCTCCGCCTCGCTCTTGTCCTCGAGCGTGCGCAGCCACTCGCGCTTCTCGTTGATGAGGTAGGTTGCCACCGACACCGGAACCTGCGCGATCACGCGGGCGGTGCGGTCCTTGCGCAGCTCCTCGCCGATCAGGCGCAGCACCGCGAGCGTCATGGACTCGACGCTGCGGATGCTGCCGATGCCGACGCAGCGCGGGCACACGATGTGGCTCGTTTCCCCGAGCGAGGGCCGCAGACGTTGCCGCGACATCTCCAGCAGGCCGAAGCGCGACAGGCGGCCGATCTGGATGCGGGCGCGATCCATCTTCATCGCATCGCGCAGCCGGTCCTCGACCTCGCGCTGATTCTTGGGCAACTCCATGTCGATGAAGTCGATGACGATGAGGCCACCGATATCCCGGATACGCAGCTGCCGCGCGATCTCCTCGGCCGCCTCGAGGTTGGTGTTGGTGGCGGTGGTCTCGATGTCGCTCCCGCGCGTGGCGCGCGCGGAGTTGATGTCGATCGACACCAGCGCCTCGGTGTAGTCGATGACGATGCTGCCGCCGGAGGGCAGCTGCACCTTGTGCGCGTACGCCGACTCGATCTGGCTCTCGATCTGAAAGCGGGTGAACAGCGGGATGTCGTCGGTGTAGAGCTTCAGCCGCCGCTGCGCCTCCGCGGGCATGAAGCGCTGCATGTACTCCTGTGCCTTCTGGAAGGCCGCCTGGCCGTCCACCAGCACCTCGCCGATATCGTCGGAGAGATAGTCGCGCATCGCGCGCGTCACGGCGTCGCTCTCGCGGAACACCAGGAAAGGCGCGGGGCGCTCGCGAGCGGCCGCCTCGATCTGCTGCCACTGGGCCTTGAGGTTGTCGAGGTCCCACTGCAGCTCCGGGGCCGAGCGGCCGACGCCCGCGGTGCGCACGATCGCGCCCATGCCGTCCGGGATCTGCAGCTGGCTCATCACCTCGCGCATCTGATCGCGATCCTCGCCCTCGATGCGGCGCGAGACCCCGCCGGCGCGCGGGTTGTTCGGCATCAGCACGAGGAAGCGCCCGGCGAGGCTGATGAACGTGGTGAGCGCCGCTCCCTTGGTGCCGCGCTCCTCCTTCTCCACCTGCACGATGATTTCCTGGCCCTCGGACAGGAGCTCGCGGATGTTCATCCGCGAGCCCTGGGGCTGCTGGCGGAAGCATTCCTTGGAGACCTCCTTCAGCGGCAGGAATCCATGGCGCTGGGCGCCGTAATCGACGAAGCAGGCCTCGAGCGAGGGCTCGACGCGGGAGATCCGGGCCTTGTAGACGTTGGCTTTCTTCTGCTCGCGGGAAGGTAAGTCGATACTCAGGTCAAAGAGCTTCTGTCCATCAACCAGAGCGACGCGCAACTCCTCTTCCTGAGTTGCATTCACTAGCATTCTCTTCATGTGCCCCTGCTGTGTGGTGAGGGGCCGGCAAGCACGCGGCGGGAGGCCGCCGGACCGAAGGTCCGCGGCAGCGAAGATTCCTTAAGGGTGACGAAGGAGAGCGAGTCTCGTTATTCACGGCCGTATCCGCCTCGCTTTGACGGGGCGGCATGGAAAGGAAACCCTCGGTGAACTCAACCGACGACGCCGACTGCGGAGCTCTCAGGGTGTGAGATTCGACGCAGGTGGCGCGATCTTGTCGGCCCAATGCGATGGCCTCGTTTCAGAGGTCCCAAATTCAAGGCTGCGGCCACTGCCGCCAGCCAACTGGCGCATCCGCTGTGCGGACGACCCCGAAGAGTATACTCGACAGACCGTTGTAGAAACAATGTCTTACGTCAAGGACCCCTTGGAGGAGCCCGATGCGCGCGGAACTCGCACCGAGGTGCAGCACTTCGAGGTGAGCGCGGAGGAGGCGGGCCAACGCCTCGACAATTACGTGCACAAGCGCCTCTCCGGCGTGCCGCGCAGCCGCGTGTACCGCGTGATCCGCAAGGGCGAAGTGCGCGTGAACGGCCGACGCGCGGGTCCGGAAACCCGCCTCGAGCCTCACGACAGGATCCGCATCCCCCCGGTGCGCGTGATGCCGCGGACCGACCCGGGCCAGCCACCGCCGCAGCTGTGCGCAACCCTGGCGAAGGCGATCATCTACGAGGATGACAGGCTCCTCGTACTCGACAAGCCCGCGGGCCTCGCGGTGCACGGCGGCAGCGGGTTGAGCTTCGGCGTGATCGAGGCGCTCCGGAGGCTGCGCCCAAACGAGAGCCTCGAGCTGGTCCACCGCCTCGACCGCGACACGAGCGGATGCCTGCTCGTCGCACGAGACGCGGGGACGCTCCGCACCCTCCATGCGCTCATGCGTGGGGACGGCGTCGAGAAGCGCTACCTCGCGCTCGTCCGAGGCAAGTGGGAGCTCGGAGCCAAGCGCATCGATGTGCCGTTGCGCACCGACACACGGGTCGGGGGCGAGCGCACGGTGCGTGCCGCGTCCTCGGGGAAGCGCTCGGTGAGCGAATTCCGGCCGGTTCAGTTCTTCGGGCGGGCGGCGACCCTCGTGGAGGTCAAGTTGCGCACCGGGCGCACTCATCAGATCCGCGTGCACGCGCAGCACGCCGCGCACCCGGTCGCGGGCGATGACAAGTACGGTGACGCCTCGTTCAACGAAGCGCTGCGCGAGCTCGGATTGAGGCGCATGTTCCTGCACGCGCACAGCCTGAGCTTCGCATGGCCACAGGGCGGGGAGTTCAGCGTCAGCACGCCGCTGCCGCCGGAGCTGGCCGTGGTGCTCGACGAGCTCGGCGCGCGCACCGACCGTAGCCGGCGCGGTGAGCTCAGGGCAGATGGTAACCGGCCCCGCGCAGCGCGCCCGCGAGCCAGATGAGCGGCAGCCCGATGAGCGCCGTCGGATCCTCGCTCTCGATACACTCGAACAGCGCCACCCCCAGGCCTTCCGCCTTGAATCCGCCCGCGCAGTCGTAAGGCTGCTCCGATGCCACGTAGCGCTCGATCTCGGCCGGGCTCAGCGCGCGAAACACGACCGTCGTCGTATCGACGTGGGCGAGGCGCACCCCGGCGCCGACTCCGAGCAGCGCGCAGGCCGTGAAGAAGCGCGCCGTCTTGCCGCTGAGAGTGGCGAGCTGGGCGCGACAGCCGGCCGCGTCACCGGGTTTGCCGAGCAGCTGCTCGCCGACCGCGGCCACCTGATCGCTCCCGATCACGAGAGCGCCGGGGTGCAGCCGCGCAACCGCCTGCGCCTTTGCGAGCGCTAGACGGAGCGAGTGGTCGGCGGGCGACTCTCGGTCGAGGTGTTCCTCCGGCACCCCCGGTGCGATCGACTCGAACGCGAGTCGAAGGCGCGTCAGGAGCTCCCGGCGATAGGGGGAGATCGAGGCGAGGATCAGCGGTGGGAGGATCACTGGGCGACCTTGAATCGCCTCCGAGAAAACAATGGCTTAGCCCCAAATCCGATTTTTGACTTGGAGAGAGTCGATACCTATTATACGCGCCCCATGGCGGGCCCCCCCTCGAAAATCGCGCATGTGATAAATCGATGCGGATCGATCGGTCGCCGAAAGCGCCCCCTCGCGGGGTGGTATCGTGGCGCGTGGAATTTCCCGGAGTGTTAGTTGCCGGCCTGGTCGAGACCGCTCGAGGTTGAGCGGCTGGCCGACGGTGGAGCCGACGTCGACTTTACCGTCCCGCTCGCCGAGCTCGGCGGACTGCGCTCGGCGCGCGCGGGCGTGGCGGGCAGCGTACACGGGAGCGCGCACTTCGGGCGCGAGGCGGGCGTTGCCGTCGCCGAGCTCACCTTGAGCGGCACGGCGACGCTCGTGTGCCAGCGGTGCATGGGATCGATCGAGCTGCCCGTTCGGAGCGTCGTGCGGGTGGCCCTGGTCGGCTCCGAAGAGGAAGTCGGCCGCGTGCCCGGGGATCTCGAGCCGATGCTGGCTCCCGGCGGCCGCATCAGCATCGGCGAGCTCGTCAGGGAAGAGATGCTGCTGGGCCTCCCCGCCGTTCCGCTGCACGGGGACGATGCAGGGTGCGGGGCGGCCTCGCTGACCGCCGGCGCGCCGGGTCGCGCCGCCGAGGCGACGCACCGGCCGTTTGCGCGCCTTGCGGAGCTGTTGAAACGTTAGAGTCGTCGAATCGAGTCAGGAGCATGACACATGGCCGTTCAAAAGAGCCGTAAGACACCCTCGCGACGCGGGATGCACCGTTCACACGATGCGCTCGCGCGGCCGGCGCTGTCGACCGATCCGCAGTCGGGCGAGACCCATCTGCGCCACCGGATCACGCCGGATGGCTTCTACCGGGGCCGGCGCGTGCTCGAGAAGCCCGCCGAAACCGAAGACAAGGAATAAGCCCCGGACCTCCTCGCGGCGACCAAAAGGGGCTGCGTGCTGCCGGTTGCGATCGACGTAATGAGCGGCGACCACGAGCCGCGTGAATACCTTGCGGGCGCGGTGCGCGCCCTGCGTGCGGATCCCGAGCTGCGGACCCAACTGGTCGGCGACCCGCAGCTGATATCCGCCGCTCTCGCAGGCCTGCCCGAGCCGGTGCGCAGCCGTGCCACCGTGGTCCCCGCCTCGCAGGTGGTGTCGATGCAGGAGAAGCCGCGCGAGGCGATCCGCCACAAGAAGCAGTCCTCGATGCGAGTGGCCGTCGACCTGGTGGAGGCCGGAACTGCCTGCGCGTGCGTGAGCGCCGGCAACACCGGTGCGCTCACCGCGATTGCGCACTTCGTGCTGGGGACCCTCCCCGGCGTGGAGCGCGCCGCCATCATCTCGGCGATCCCCGCCGCGCACGGACACACCCACATGCTGGATCTGGGCGCCAACACCAAGGCGACCCCGGAGCAGCTGCGCCAATTCGCCGCCATGGGAGCCATCATCGCCCGCGACGTGTACGGCGTGGCGAACCCGCGCATCGGTCTTCTCAACATCGGCGAGGAGGACATGAAGGGACACGAGCTGGTGCAGGCGGCGCAGGCCCTGCTCGCGCGCAGCGGGCTCAACTACGTGGGCTTCGTGGAAGGCGACGACATCTTCTCCGGCGACGTCGACGTCGTCGTCACCGACGGCTTCACCGGCAACGTCGCGCTCAAGACCATGGAGGGCGTCGCGGGGCTGATCGCGGATCGGCTGCGTCAGGAGTTCCGGGCGTCCTGGCTCGACCGCCTCGCCGGTGCGGTCGCCGCTCCGGTGCTGCGCCGCGCGGCGGCCGGGCTCGATCCGCGCCGTTACAACGGCGCCTGCATGGTGGGCCTCGACGGGATCGTGGTAAAAAGCCACGGTCGCGCCGACGGAGTTGCTTTCGCGCGCGCGATCGGCACGGCCGCGCTGGCGGTACGACATGGACTCACGACGCACATCGCGCAGGCAATGCACGCGCAAGGCTCGACCACTTGATTCACTCGCGCATCACCGGCACCGGCTCCTACCTGCCCGAGAAGGTGATCACCAACTTCGACCTGGAGAAGATGGTCGATACCAGCGACGAGTGGATCCGCAGCCGCACCGGCATCGAGCGCCGTCACGTGGCCGCGGACGGGGAGACGACGGTCGATCTGGCGGAGAAGGCGGCCCGCCGGGCGCTCGAGGCGGCCGGGGTCGCGCCGGCGGACGTCGACTTCATCGCCTTCGGCACGACCACCCCGGATCTGGTGTTTCCCAACTGCGGCACGTTGCTGCAGCAGCGTCTGGGCTGTCGCGGCATACCGGCCTTCAGCCTCGAGACCGCCTGCGCCGGGTTCATGTACGCGCTGTCGATCGCCGATAAGTACGTGCGCTGCGGCGAGTCGAAGCGCGCGCTCGTGATCGGCGCCGAGACCCTGTCACGCATCACCGACTGGAAGGATCGTTCTACCGCTGTGTTGTTTGCCGACGGCGCGGGCGCGGTGGTGCTCGAGCCGAGCGCGCAGCCCGGGCTGCTGTCGACTCACCTGCACTCGGACGGCCAGTACAAGGACCTGCTCTATTGCGCAGGTGGCGTGTCGACGGGTATCGACGGGCGCCTCACGATCACCATGGCAGGGAACGAAGTGTTCAAGGTCGCGGTCCTGAAGCTCGGGGCCGCGGTGGAAGAGGCACTGGCGGCCAACGGGCTCGACCGCAGCGCCATCACCTGGCTGGTGCCGCATCAGGCCAACATCCGCATCATCCAGGCGACTGCGCGCCGGCTCGACCTGCCGATGGAGCGGGTGGTCGTGACCGTGCAGGACCACGGCAACACCTCCGCGGCCTCGGTACCCCTCGCTCTCGACGTCGCGGTGCGCGACGGCCGCATAAAGCGAGGCGACCTGCTGCTGCTCGAGGCCTTCGGCGGGGGATTTACCTGGGGTTCGGCGCTCGTGCGCTACTGATCCGCGCCGCACGGCGCGATGCGTGACTCGAGATGCGCTGCGCCGCAGCCCGATGCGGGTGCGCGCGTCCAAAAAAAACGCCGCGCGCGGCGCGCGGCGTTTCTGATTCCTGTCCGCAGCGGGCGTTTACTTCGACACCGACCGCTTGAACATCCGGTCGATCTTCTCGTTAGTCGCGTCGCAGCAGGACTGGCTGGCATGGGCCGCCGCCACCGCCTGATTGGCGGTGCTCTGCGCGCCGCTCGCCGCCTGGCTGGCCGACTGGGCCGCGCTGCTCGCCTGATCAGCCGAGCTCTTCGCCGCCGCCACGTCGCCCTGCACCTTGGCCAGCTGGGCTTTCAGGTCCGCCACTTCGGCCTGCATGGGCTTGATATCCGTACAGGCCGCCAATCCCACCGTCGCTACCACGGCAGCCGCCGCCTTCACAACGCTCGCGCACTTCATAAACGTCCCCTTTGGGTTGTTGATTCGGGAGGTCCTAATTACCGATGCAACGGCAGTGAGCAAGCTTCCGCCGTCGATCGCTGGCCGGCAACTGAATCAAATTTGACACGGGAATGCAACTCCAGACACGCGACTTGTCTTCTGTTCGCGACAGTTTGGTCAGCGCGCAGGTGTCAGCTCGCGTGTGTGTTTGCGACGGCTTTGTGGGCGGTGGGTGCGGCTCGTCTCGGACGCTCGGCGACGGCGAGTTGCTGCACGGCCGCTCCAGGCGCGCGTGCGGATCGAGATCTCGAGTTTCATTCACGCGGTGTTCAGCTTCGTGCGCGACCGGCGCGGAGTTGCACGTGACGGGCCAAGCCGCCGGCGAGACGTTGATGCGCGTATCGGGAATGCCGTGGCGTTGATGAGAGCTCATGAAGGGATGAGAAAGCTCGTGAAGTGAGGGAGGGAAACACCTGAGGGGCGTGGGCTCTTGCGGGGAGCTCCGATCTGGATATAATTACAGTTACTGTATATATAAACAGGCAGGCTCAGAATGTCCGACCTCACCCCCCGCCAGACACAGATCCTGCGTCTCATCCAGCGCTTCATCTCCGATAGCGGCATGCCACCGACGCGCGCCGAGATTGCCCACGAGCTGGGCTTCCGCTCGGCCAACGCCGCCGAGGAGCACCTGCGGGCTCTGGCCCGCAAGGGCGTGATCGCGCTCGTGCCCGGCACCTCGAGGGGGATCCAGCTGAAGGACACCATCCGGGAGCAGATGGGACTGCCGCTCATCGGCCGGGTAGCCGCCGGCAAGCCCATTTTCGCCGAAGAGAACTTCGAGGCGCGGCTGCAGATCGACCCGGGACTGTTTCAGCCACGGCCGCATTACCTTCTGAGAGTCACCGGCATGAGCATGAAGGATGCCGGGATCCTCGACGGAGACCTGGTCGCCGTGCATCGCACCTCCGAGGTGCGCAGCCGCCAGATCGTGGTCGCGCGGCTCGAGAACGAGGTGACGGTGAAGCGTTACCGCCAGGAAGGCTCCGTCGTGTGGCTCTTGCCGGAGAACCCCGAGTTCGAGCCGATCCGGGTGGATCTGAAAGAAGAGCCGCTGCTCATCGAAGGCATCGTGGTGGGCGTGGTGCGCCGGGGCCGCGCGAGCGGCTTTGTGTGACCGCGTGCATGGCTCATGAGCCCTCATGGGTTCTTCAGCGCAACTCGCCCGTTTGCTCGAGCATCCGACCATCTGGCGCGGCGCGAGCGCTGCGCACGCCGAGGGGCTGGCTAGCGGATTTGCGGCTCTGGATGCGTACCTGCCGGGTCATGGCTGGCCGCGCACCGGTCTGATCGAGATCCTCGTCTCGCGTTTCGGCAGCGGTGAGCTGGGCCTGTTGTTGCCGGCGCTCGCCGCCCTGACGCGCGCGCGGTGCGCCCGGTGGTGCGTGTGGGTGGCGCCACCCCTGATGCCTTTTGCCCCGGCACTCGCTGCAGAGGGCATCGCTCTCGATCGGGTGGCCGTGGTGAGCGGTGCGCGTCCGTTATGGGCTCTCGAGCAGGCGCTCGGCTCGGGCGCCTGTGATGCGGTCCTGGCGTGGGCGCGACGGCCGAAAGCGCGCGAGATCCGCCGCTTGCAACTCGCCGCCGAGCGCGGCCGGACTCTCGGCGTGCTGTTTCGTCCGCGGCGGGCGGCCCGGGAAGCCTCGGCCGCGGTTCTGCGCTTGGGTCTCGCGCCGATGAGCGCCGGCGTGCGCATCACGCTCTTGAAAGGCCGCACTGCCCAGCGCTCCGCCATCGATCTCGCATTACGGGGCTAGCGCGATGGATCCGCGAATCCTGCGAGCGGCTCGCCCGGCGGACGCCTGGCCAGTCCGTCCCGCGCCGCCGGCGCCGCCGCGCACCGTCGAGCGCGCGACTCAAGCCGGCGCACCGGGGCGCGAGCTGTGGGCCGGCATGCATCTGGCCGAAAACGATCCGGCGGGGAAGCTCGTGCAGCTTGGGATGAGCGCACAGCGGTTCACGCCGCGCGTGAGCCTGGCGCCGCCGGATGGGCTGCTGCTCGAGGTCCAGGGGAGTCTGCACCTGTTCGCGGGCGCGGCGGGGCTCCGCGGCGCGCTCCTCGCCGAGTGCCTGCGTCTCAAGGTGAGGCCGGTGCTGGCGTTTGCGCCCACGGCTCTTGCGGCGCTCGTCATGGCCCGCGCGGGCAAGTCGCTCGAGGTGCTGGAGCCGGCGCAGCTCACTGGACAGCTGGCACCCTTGCCGCTCTCGAGCCTGCGCTGGCCCGAGGACACCGTGGCACGCCTCGCGCGCATGGGGGTGCGAACCATCGGGGCGGCGCTGCGCTTGCCGCGCGCCGGCTTTGCACGGCGCTTCGGCGACGCGCAGCTCGCCACGCTCGATGTGCTCACCGGGCGTACCGCCGAGGTGCGCGTCACTTACCGTGCTCCCGAGCGCTTCCGCCGCCGCCGTGAGCTCGGCTGTGAGCTGGAGAATCATGGCCTGCTGCTCGTGGCGCTCGCACCGCTTCTGGCCGAGCTCGGTGACTTCCTCGCGGCACGTGACTTGGGCGTCGTGAAGCTCGAGTGCCGCCTGATGCACCGGCATGCTCCGCCGACCCGCTGCGTAGTGCGGCTCGCCTCTCCCGCGACGGATGTGCAACGTCTCACGGCGCTCCTCGGCGAGCACCTGAGCGCGCTCGAGCTCCCGGAGCCGGTGCGGGCCTGCGAGCTCGCCGCCGCGGCCCTGGTACCGCATCGGCCGGAGAGCGAATCTCTTTGGCAACCGGGCGAGCGCGGTGGCAGCTTCGGTAAAGAGAGCTGCGACCTCATCGAGCGTCTGCGTGCGCGCCTGGGTGCCGAAGCGGTGTATGGGCTGACGCGGCTTCCGGCACACCGGCCCGAGAAAGCCTGGGCGGTTGCCGAGCCGCCGTCCGCATCAACACATCGCGCGCAGCCCGGGTGCAGCGCGGATATCGCACCGGCCCGGCGCCGGCCCCTGTGGCTCCTCCCGGCGCCGCAGCGGCTGTCCGTGCGGGGCGGACTGCCCCGGCGGCGGGGCCCGCTGCGCCTGGTGAGTGAGCCGGAGCGCATCGAGACCGGTTGGTGGGACGGCGATGAGATCGCGCGCGATTACTACACCGCCGTCGACATCCATGGCGTACACCTCTGGGTATTCCGCGAGCGCGCCGCGCCGCACGACTGGTTCCTGCACGGCGTGTTCGGGTGACACATGCTCAACGCGTGTGAAGTGTCACTTCCTCCGAAATCGCCTGGGGAAGTTTCCGGAGCGGCGGCGCTGCCGCCTTACGCCGAGCTGCACTGCCTCTCCAACTTCACCTTCCTGCGCGGCGCCTCGCATCCCCACGAGCTGGTGGAGCAGGCGGACGCACTCGGCTATGCCGCCCTCGCGATCACCGACGAGTGCTCGGTTGCCGGCGTCGTGCGCGCGCACATGGCGGCGAAGCACCGCCGCCTGAAGCTCGTCATCGGCTCGGAGTTCCGCCTCGAGTGCGGCCTCACGCTGGTCGCGCTCGCCATCGACCGGCGCGGCTACGGACGGCTGTGCCGCCTCATCACCCGCGGCCGGCGCGCGGCCGACAAGGGACAATACTCGCTCACGCGCGCCGACCTCGAGGCGGCAAGCCTCGCACAGTGCTACATCCTGTGGGTGCCTGCGGCACAGCCCTCGCCCTCCGAGCTGCGCTGGCTCGCCGAGCGCTTCCCCGGGAGGCTGCGGATCGCGGTCGAGCTGCTGCGCGAGGGAGGCGATCGCGAGCGCCTCGCCGCCCTCGAGCAGCTCGGCGCCCACTACGCGGTGCCGCTCCTTGCGAGCGGCGACGTTCACATGCACGTGCGCGCGCGGCGACGATTGCAGGACGCCCTGACCGCGATCCGCCTGAAAGTGCCGGTCGCAGCAGCGGGGCTCCAGCTCTACGGGAACGGCGAGCGCTATCTGCGCGAGCGAACGCGACTCGCGCGACTGTATCCGCGCGAGCTGCTCGAGGCGGCCGTGGAGCTCTCGCTCGGGTGCACCTTCTCGCTCGACGAGCTGCGCTACGAGTATCCCCGCGAGCTGGTGCCGCCGGGGGAGACCCCGGCGAGCTACCTGCGCCGGCTCACCTACGAAGGGGCGCGCTGGCGCTGGCCGGGCGGCGTGCCTGAGAGCGAGCGCACTGCCATCGAGCACGAGCTCGCGCTCATCGCCGAGCTCCGCTACGAGCCTTACTTCCTCACGGTCCAGGACGTCGTCGCCTACGCGCGCCGCCAGGGAATTCTGTGCCAGGGCCGGGGCTCGGCGGCGAACTCACGCGTGTGCTACTGCCTGGGGGTGACCTCGGTAGACCCGCAGCGCGGCGCGGCGCTGCTGTTCGAGCGCTTCATCTCGCGCGAGCGCAACGAGCCGCCCGACATCGACATCGATTTCGAGCACGAGCGGCGCGAGGAGGTGCTGCAGTACGTCTACCGCAAGTACGGCCGCGAGCGCGCGGCGCTC
>WNFW01000509.1_pt1 | contig 24827 bp, 16 predicted proteins | sample 5400131 | NCBI WGS metagenome assembly WNFW01 (sample SAMN13153362, study PRJNA577476) | soil metagenome | isolation source: 20 cm soil or saprolite under grassland replicate 1 | place: USA:California | collected 2016-06-15 | reverse complement strand
TGGCGCCCAGTACAACGCCTACGTCCGCAGATATCTTGATACCAAAGTAGGTGAGACCGAAAACAACCACCGCGAAGATCATAGCCCACACAGCCCACCCGCTTGGCCCAAATGAGAGATGGAAGTATTGATTGACGAATCCATTAGCGACTGGTCCCAATACCAGTAGCTGAAGGGGGACTACCAGGAGGTAGGCGAGGCTAAATAGCCAGCCAGCCATCCAGCCTACCTGTGAATTAAAACCGTGACTGAGATAGGTATAGAAACCTCCCGCCGACGGCAGATACCTTGCAAGCGCACCAATATTTATAGCGATTAAGGTACAAACTATGAGTGCGATAAGAACAGCTAGAGGCAAAGCTGCACCCGCAAATGGAATAGCAGCCCCAAGGCTGAACGCCACTGCAGAAGCGGGGGCCATAGTTGTGACCGACTGGAACAGCACCCCTGGAAGACCGATGGTATTCGGGCGTAGTGTTGCCGGCTCAGGCGATGAGGATGTTTCGGATTCGGTTTCCATTCAAGCACTCCTTCTCTAACCCTGATTGTGGGTAGAAACTGCTGGCAGGGGAAGTTATGAGGATACCCACTACCTGCATACAGAAAAGATAGGATGAATGCGGTTGAAGTGTTGACTATAAACGCCTAAATTAGATACGTTTGGTGTTACAATGGAACGGCACGAGTACGTATTCGTGTCCCTTATACTTAATGATACGTATATTGAAGAAAAAAGCAAGATATCTCTTTAATCAAAAAGCACATCACTCCAGGTGTGTTTCACCCTAACAACTTAGCAGCCCAGTTGATCGCCCTCGCAGATTACTGGTAACAGTTGCCTCCCCAGATTGTGCTGGATCAGTTATAAATGAAGGTTTACCAACAACACTCAAATCTCCATCAGACCATGATCAGATCGACATCCAGCGATTGTAACATACAAATGTGATCTTACCTTTCAATTAACGTTTAAGTAGGTAGTATCTCCTATATCGGTTATGCTATACTGGGAGGCAACTGGTTTTCTACTGTAAGAAGGGGAGCTTAAACCATAAATCGACAGAGTAACAATGGCAACGAAAATATACAAACGGGCCAATTAGACCCACATACCCTAGTGCACAGGCGCTATATTATCTTGAGCATAATAGGGCATGGCGGAATGGCCGCAGTGTATAAAGCAAATGATACCAGGCAGGGAAATCTTGTTGCCATTAAAGAAATGAGTCTTTCTACTGTAGCCGAAAATGATCGATCTCAGGCAATTCAAAATTTCCTGGCCGAAGCCAGGATTCTATCACGCCTGAATCATCCCAATCTGCCTGCCTTTACAGATTTTTTCACCGAAGGCGCTCGCCATTTCCTGGTCATGGAATTTATTGACGGAAGCACGCTCGAAGATCTGCTTGATCGCAATAAAGGCCCTTTTTCAGAACCTCGAGTACTTGGTTGGGCCAGGCAATTGTGTGATGTATTGGAGTACCTGCACAACCAGCAACCTTCTGTCATTTTCCGTGATATGAAACCCAGTAACATTATGTTAACGCACAGCGGACGCATCAAGCTGATCGATTTTGGCATCGCTCGACTTTTCCGTAACAGGGGATCGCAGGATACACAGTTACTAGGCACACCCGGTTTCGCGCCGCCTGAACAATATGGCAGCGCTCAAACAGATGAACGTTCCGATATCTATTCGCTGGCCATGACGTTGTTTCAATTGCTCACATGTTCAATTTCCGAGAATGGGTTCGGTTTGACAAACGTGCATGCTAATTTTCCACATATCTCATCCCCGGTGGCACGCGCGCTTGAGAAAGCTACTTCGCTGCGAACCGAAGACCGCTACGAGAGCATCGTGGTATTCAGGCGCGCACTGCTCGGAGTGGGAGCATTCCAATTTGAAAATGGGGGCGAGGCTACAACTCCTGAGGAGCTAGCAGAATTATGTGCCCACTATTCTACCGAAGCTGCCGATTATCTATACTCAGGTGTGATCGAATCCTGGTTATCAGAAATCGGCGAACATGACCTGGCACGTGCTACCAAACGCATTCGCGTAACGGTTGGCGATCCAGAAATGGGTGTCAACAGGTTTTTACAAGTAGTAATGGGACCAAATGCCCAGACACGCAACTATGTTCCCACATCAACGATAGGCAACAGCGCCAGTGGACGAACTGTTACTGGCACACGTACTCAAACATCCGGTTCGCGTATCGGTTGGCCTTCGCGCACACGTGATTCAAGTCAAGTAATAGTACGACCGAAAACCATCGATTTTGAAGAAGTATACCCGGGCCTATCACACCCAATATTATTGACAATTAGCGGTGTGAAAGGAGCGTTGGTAAAAGGAACCATTCGCCCTGTAGAGTCATGGATTGTGCTTGACCAGACGGCATTTGATGGCATGAGCACGCCTGTACGTGTGCGAGCCGATACTACACGCCTGCGTGGTTCCACGCATTATACAGGTACAATTATAGTAACACCCGAGAAAAACGCCGAAGAAATTTCAGTGAAGGTTGAAGTGGATGTGCTTGGTTTTGAAACGTACAGTGGGCAGACTACTATTGGACAAACCAGGCACTCACAAGGAATAGGAGATGCCAACGACCCGGCTCTTCAACAAAGTGTGACATCCACACAAAAGAGTATGATGGCAGCGCCCGTAACTGCGGCAGGCAGCAATACAAACATAACAGGCTCCACTGCACAAGTAAACCAGCCATATACGAGCGCAAAAGATAGCGAGTACAAAAAGAAGTATGGACTCCCAGGAAGCGATGGCTGGCAGGTGCTCCAAACTACACCAAAACAAGCTTCTCGATTACAAATTGGGATGACTTTCTTTGCCTCGTGTATGGCCGCAGCTTTCTTTTACCTCCTGCTATCGCATATTATACCAAATGCGCAGGCATCGCTCCTGCCTCCAAATCCATGGTTTATAGCTGTGCTGGTGGGTCTGGTGCCATTTGCTGTAGCAGGAGCTATATTAGTTAATTGGGGCAGCTCGTGGAGCACACGGGAGACCATTAGTAGGGCCTGCACAGGACTGGCGAGTGCGCTGATAGTATTAGGCTTAAGCGAAGTTCTCTGGCAAAATGTGGCAGGAAGAGGAACTGCTGCTCCATTTCACTTAATCGTGATGCTACTGATTACAGCAGCAGGAGCGACCATCGGCTCATTGCCATCGGTCAGCAACAAAATGATTAGTATTGGTATGTGGATGATGCAGCATATGCGTTGGTTGATGATCGGCCTGGCAGTAGTAATCGGTGGGGGACTGGGTTTCGCATTGACAAGCGGTATCGCCTTCGGCTGCTTCACTCCCTTTGGCGTGCTCCTGGGTGTTGGCGTTGGAGTAGCCCTGGTGTTGCGTTTGAATCGCCTGCTAAAACAGAAACAAATCCATCCATGAGCTCTCGCCTCCCCAAATTAGTAGTTTTGCTTGGTCCAACCGCATCAGGCAAAAGTGGCTTAGGAATTACATTGGCGCAACACTTTAATGGAGAGATCGTCTCAGCGGACTCGCGCCAGGTCTATCGAGGGCTGGATATAGGCACAGCCAAAGTAACCCCCGCAGAGCAAGCGCTCGTACCTCACCATATGTTAGATGTGGCCAACCCACGCGAAATCTATACAGTAGCTCAGTTCCACAGAGATGCCATCGCCACTATCAATGACATCCTGCAGCGGAGCCATCAACCTTTCCTGGTCGGTGGATCGCCCCATTATATCCAGGCAGTTGTAGACAACCTGGATATACCGCATATCGAACCACAACCCGAACTGCGAACGCAACTTGAGAAACGTGCATTGCCGGAGCTTTTGGAGCAACTCGAAGAGCTGGATCCTCGTAGCGCAGCTACTATTGATCGTAACAATCCTCGTAGGATCATAAGGGCACTCGAAGTATGCCTTGTTTCAAGCAAACCTTTCTCTCAACAACGCAAAATGTTAGAACCGCTTTACCAATCTCTATTGCTAGGCATTGAATGGCCAAGAGAAGTACTGTACCGTAGAATCGATAAGCGTGTAGATGAACGTATGCAACAAGGTATGGTTCAAGAAGTGCAGAGGCTGCTGGTCGAAGGAATAAGCCACCAGCGGCTGGAAGCCCTGGGTCTGGAATATCGTTATATCTCACGCTGGCTAAGCGGAGCATTTGAGACCGAAGACGAAATGGTGCAAAGATTAAAATATGCTATCCATGATTTTACCAGGAGGCAGCTCACATGGTTCCGTAAAGATAAGCGAATTAAATGGATAAATGGCGGAGATTGGGAGCTAGCGGAGGATATAGTGAAGGACTTTCTCATTGTTATTCAGTAACAGTTTGATACGGGTTATAGAGGCATCACTTGTGGCTCTACTACACTCTCATTATTGCTATGCTCATTTGTGCCAGCGAGGGTAGGTATTGATGGCTGAGATTGTTCTTGTATGGCGGTCTCAACGGGTAGATTGGATTCCATCACCAGACCATTATCAATGTAGAGATGATATGTGAACATAGCCAGATCAAGAGCGCTGTTATGGGAGATAAACAACGCTTGCTCAAAGTGATCTGAAAGCAAGTGACTTGTGACCAAGTCAATAAGCGCTTGCATTCGATCCTGACTGGCCTGGCTCAATGGTTCATCCAATAGGATAAAACCGGGAGCAGCGTTTAATTCACGTGGAAGCGCAGCTATAACGAAAGCCAATCGCAACGTAAGCGAGATTAGATCAGCAGTTCCTCCTGAGAGGGCTGACTGAGGAATATACTCTGCCGCTGCCTGTTCCCAGACGTTTAGTTGGAATGGGCCACCACTGGTAACGCCCTCTTCAGGCTCTGTGGAGAGCGTTACGTCGTGATAACGACCCCGGGTCAACACAGGCAGCAATTGTTGTATATAATATTCGATACGCGGAATCATCTTGAGCATGAGTCGTTCAACCGTGGCATTAATCAACAACCCACCACGTTTTTTTGTCTTATAACTATATTCTTGCTTCTGCAAACATTGATGGGCTTGCCCAAGGTCAAGTTTCTCACTACCTGTTTTCAGACGTGTACTGAATTCCAATTCTTTCCGCTCAAGTTCCTGCAGTTCTAACTCAACAGCAGCAACCTCTTTCTCCAGTTGAGTACGATCCTGTGGTGAGTACTCACTGAGTAGAGGCCATACAGCCGAGATATCTGCAAGTGTATACGTTTTTGCAGATGGCCGATTGCGTTGTTTCAGCGTCTCTGCGATCCGTTCATGCGCTAGCTCGATTTCATGCTTACACACATCAATTTTAGTCAGAGAAGCATCTTCCTGCTTTTTGAGATCGTAAAGCCCTTGTAATAGAGCTGATTCGTTGGCTTCGTGAATTTCCCTTTGACAACGAGTATGTAAGTTTTGCAAAGTCTCAGCGAAAGGATTTGAGGGTATGATCCAATTACCGGCGGAGCCACTGTACTTTGCAAGTTGGCGGTAGTATTCAGAGAGTGATTCCTGGCTTTCCTTCAGCAAGGTTGCTTGCTTAGTATGACGATCCTGAATTTCGAGTTTGCGGGCGAGAGAGAGATGTAGTGACTCAAGCTGTTTGCGAGCAGCAGCTTCGGCTGTACTAATCGCTGTCTGCCCAAAGGATAAACCCAGAGACTGGACACGCTGGCGTAATGAGTCCTGCAGGGAACGCAATGCATCACGAAATGCCGCTTGTTGTTCCCGAGCACGTTCGATGCGTCGCAAAGGGTCATTAGCTTGCAACTCCTCGTGCTGCTTCATCAAAGTAAGTTTACGCGCCAGGAGTTCTTCGAGTGCCTCCTGATGGCCTTTGCGCTGTAATACAAGTTCGGGCAATGCTTCCCTTTTACTTTCGATATTTGCTATTTCTTGCTCAGTTGCTTTGAAAGCTTCCTCGACTTCAACACGAAGTTGTTCATCAGAATGTGCCTTCGTGGTTGAAGAAGAGGATGTAGTTTCTGCATCATGAACAGGCGCAAGGACATTAGACAGCCCCTCTTCACCTGCTGCTGTTGTTATCTCGCTACGCATATGAGCGATAGTTTCTTCGTCATCACGGATTTTTTCGTCAATTTTGTGCCAACCTTTTGTATGGCGCAAATCCTGCAAATGCAATTGTTTCTTACGCAGTTCCTCAACAGTTTCCGACACGGCATTGACCTGGCTTTGAACCGAAAGAGTTTGTTGTCGACTTGTAGTCAGTTGCTGTTGCAAATCCGCTAAACTTTCGTTTGAGTCTGGTATCTGCTGGAGTAGAGATGTGGCCTCTTGCGCAGAACGCGGAACGGTGCCATCAAGGGAGCGAATCTCTTGCTCAATCCTGGTAAGGGCTTGAGGACCTCCTGACATACGCATAGCTGTTTCGCGTGCAGCAACCATCATACCTACACGGCTGATAGCTTCCTGCATCTGCTGATCAGCATGCCGTTCTTTTTCACGAGTTTTCCTATAATTTCTAACGCTTATCCCCGCTCCTAGAAGAAGGAGGAGGAGAACTGCTATACCAATGACAACGACAAAAAATGAATGGTGAGTAGCCTGAACAAGAGCGCCAATGCCACAGAGAATGAACAAAACAATACAGGCTATAACGATTCCGATTTGCAAAGTTGCTGTTCTGCGCATCGCAAGAAGAGTAAGAGTCAACTGCTCTTGCTGATCATGGGCATTCTTCACATTTTGTTCAGCATTTGAAAGTTTCTGGCTCTGCCCCTTTACGGGCAGCCATTCTTCAAGCTGATGACGAATACTAAGTTGTCGCCAATGTTTTTCGATGTCATCAGTACGGTCTTGCGACTGTTTTGCTTCACCTTCGACGAGGGCAAGTTTCTGCTCTGCCTCTTGTAATTCTGCATTCACTTTAGCCAGTTCAACGCTATTTTCCTCGGCAGGTGCACGATCTTCTAATGTGTTGGCACGCATTTTCTCCATTTCTTCGAGAGCGGAAAATCGATCAGACAAGGCCTGAAGGCGTTGTAGACGAGCTTCCAACTGAGGTCGCGCTGTACGAAATTGTGCTTCTAATTCCTGTTGGGATTGCTGAACCTCATCGACGAGCAGACGAGTTTTGATGATCTGGTCATCAATTTCAGCAAGTTGCGCCTGAATGTGCTGATGTTGCTTGAGTTCTTGTTCAAGACCTTTGATGCTGTTAACAGCGGCGAGCAAATCTGCAGCCATACGTTCCAACGTGCCAAATGATTTAGTGAGATCAGATAACTCTTGCACAAGCTGCTCGAGAGCAGGTAATTCCTCAACTTCATGTCGTTCAATTTCGCTAAGCTGGCGCTCAAGGTCTGGTAGCTCGCGCTGTGTCCTGGCGATAGTTTCGTAAGCGTTAATAATTTCACTCAATATGTTTTGTGCTTTTCTAAGTTGTTGTATACGATTCTGCAGAGATTTTAATTGTTCACGTTTGTGTTGAAGGTGTTCCAGAGCGAGTTCTTGTTCCGCTATCTCAGCTTCTTGCTTATCTACCTCTAGCAGGTCTTCGCGAATGGTAACAGCATCGAGAGCTGCTTCGAGCTGGCCCAATTGAATGCTCAAATTTGGGATGCGGCTCTGTACTTCGGCTAGTTCAAGTAGTTCTCGAGATTCAGTAAGCAAACGTTCGTCTTCGTCAGTTAGTTTGAATTGCTCGGTCAAGCGAGTAAGTTTCTCAAGCCCGAGCAATGTATGCAAAGTAGCTTCGCGTTCGCGACCGCTGAGTTGTTCAACACGATTCAATGCCTTCTGCTCAATCAAGCAGGAGTTCCTTAGTATCGTTCCATCAATATGGCCAATTTCGCTGAGAATCCGTTCGTTAGCTGCATCGAGGCTAGTAATACGTTCCTCATGAACACCCAATCTGCGCACACTAAGGGATACCTCCTGGCCTATACCTCGTTTAATGCTACGGTTGATGATAAGTTCAGAAGGGCCAATAGTGAGTATTAGAGTAACATGAGCTTCGTTTTCACCATAAAGAATCAGATCATCATAGCGTTCATGTTCATCCTGAGTACGTTTTTTTCGCTTAGAAGTGAGTGATTCACCATAGAGAGCAAAGTAAATGCTTTCAAACAAGGTTGACTTGCCAGCTTCGTTTGGACCTTGAATCAGAACACTGCCTCTTTGGGGAAAGTGCAGATCAATCTCTCGCAAGAGTCTGAAACGTTCGACTGTCAAATGTTTTAGAATTATCATGTATTATTACTCCGATGGTGAGTCTGGTAGACACGGAAAGTTTCTAACTACACATGCCTTAGAGCGGCGATTAGTTCTTCTTTGGTGGCCTGCAAAGCTTCTCTTTCCTGTTCATCAGGAGCAGCAGCAATCCACTCGTCTGCAAGGGCTATGAGTTCCTCACGCGGTGAAAAACGTTCATCTCTATGCGCCGAACTTACTCGCCCATCCAAAGATGAAGTGATTTCTTGTTCCGACAGAAATGAAAGGGCACTATCGTTAATTGATAGGGCAAAACAATGGTCTTCACCATAACGCCGAATCTGCTTGAGATCCAATTGATGAAATCGTTCACGCGTGAGTACGCCTTCAAAACAAAGCTGTACCATAGCATCTCCAGTACATAATGGACGCAAGCGCTCTAATATGATTTCTGTAATATCTGAATGGTCTACATTGGCATCATACTGCATCAAATCCCCTGCAGGCACAACCAACCGTCGCAATTGGAGGGATTCTACAGCAATTTGCTTACACCAACGTATGCCATCGGCTGCAAGACCCAAAAATACAAAACCCGGCTGATAGTCAGGATCGCTAAAGTCGATATGCTGTGTAGCTCCTGCAACGATAAGATCACACTGGCCAATTGATTCATGCCGATAAGCATGATGATAGCCTGCTAGAATATATCGGAAAATCGATTGGTTAGCTATACTGGCTCTATTCACTTGAACGCGTATATCATTTAGGGAGGATTCGGTTGCAAAACCTTCTATTGGTGCATGCAATATGAGCAATGACATAGCTACACGGTCTAAATCTTTGTGCGCGTGCAAGTATTCTAAAGGATCACCTTCTTGACCAGCCGCAACACTTATGCCGCAGATACCAACGAGAGTACCTCGTATATCTAAAACGACTGGTTCGAGTCGACTGCTTTCTTGTGCCTGAACTGGATTTGGAATCTTCGATGCATCAGAAGATCGTGTGAAATAGTGTAAGGCTCCTAAGCGTGCATAACTGAGCTGAGGAGCAGGGGTAGAGGAAGCGAAATCGACTTTCGCTCCATCTAATACAGAGAGTGCCTCATTCGAAGTATCATGAATGCCGCCAATAGCGAGAGTCCGAATGCCTGCTTGACGAAGTTGGGCGAGTCGCTCGGCTACGAAGCTACGATCTTGCTCATCAGGATTTGTCGTATCAAATAGATCGCCGGCCTGCACAAAGAGGTCAACATGCTGACCAATTGCAAATTCCGTTGCCTGTTGAAAAGCGTGGCGCAACTGTTGCTTGCGTAGTTCGCGTTTGCGTGGAGGTTGACTCGACGCGGAATATCCTAAATGATTGTCAGCGGTTAAAACCATAGTAATAACGCCATCTGCCAATTTTTGTTCTGCTATTTCGCTCTCCGTTTGCTCGAATTCAGGATTCTGCTCCATAGTGTTTGCACCATTGTTCTGCTTTAACTTACGAGTAACCAGAATTAAATAGACAATGGTTACCCCCAAATGAATAAATTACTTCGTATCTATGCTCAGGTAATTTCTAAGGACACTTATGACGAGTCTATCATAAATACCGAAGTTTAAAAACTTGTGATATAGAAAGAGGGACTATTGGGGGGGAGCGAAATGCTCAATCTCTCACATACCTTTTATGGTACAAAAGTAATTGTTCAACTAGATTCCGGGACTTAACCGAAAGGCATGAGTTTTAATATGCAGAGCTTAGGAATATTCTGTGAGTTTTAAGAAGCTGGGTGCCATTTCTTAAACCCTCAACACATCAAGACTTCATTTGCTGTGGCTTCTAGCCAGAAGTCCTAACCGTTTGACTCCAAAGATACAAGCTATTATTCTATCCAGAATGAGTTTTATTGAACAAGGTATTATGTTCGCTATATGTATCTATTCTATAGAGTCAATTTTTGATCTCTTCTCTTAAGCAAAGGCACTGTTCTTAATAATGAATAATGTTGATGGCATAACAAATCTTTACACACGCATGGAGCGGAGCTTGCCGGGCAGCCAGGGTCGTTTCGATCGCGAACGTGAAAATAAACACATACTGCTTTCATTTGCAAAAAGTATCCAGGAACGCGACATTGTCACTTATGACCATTCTCGCAGGGTTGCAACGTATGCCCAACGTCTGGCTCGCTATGTGGGGTGGAGCAGGCGTGACGCTCGTGACCTGGCAATAGCAGCTTTAGTGCATGATCTGGGGAAAACATGGATCGCGAATGATATCCTGCTTAAAGCTGATTCACTGTCAGAAGAAGAGCGCAAAACGATGGAACGTCATCCTCTCATTGGGGCACGGATACTCATAGGTTGTGACGTGCATCCATTTTATGTTGAGACCGTACTCTATCATCATGAAGCGTGGGACGGTAAAGGCTACCCATCAGGACTAAAAGGGGAAGAGATTCCTCTGAATGCACGCATTTTGTCTGTGGCAGATGTCTATGACGTCTTGACTTCGCAGCGTCCTTATAAAGTTGCCCTCTCCAATGATACTGCGCGAGAGCGCCTGCTATCTGGCTCGGGGTTTAGTTTTGACCCATTGCTTGTACGTGCTTTTCTAAGTCTCCTGGATACACGAGCAAACTTTACGCTGCCACAACGTCTTTGTGCTATACCATCCACGGCAAATATGGAATATGATGTAACAAGTCCATTCAGGTTATAGACCCCGATGCTAGAGAATCATCCCGAGGAACTCGCGAGTTCGTTCGTGTTGAGGATGATCAAAAACTTGTTCAGGTGGCCCCTCCTCTACAATTACAGCCTTATCCATGAAGATTACTTCATCGGCCACTTCACGAGCAAAACCCATTTCGTGTGTGACCACAACCATTGTCATACCCTCTTTAGCGAGCTGGTCCATCACTTTCAGCACTTCTCCAACCAGCTCTGGATCAAGTGCTGAGGTGGCCTCATCGAAAAGCATGAGTTTTGGATTCATAGCCAGCGCACGCGCGATAGCCACACGTTGTTGCTGACCACCTGAGAGTTTATGTGGATAGCTATCGGCTCTATCTTCCAGGCCCACTTTTTCAAGCAAAGCCATAGCCCGTTCTTTCACCTCAGCTTTAGGCTGATGGAGTACGTGAATAGGAGCTTCGATAATATTTTCCAGTGCTGTCATATGTGGGAAGAGATTAAAGCGTTGAAACACAAAGCCGATCTGGGAGCGAATATGGGCAATAGTGGCCTCACGATCCTCTATTAATTTTCCTTTCACTTCACGATAGCCGATCATTTCACCTTCTATATATATATGCCCGCTATCGATTTTCTCCAGGTGATTAATGCAGCGCAAGAGTGTTGTTTTACCGGAGCCGCTTGGTCCAATAATCACGACAACCTGGCCTCGCTTTACAGTGAGGTCAATGCCATCCAGAACCGTTAGACTGCCAAAATGTTTCACAATCCTTTCAGCTCGTAGCATTTCGATTCCATTAGCCCGCTGTTTCTCCATGCTTATCGAACCTCCTTAGTACCAGCTAAACGATCGCTACCAGTTCCAAATCCCATCATTCGCTGAGTCCAACCTTTTTGCGCTTTGAGCTCAGTGGCTGTCAAACGATCCGGGTCCATACGTCTCTCTATATAGCTCTGGATATAACCCCACACGGTAGTAAGAATAAGATAGTAGAATGTCGCAACAACCAGCAATTCAAAATAGCTGAAGCTTTGTGAACCATAAACCTGGGCAGTGTATGTAAGTTCGAACAAACCAATTACGGATGCCAGAGAGGTTGTCTTGAGCATATTATTGAACTCATTGCCTAATGGAGGCACAATTACACGCGCTGCTTGCGGCAATATAATGCGGCGCATGGCAAGAGCATAGCGCATACCTAAGGATTTGGCAGCTTCCATCTGGCCTGCATCGACAGATGTAATACCTGCACGGATAATCTCTGCCATATATGCCCCTTCATTAAACGAGAAAGCAATTAACGCAGTAGTGTATATCGTTATGAACGGAACAAGAGCGGGAAAGACTTCAGGAAAGCCAAAATAGAGTAAAAGAAGCTGCACTAGAAGTGGACTACCGCGAAAAATCCAGATGTAGAATCGAGCTGGTAAAGAAAGCCATGGAAAGCGTGACATGCGCATAAGAGCTAGAAAGAGTCCAATAATGACTCCGCTGATCTGAGAGATTACAGCGATCCAAAGCGTTGTCCATGCTGCAGTGATAAATAGACCTGAAAAAAGATATTGTCCGACGACTTCCCAGCGAAACACCCGGATCCTCCTTGTTGTAGTCTTGTAGGGGCAAGATGTTAGATGTATCCATCCTTGGTTTGATAGATCAATATTCTCTTCACCCCTACAAAATCTGCTTCTTCCTTAGTAGTTCAGAATGGTAAGGCGACAAATCTAAGAGATGGCTTCGTTGGTTAATCCCCATTTTTGAATCAGAGAAGTATATGTTCCATTAGCTTTCAATTGATTGAAAGCTGTCTGGACAGCATTAAACATCGAAGTATCACCTTTACGCACTGCAATACCTTCCAGCCCAGCGTTGACTACCGAGCCTCCAACGGCAAATTGACCTGGATGCTGTTTGTTATAGTAGTCAGTAACCGGTGAATCCTGGTATGTTGCAACGACACGGCCACTTGCAAGCAATTGTATAACATCCGTCTGATTCGTCAAGGCAGTGATTTGAATGGCAGGCTTCCCTGCATTTTTACAGGCAGTGTTGGCCGTATTCAGGTCAGTTTGCTCAACTGTACCGTTTTGAACACCTACCATCTTTCCACAGAGGTCTGCTGTGCTCTTAATATTCATCGGGTTGCCAATTTTTACTAGCAGCGACTCACCTGCATTGAAGTATGGTACAAAATCAACTTTCTTCTGGCGCTCAGGAGTTATACTCATTGCAGATATTACAACATCAAAGCGTTTTGCCGCTAAACTATTGATGATTGTATCAAAACTCGTTGTTGCGACTTTCGTTTGCAGGCCCATTTGCTTGCCTATATCAGTGATCAAATCAACATCAAAGCCCGCAGCTTGCTTTGTTGCTGTATCGATGTACTCCTGTGGGGGATATGTTGTATCACTGCCAACTGTCAATGTGCCGGGAGTAATCAGGTCATTGGGAGCTGCGACTGTAGATGCTACGGGACTGGCTGTAGAGCTACTACCACCCGTAGTAGTTGAATTGCTGCCACAGGCTGAGATCAACATTGCAAACAAAATCAACAGTCCCACGAAAAGCATGCCTTTTGAAGCGCGCCTGCTTCTTTTTTGATGAGAATAAGCTTCCATAAAGAAAACCTCCTCTAATAATAAAAACTTCTATCTTGCTAAAAATAAACGCGGTGTAATGAATGCATTACACAGGTACATGAAAAGCCTTTATATACGTGCAGAGCCAGGCATTAGAGTTCATGGCCTTTCAATATACCTGCTTGTAACTACGTTTCTGGCAAGTAGTGTATCACAATGTTCATAACAATAGGGAAGAAAATATCACAATTTTCTGACATGGAAATATAACAGTTGAAGAATCCGTGAAAACGTTCGCCCTTTCCAGTCCCAGTATGATACACTTAAGGTGGGAAAAAATGAGTTACGACACAGAATCTGACCACAATGGGAATAGCTGCTCCCGGATGACTTTTGCTCACGCCAATATATAGCTTATTACTATAGAAGACGATTGAGAGGAATAGATGCCCATAGCTTTTGATCGCAGTATTTGCTGTGACTTAAATGAGACCATTTCACGTGAATGGCTTATTACAAATGGACTTGGTAGCTATGCATCTGGAACTGTTGCGGGTACTTTGACACGTATGCAACATGGACTGCTCGTAGCTTCCTCAGGCGATGAAGTATCTCCACGACTTTTGTTAGCAAAGATCGATGAAGAAATTCTTTTTGATCAACGCACCTATTATTTAGGCACAAATGAATACAGGGATGGAACCATGAAACCTTCAGGTTTTGCCCACCTTGAAACATTTCGTCTCGAAGAAGGCTTTCCTAATTTTACATATCGGATCGGCGGTATTGATGGGCTTTTACTTGAAAAACGGATTTGGATGGTCAGGGAACGTAATAGCACCTACATTCAATATCGCGTACTTCGCTCGCATACACCAGAAGGGCACATACATAAAAATAACTTCTCGAACGGTGATCAACGAGTTCTCACACTTACATTATTACCATTTGCTGCGTATCGTCTTTATAACGAACATCAATATGGTAACAATGAGTGGCATTTCCAGATACAACAGCACAGCAGCTATAGCGATGACGAGATTGCAGGCTGTACGATTAAAGCCAGGAATGATGCGCAGCCCTATCATATTTTTGCGGTAGGTAGTGCTGGAAGTGAGACAACTTTTCTTCCCACTGGCGTCTGGTACTGGCACTTTTTACGACGCCTTGATAAGGCAGCAGGTTTAGCTGCGATAGATGATCTCTATCTTCCAGGAGTCTTTCGAGCAAAATTATGGCCAGATGAGGATTCAACAGTAACGTTCATAGTAACAACTGAGGAGTTATCATCTCAAATATTCAATAGCAGCCAGCTCACTCTCTCCTATAAAAATGCTGTTGAGCTGCAACACACATATGAACAAACGCAAAGTTATTTTGGAGAGGATAGAAAAAAAATACATACTTTTCCTGTATTACCTCTCAATGACAAAGCACATCCATCCAAAACAGATGAAGAGTTTATTCATCTTCTGTATCAAGCTAGGAATCGCTTCTTTGCTAAGCGTTCAATATCATATGGTGATTTTTCAGGCAATCACATCCTTTCTCCTTTCTTTAAGGACACTGAAACTGTTCCCATACTGATCCCTGGGTATTTCGATATGCAAGATAATGTACGTGAGATGTTGATTGCCTTACCCGGGTTGATTTTGACTACCGGCCAATATTCTAAAGCCCAACAGATGCTTCACTACTTGGCTCGCTACTTTAAGCAAGGAATGTTACCGAATCGATTGCCAACATCTGCTCATTCTTTAAAGGAAGAGGACTATGAAAGTATAGACACGAGCCTCTGGTATTTTTATGCTCTTGACCACTATCTTCAAAACACGCACGACTATGAACTCCTGGATGATGTCTACCAACGCCTTGTAGATACTATCTCATGGTATATACAAGGTACATATCATGGCATCCAGGTCAATCCGCAAGATGGATTGCTCGAAGCACAACATACCAGAGCGGCATTGACCTGGATGAATGCTGATGTGAATGGCATTCCAGTTACACCGCGTCAAGGGAAACCAGTAGAGGTGAATGCACTCTGGTACCATGCCCTGTGTTTAATGGATGAATGGTCCCAAATTCTGTACCAAAAAGGTAGAATGAATGATAAAACCACATGTTATAAAGAGCAAAGCAACCAATGTAAGCAAAGCTTCAATCAATGCTTCTGGTACTCTGCTGGCAATTATCTTTATGACGTGATAGGTGGACCAGAAGGAGATGATCGGAGTCTACGTCCAAATCAAGTGCTGGCATTTTCATTACGTTATCCAGTTCTTGATCAAGAGCGTAGAAGAAGTGTACTGGACATCATTACCAATCAACTCGTAACTCCTTTTGGATTGCGAACACTGGCTCCGAGCGATGCTAATTATTGGGGTCAATTTCATGCAAGTATAGAAGAACAGCAACGGGCCTTGCATCAGGGTAGCGTCTGGACCTGGCTACTCGGGCCATATATAGATGCGTTGCTCAGTGTTGAGGGATCAGCTATCTCAACAGAAACTTCCCAGGATAGCATTATACATCTGGAACAAGTATGGCATACTGGACTTCACCTGCTTGAAGCTTTTCAACAACACATTTCTGAAGGCATGTTGGGAATGCTCTGTGGCGTCTTCGAAGGTGATGCTCCACACGTTACTAGATACACTGCTACATCTGCCACCAGTACAGGTGAGATCCTGCGTGTCTATAATCTTTTAACACACCTCGGTATAAGATATCAAAAACAATTACTAACAATTTAATAATATTTCCTCATTTCTGCACATTTTTTCACCAACTTATCCACATTGAATGTGGATAAGTTGGTGAAAGGGCTTGTAATTCTGTAAAATCTGTTCTTCCACATTTTTTGGGGATAAGTTATCAACAATAATACCAATGTAGTGAATTTTCCTGAGCTTTTCCACAATTTGGGGATAAGTTTTCCACTTTTCCAGATTGAAGCCAAAATCATACATAGTTTTCCATCAAATTTGGGGATAAGTTTTCCTTTTACTCCACTTTCATCTTTTCCCTGTCCATTTTATTCACCCTATATACATTGAGAAGTAGTTCTTTCCAATATCTGGTTTGCCGAAGAAAAAATAACTCGAAATCTATAAAAAGCTGGCCAAAAGAAAAATAAAGTGGATAAATCGGTCAATTTTGTGGACAACCACATAGAATTGTGTAAAAGTCCCTGGTTTTAGTCTGAGAGTGGGGGTTTTTCATATCCTCATTATCCGGATATTTCCCACTTGAAATATAGATCTATCCCCAAACTTTACATCTCTCAATCTTCTGTGGGTAACTTATCCACGGGGATTAATGCATCTCGACAGGCTCGTTTTTGTGAATCACACAATGCCAAATTACGTAGTTTTAAGGGCATATCCACATATCCACAGCGCCTATTACTACTACAATACTATTTTTATAAATATAAATAAAAGAATATTAGTATAGTAGGAGCTGTGGATAAGGGGGATAAGTTACTTTTGTTTTATACATGCGTTTGAATGTTTGCCTGATCAAACATAAAATTGATCCTTAGGTTGTGAGAGTTAACAAAATCGAAGCGTAATATATTTCGCATTCAAATGTTAACGGGCATTCTCTGAAGCGCAAGCAACTAGAATTCCCCAAGATTCGTACTATCGGATAGTACATTTGGAATAGTTGCTACCATAACTTTGCATAGTTCTGCTATTTCGTGCGACTTTCTGCACTATGGCTCGTTATATTTGGTGTGAGAGTAACTGATTAACTTCATCACCCACGTTTTGCTAAAGGATTTAATATGACATCACTTATCGAGGCAATCAAAGCAAAAATAGACGTGGCTGAAGAAGTGGGTCTGGTAGTTGCTTTACGGAAATCGGGAAAATCTCTACAAGGGCTTTGTCCGTTTCATAATGAACGTACGCCATCTTTCTATGTGTTTCCCGAATCTCAAACATGGCGTTGTTTTGGATGTAATGAAGGTGGTGATGTCTTTACCTTCGTAGAGAAACAACAAGGGTTGGATTTTCGAGACGCGTTACACTATCTGGCAGAGAAAGCTGGCGTCGCAGTTGAAGATTATGGCAGTGCTAACCCAGAGAAGGAACGTGAAGTTAACGCTCTCAAAGAGAAGCTAAGGAAGCTCAATGGAGAAGCTGTTCTCTGGTTCCATCAAATGCTGTTGCACTCGAAGAGCGCGACAGAAGCACGAGCCTATATACAGAGTCGTGGGATCTCATCTGCATCGGTGATATCTTTTAGTCTCGGTTATGCGCCTGAAGGTTGGGATGGACTGAGTAAGTATCTGCTCGGTCAGGGCTATACTGAGTACGAATTGGAACAAGCTGGATTGGTGCGTGCTCGTGAGATGGGCAAAGCACAGGCTGCATCAAGCATGAGTGCAGTGGGAAGAGATCAAGGTAGCGGGGTCTATGATTACTTTCGGAATCGCATAATTTTTCCGATACGGGATATTCGAGGACGGGTGATAGGATTTGGAGGACGTGCGCTTGGCGATAATCATCCAAAATACCTGAACTCGCCTCAAACTCTTTTGTTTGAAAAAAATAATGTCCTGTATGCACTGGATATGGCACGGGACGCAATAAAATTCGCAAAACAAGTTATTATTGTTGAAGGATACGTGGATGCGGTTATAGCTCATCAATATGGGACAAAACAGACGGTAGCATGTATTGGTAGTGCTCTCACTGAAAAGCACATTCAACAGATTAAAAAACTTACAAAACAAGTCACACTTGCGCTCGATCCTGATGAAGCCGGAATGGTCGCGACTGAGCATGGCATACAAGAAGCGTTGAAGGCTTTCGATCGCACAGTAGTTCCTGTGCCGTTATCTGCCTTACCAAAGGGAAAAAGAGCTAAAGATCCCAAAAATGCACCAGGTATAATTCGACTTGAAGAGCGGGTAGATGCTGAAATCAATGTAATGCAGCTCCCATTAGACGAAGATCCAGATGAGGTGATTAGAAGAGACTTTTCTACCTGGTCCTATGCAGTAGCGCATCCTATTCCGTTAGTTGACTACTATTTTACAGCTAGAATAGCTGACTTAGATTTACATGAGCCATCCGGTAAAACAGAGGCTGCAAAGCGTCTACTTCCAGTGATAGGCATGATCAACGAACGTATTAAGCGAGAAACCTACACCCGGAAACTGGGTGATATGATTGGTGTTGACGAAAGAAGTCTTCGTGAGGAGTTGCAAAGAGTACTGCGAGGGCAAAAATCTACTAGTGTTATTGCAGCATTTTCTGACCATACCGGTCAATATACCTCCATTCGTAGAGCGGAATCGGTAGATCGCCAATCCTTAGTGAGGAACCAATCGCTTTCAGATGATTATCCAGGTTTGGAGAGGTCGGAAGATTCAAGGGAAGAAACGATCCAACGTTTTCCTGCAAACAATCAACAGGGACAAAAATCACGAGAAGTAACTTTTGGACTTGACAAACGTATTAAAGATAGGATAAAATGGGAGGACTACCTAATTGGGCTACTCTTGCAGAATCCCGAATTATTTCCGCATGTTTGTGGTATAATTACCGATGGTGATTTTGCAGGGACAGACACGCGAGAGTTGTACCGCGTATTCAACTCAGTCTATCAACGTGATGCTTCCCCCTTATTTCAATCTTTTGAGCAGTTTGTGCCCTCTGCTTTGCTGGAATCGGTAAACAGAGCGCGGAAGAGTGTTGAGTCGAGGTCTCCCCTTGAGGGTGCAGGGCTGGTAAAAGATGCAGTCCAATGTGCTACCCGGCTCAAACGCGCTCGTTTAGTACAATCGAATACGGAGCTACAGTATCTCGTACGAGGTGCCAAAGAAGTTGGAAATGGTGCAACTGTGCAGCAACTCCAACAACAATTGATGGATATACACCGTCAGTTGCGCACAATTGACTCGGCAATGCATTTACAAGGTTAGAAATTTGTAAAATGCATGCCTATTCGAATCTATCTTTGTGGAATCATTTTTACATTATTACGTATGATCAGGAGACAGGATTTATCGTTTTTTATTCGTTTTTTATTCGTTTTTATAACGCCTGTTTTCTGAGGGGGATGAAAGAATGGTGAATCAGGAACAAGAAGTGCTTGAATTAGAATTAGTGGAAAATGAAAATGTACACACGGAACCTTTAAGCGATACTATGTTTGTTGTTGGATCGTTCAATAAGTCCTTGTTGGGCGGAAAAGACGATGTTTTTGAAATTGATACTATAGGTAATGCACATAGTACTCCCGGAGGAAGTTTTGTGACTCCCGCCGGTGATACTGAGTCATTTGACCTGTTCAAGCTACAGGACGAAGAAGCAATGGACGCTCTGGATCCAACAAAAGGGCCGCCAGCAGGTTGGGAGCCTGGACCTGAAGATGAAATAGATGCTGAGGTCAATACTCGAAGCAAGTGGGATGAACTGCAAGATGGTCTCGGAATCGTAGTCGCTGATCTTGAAAGTAGTTTAGATGATCCGGTACGTATGTACTTGCGCGAGATTGGACGTGTTCCTCTTCTTTCAGCCGAGGAAGAAGTACGGCTTGCTCGTCGAATGGAGCGGGGTCGGCTTGAAATAACCAAATCGCCTCTAAGTCGAGACTATCGCATTGTTGAAGACGGTGAGGACGCTCAGCGCCGTTTGACCGAAGCAAATTTGCGTCTTGTCGTCAGTGTTGCCAAAAAGTATATTGGTCGTGGTATGAGCCTGTTGGATTTGATCCAGGAGGGTAATATCGGCTTAATTCGTGCAGTTGAGAAATTCGATTACACAAAGGGCTATAAATTTAGCACATATGCTACATGGTGGATTCGCCAGGCAATTACACGAGCGATTGCAGACCAGGCCCGAACGATTCGCATTCCAGTGCATATGGTGGAAACGATCAACCGATTGATTCGTATTAGCCGTCGACTACTGCAAGACCTTGGTCGAGAACCCACGTCCGAGGAAATCGCCGAGCAGATGGAGATCAGTCCTGAGAAAGTTCGCGAGATCATCAAGGTTAGCCAGGAGCCTGTAAGTCTTGAAACGCCAATTGGCGAGGAAGAAGATAGTCACCTGGGTGATTTCATTGAGGATCATACTGCTCTTGCTCCAGCAGATGCTGCCAGCCACCAACTTTTGAAAGAGCAAGTAGAGGATGTGCTTGAAAGCTTGACTGAGCGCGAGCGTAAAGTTCTCCAATTGCGCTTCGGACTGGATGATGGTCGCAGCCGAACTCTGGAAGAAGTTGGCAAAGAGTTCCATGTTACTCGTGAGCGAATTCGTCAAATTGAGGCCAAGGCTTTGCGCAAATTGCGTCATCCCAGCCGCAGTCGCAAATTGAAGGATTACCTGGATTAACGTTTGTGAACAGTTATGAGGGGGTGTGGCATATACGCCACACCCCCTTTGTTTTTTCAAAGTCCTTGTTTTCTCTCACTTCTATTTCATTCATGCCACGTACTCCAAGGGTATGCTGCAACGCTTGAGTATCGCTCAAACCTTATTGGCCGACCCACAGTTTCTGATATTGGACGAGCCAACAAATGGACTTGACCCATACAGTCAATGGCAAGTACGTCAAATCATCGCATCGCTGCGCAAGCAGGATTTAACCATACTTAGTTGCTGTCTATATCATGAGTCTTGCTCTAGTTGCCGGAAAATGGCTCAAGCGCCGCGAGATTTTGTTATACTAATATCATGCTAAATTTTGGATACACAATGAAAAGAAGGCGTTAGCAATGAATCCAACTGAACGTATAGACAAACAAATTTCCGAGCTTACTGACTGGCGTGGTCAAATGTTTGCCCAACTGCGCAATCTTATCCGCGAGGCCGATCCCGGCATCACTGAGGAATGGAAGTGGAATACTGCGGTTTGGTCTCATCAGGGACTTGTGTGCGCTCTCGCAGCTTTCAAGAAAGCAGTAAAAATGAACTTTTTTCAAGGCGCTTTCCTTGAAGACCCACATACGCTCATCAATGCCGGCCTTGATGCAAAAACAATGCGATCGATCGATTTTCACGAGGGTGATGCAGTTGATGAGTCTGCTTTGAAAGATCTCATTCGTGCTGCCGTCGCTTACAATGTTAGAGGAAAAGAAGGATGACTCAACAAGAAAGTGATTTCCCTACTGGACTTTCCGCGCCTGCGAGGCGAGCCCTTGATGGAGCTGGTTATGTGCGTCTAGAACAGTTAAGTAGGGTTAGCGAATCCGAACTCAAGAAGCTACATGGAATGGGACCTAAAGCAATCAATCTGCTTCGAAATGCCCTTCATGATAAAGGTCTGTCATTTGCGGGTGAGAAAAGTAGCAAAGGCTGAGTGTGAAAGTGTCTCCTGACTAATACATCTTCATTATTGGATCAGTTACAAAATCATTGAACGGCAATGAACATATAAAAGCACTACGGCTACTTCTCTTCCTTGATGCTTCAAATATTTGAACAATTACTTAATAAAGAACTCAATGTGCCACTTTAACTGTTACATGTTGATTGTTGTATCATTTCACTTTTAATATCCAAAAAGCCCTTTTTACTCCCCAAAAAGACTCATCCATTCGAAACATTTGTGTAGTTTTAGAAATCTGTACCCCAAAAGTTCTTCTTCTTGTCGTCTTAAAAGTGATTAATTGGGAATAAACTCTCAAGGAGGGTATAAATATGGTTGTGAGTAATAAAGTATCTCCAATCACTCAACCGGGGCAATCTGGCAAGCAAACTGCCGCTCATGGTAACCCTAGTACCAACCCTACTTTGGATTGCTATAAACCGAAAGGTATTCGTTACTTTGGCGCACTTGTACTCTTAGCGTCGATCATTCCGCTTCCTTTCTTTGTTGGGCTTATTACCATAATAGTCTATCTCTCTTCTTCATTTTTTCAAGGACCGGGAGCAAGTACTATGGTGATTATTTTTGGTCTCATCATTACTCTTGTTCTCTGGTTACTACTTGCCATACCTTGTGGGTATTTTGCCACAGCTGAAGGTGGAAGGCCGTCCGATTACCAGAGTCTTACAAGTAATGCTGGAGTCTTGAAGAAGCAGCTCGAGGTTGTAAAAAGTGGGCAAGCGACTCAGAATGCAGCAAAATCTGCTACGCCAATAGTTCAATATAAAAAAGCCGCAATTGAAGAGATTGAATGCAATCTCGAGATTTTCAAGAACACGTTAAATCGCGATGGTTTGCCCTGGGTGTCGTATACAGGTTACGTTAGCATGTGGGATCGAATAAATAAAGTGGACGAAGCTATGGTTGGTGTTTTGCCTTGCCAGACAGTAATCGAGAGTGCGAACTATGATGATTTAAGCCTTTCTGGTGATCCTGAGAGTAAGGACTTGCTTGATCTGCTACACGATGCTATCGCTTCATTGAATTCAGTCTCAAAGGGCCACAAGCAGTCATCTGAGCAAAACCAAGGTTGTGACTTACAGCAAAGTCTGGCACTTCCTATGCTTGACCTGCTAAAGGAGGTCACTGATCCGTCAAGTCTATCTGCAGCAAATAATGGACAAGATTCTCAACAAAGCGAGCAAGAGGCAAGAGCCAATATACGTAAAGTCAAAGCTGCTCTCCATAAGTTTACTAATGAACGTTGGGATGGACTGGTACGCGCCCGCAACCAGCTCATGGGAACAGCATTTCTCACTGCCTTTTTCACGTATATACTGGTCATTATTGCCATTCTCGCAAATGTACCAAGAATGAATACCATAAATGCAATGGTTTTCTACTTTCTTGGGGCAATCGTTGGGCTCTTTGGCCGATTGTTTGATGAGAGAAATGCTGATAAAGTTATTGATGACTATGGCCTTAGTATGATCCGCATCATTGTTACACCCTTGATTTCTGGTCTAGCTGTTCTTATTGGCATATTAATTCTTACAACATCATCAACAATAGCCACCATATACACAATTACTATGCAGAACCTGATTTACGCGGCTGTTCTCGGATTTGCACCGAATATACTTATTAATAATCTTCAAAGCAAATCCGAAGAGATCAAAAGTCAAATTAAAAGCACAAGCCCAACTGATCAAAAAAGTGGAAAGGACAGTAGCGGCTCAAGCAAAGGAAATAATAGCAGCTCAGGTTAGGCAAATTATTATGATCGCTTCAGTAACCATGTAACATTGTAAGCGTTGCATCAAAAGTGCAACGCTTACAATGTTACATGGTTACTGTTGCATAAGCTCGATTGTCTTTCGAACGATCTCCACAAAATCTGGCTTGATACTAGCTCCACCCACAAGCGCCCCATCAATATCTGGATGTGCCATGAATTCACCGATATTGGTGGAGGTAACACTGCCACCGTAGAGAATGCGTAAAGCCGTGGCTGTTTCTTCGCTATACATCTCAGCATACAGTTGGCGTATAAGTTGTATCACCTTGCCTGCACCTTCGGCTGTTGCTGCTTTCCCCGTACCAATCGCCCAGATAGGTTCATAGGCAATCACTACCTCTTTAGCCCGGTGCGCTGGGAAGTTTTCCAGGCTATGTTTTACCTGGAAGCGAATCACTTCCTCAGTCTTACCCGCCTCGTATTGCTCAAGATGTTCGCCGATGCAGACGATGGGTCTCAGCCTATGATCTAGAGCAGCAATGGCCTTCTTATTCACCATTTCATCGGTTTCTCCAAAGTAGGTGCGCCTCTCAGAGTGACCAAGAATAACGGTTGTGCATAATTCCTGCACCATTGATGGTGAAATCTCGCCAGTGTAAGCTCCCTTCTCCTCAAAATACATGTTCTGCGCACCCAACTCCAGACGAGGAAAAGGATGGGCATCCATTACCTCACGGACGGCTGTCAGTGAAATTGCGGGCGGACAGAGGATAGTCAATATATTGCGATACTGATGCATGAGCAATCCCAATTGAGGTACAACCTCTGAAGCAAAATCAGCTGCCTGGATCGGACCATAATGCATCTTCCAGTTTCCTGCAATAATAGCGGCACGATTTGATGTAGTCATTCTTACTTATCCTGTAAAGCTGCAACACCAGGAAGAACGCGTCCCTCGAGAAATTCTAGCGAAGCGCCTCCCCCGGTTGATACGTGCGTCATCTTCTCGGCTGCCCCTGCCTCTTCAACTGCTGCTGCGGAATCTCCTCCTCCAATGATTGTGGTAGCTCCGGCACGAGTGCGACTCACCAATATTTCAATAATGGCATCAGTGCCTTTAGCAAATGCGGGCATCTCCGCAACTCCAAGTGTACCATTCCAAACAATGGTTTGTGCTTCCGACAGAGCTTTTTGGAAAGCTTCAACAGCCTTTGGACCAATATCAAGAATACGCCAGCCTTTAGGAACTTCGTTCTGAGCAACAACCTTGTAGTTTGCATCGGCAGCGAAACGATCCGCAACCACAACATCAGTGGGTAGCAAAACCGATAA
>WNFW01000508.1_pt1 | contig 24840 bp, 21 predicted proteins | sample 5400131 | NCBI WGS metagenome assembly WNFW01 (sample SAMN13153362, study PRJNA577476) | soil metagenome | isolation source: 20 cm soil or saprolite under grassland replicate 1 | place: USA:California | collected 2016-06-15 | reverse complement strand
CCCGAGCCGCCGCTCAATTATCAGATCGTGTACTCGCTGGCCGGCGCGCTCGACTACTACACGACCCCCTCCTGGGTGCTGCGCGACGGCAGACCGGCGCGCGTGGAGGCGCTCTCCGAACTCGAGCACGTCGTCTTCCCGCCGCCCGTGGGCGAACTCGAGGCGTTCCATACCGGCGGAGGCATCTCCACCATGCCGTGGGCGTACGAGGGCAAGGTGCGGACCATGGAGTACAAGACGCTGCGTTACCCCGGGCACGTCGCGATCATGCGGCCGATCCGCGAGCTCGGGCTCCTCGACCTGACTCCGGTCAGGGTGAAGGGCAAGGACGTCGTGCCGCGCGATGCCTTCATCACGACCGTGTCGCCCAAGCTGACCAAACCCGACGGGCGCGACCTGGTCGCCTTGCGTGTCGAAGTGCGCGGCAACAACGGCAAGCGGGCCGCCTGGCAGCTGCTCGATTATTACGACGCGGCCCACGGCATCAGTGCGATGATGCGCACGACGGGGTATTCGCTGGCGATCACCGGTCTCATGCAGGTCGACGGCCGCATCGCCGCGCCCGGCGTGCGCACGCCCGACGAAGCCGTGCCGTTCGCGGCGTACGTCGCCGAGCTGGCGCAGCGCGGGGTCGAGATACGGGAACTCGCATAACGCGGAACGCGGAAGTCGGAACGCGGAACAGGACCTGACACGTGTTCCGCGTTCCGCGTTCCCACTTCCGCGTTCTTAGTAGCTCCACGTCGTGCCAAACAGCAGCCGCCCGCCCTCGCTCCCCCGGCCGTAGCCGATGACCACGAGCGAATTGCGCAACACGCGTAACGCGACCTCGCCGCCGCCGCCCCGGTGCAGGTCGGTCGTGGTGAGCCGCACCGCCTCGCCCAGCCCGAACACCCGACCGGCGTCGTAGAAGGCGACGACCTTGAGCTCGACGGCGTCTCCCACCGCGATCACGGCGTAGCGCGCTTCCAGGCCGCCCAGCAGCTTGCCGGGCCCGGTGAAGCGCCCGTCGTAGAACCCGCGCAGCGACCGGTACCCGCCCAGGGCGACGAACGGCAGCTCGCTCGATTCCATCTCCTGCTGGGCCGCGAGCGGAGGACTCCCGCGCATCCCTTCGGCCGCGAGCCGGCCCGCCAGCACGAGACGGTGCAGCGGGCGCACCTGGATCTGCGCGTTGCCGGTCGTGCGCGCGTAGCCGGTGCCGCTCGCGAACAGCAGCTCGACGAGCGCCCCGGTGTGCGGGTCCACCTCGCTCTCGCGCGTATCGAGCACCACCCCCGCGCGCACGACCTTGTCGCTGAACGGCACGGTGCTCGGGTCCACGCGTCCCGCGGCCAGATCGTCGCGGAACACGCTCGGCCCGGGAAGGGCCCGGAAGTCGGTACGGGTCAGCCCTCCGCCCGCGAGCAGCCGCACCGGGCCGACCAGGCGATGCTGAACGGTGGCTCGCGCGACCAGACGCGTGCGACTCAAGCGGTAGAGGTACGCACCGGTCGTGGCGACGCTGTCGGGAGAATACTGCGTGTCGTTGCCGAGCCCGTAGTAGCCGAGACGATTGTCGCGCACCGCGGCGAGCGTGCCGCGCGCGCGCCACCCCTGCCACCACGCCGGGGCCTGGGCATCCATCACGAGCGCCCAGCTCCCCTTCGTCCCCGCGCCCGCGTCGACGCTCAGCGACGCGCGGCTCGCCTCGGGCCGCTCGATGAAGCCGAGCGGGCTGTAGCGACCGTAATGGAGCGCCCCCCACAGGCCACCGGTCGTCGTGTAGTAGAGGTATGGATAGAAATTGGCGCGCCAGTAGCGCTGGGCGTGCAGCGCCGGCGCTCCCCCCGCCCCCGCCGCGGCGGCGGCGGCGAGCGCGAGCGCTGCGCTAACGGCTCGCAGCGGCCCGCTCGTGGACGTGCGCCGCGTCGCGCAGCTTCGCCTCGGTGCCGTCGTGCGCGGCGAATTGGTGGGGATAGAACGAGGCCGCACCGAACTCGCCGCGCTTGTTCACGGCGTAGAAGGTCAGGTCGAACTTGGGACGCCCGCGCTCGTCCAGCAGGCGGGGCTCGGTCGTTTGTGTCACGCGCTTGAGCGTCTCGAGGCACGCGTCCGTGGGCTTCATGCCGCGGCGCATGAACTCGACCGTCAGGAAGCCGCCGCACACTTTGATATTCGATTCGCCCCGCCCGGTCGACCCGGCCGCGCCCACGTCGTTGTCGGTGTACTGGCCGGCGCCGATGATCGGGCTGTCACCCACCCGGCCCGGGATCTTGAAGGCGAGTCCGCTGGTCGTCGTTACGGAAGAGATGTCGCCCTGCGGAGTGACGGCGTCGCAGTTGATGGTGCCGGTGGGCCGCAGCGACATATCCTGGGCCTCGGGGACGTCGAGGTAGTCATCGGTCGGGTTCAGGTTGGCGCGCCAGTGCAGCCAGGCCTCGCGCGCGTGCGGGGTCAGGAGGTCCTCCTCCTTGAAGCCGTACTCCAGCGCGAAGCGCTTCGCACCCTCGCCCACCAGGAAGATATGGTTCGTGTACTTGAGCACGAGCTTCGCGACCTCGGACGGCGTCTTGATCCCTTCCAGGGCGCCCACGGCGCCGGCGCGTCGAGTCGGCCCGTGCATGCACGACGCGTCGAGCTGCACGACGCCCGCGGCGTTCGGCAGGCCGCCGTAGCCCACCGAATCGTCGTTCGGGTCGAGCTCCTGGATCTTCACCCCCTCGATCACGGCGTCGAGCGTGTCCGCTCCCTGCATCAGCATGTCGAACGCCTTCTGCACCGCCCGCAACCCGTTGGCGCTCGAGACCGCCACCGGCTTCGCGGCCCAGCGGCTGCGGGGCGGCAGCGGACGCGGCGGCCGCATCGGGAAGGGGATGTCGCCCGCCTGGGTGGCCGCGACCCCGACGGCGGCGGAGGCGAGGAAGTCGCGACGTGACAGCAGATCGGCCACGGAAACACTCCGGTTGAGGGACGCGTGCGTAGGTTGCGCGCTCGGGCGGGCCCTGTCAACTTGCTCCTCGTGGACTTCGCAGATCCGCCAAGCATGCGTGTGGTGATCCGCGGGGCGGTCGAGCCGCTCGGCCGGTTTCTCGGCGGCGCCCTGACCGGCGGCGCGATGCCGGGCGGGAGCACGATGACCATCGACGACGAGACGGCGATGCTCGAGCACGTGCTCGACGCGGATCCCCCGCTGCCGCGGCACCGCACCGTGCTGGCCGGCATCCGGCTCGCCGAGATCTATCGGACACATCAGCACGACGTCGCCAAGGCGGAGCAGGTGATCACCCGGCTCGTGGCCCGGTATCCGGACGCGCCCGAGCTCGCCTATGTCCGACCCCGTTGAGCTGTCGCTGGTCGTGCCGGTGTACGACGAGCGCGAGAGCCTGGGGATCCTGGTGGAGGAAATCGGCCGCGCGCTCGCGGGGCGACGCTACGAGATCGTCGCCGTGGACGACGGCTCGAGCGACGGCTCGCTCGAGGAGCTCAAGGCGCTGAAACGCGATCACCCCGAGCTGCACATCGTCGCCCTCGCCGCCAACGCGGGGCAGACCGCCGCGTTCGCGGCGGGATTCCGCGTGGCCCGGGGCCGCGTGATCGTGACGCTCGATGCCGATCTCCAGAACGATCCGGCCGACATCCCGGCGCTGGTGGCGGAGCTCGCCAAGAGCGGCGCCACCGCGGTCGCGGGATACCGCGTCGACCGGCGCGACAGCGGCTGGAAGCGGCTGCAGAGCCGGGTCGCCAACCGGGTGCGCAACCGCCTGAATCGGGAGACGATCCGCGACACCGGCTGCTCGCTCAAGGCGTTCCGCGCCGACGCGCTGCGCGAGCTGGCGCTCTTCAACGGGATGCATCGCTTCCTTCCCACCCTCATCCGCCTGCAGGGGGGCAGCGTGCGTGAGGTGCCCGTGCGTCACCGGCCCCGCCGCTACGGAAAAACCAAATACGGGATGTGGAACCGCGTGTTCCGAGGCCTGGCGGACGCACTCGCCGTCCGCTGGATGCAGCGCCGGGCGCTGCGCTACCGCGTGCGGGAGGAGCTGCCCTGATGCACGAAGACTGGGTGCGCCAGGTGGACCTGGAGCTGGACGGCGAGCTCAGCCTGCCCGAGAGCGCCGCCCTGGCACGACATCTCGCCTCGTGCCGCCACTGCGCCGAAGCGCGCGTCAGCCACCTCGAGATGCGGGTGGCGTTCGCCCGCTCGGCGGGGGAGCCCCACGCCCGCACCGTGCCTCGCCCCCGCATCCGCGCCCGGGCGCTGGCGATCGCCGTCGTGCTGGCCCTCGTCGCGGGGGCGGCCGCGGGGTGGCTGGCGCACTGGCGCTGGGGGGGACCGGGTGCGGGCCCGCTCGAGGCGACGCGTGCGACTTTCCTGGCGCAGTAGCCTCCCGTTCGCGGCGGCGGCCCTGCTGGCCGCGCTGCAGGCGCCGAACTACCGCGTGACCTATCGCTTACGCGTGCTGCAGCCCGCTGCGGGGGCGGGGGCCGGGGGGGGGGCCGACACCCAGCTGCTCGCGAGCAGCGTCGTGACCGGTCCCCCGGAGACGAACCTGCGGCTCTCGCTGCGCACACCCGGGGCCGAGCTGCGCGGCTTACTCGGCACCCTCCCCGAGCCGGACACGGTCAATCTCGCCGCGCTGTTCTTCAGTCGCCGCGTGGCGGGGCGCTCGCGCCGTGGACTGCCGCTGTGGGAGGAAGACAGTTACCGGCGCTGGACTCGACTCCCGTGGGGCGGCACCGCGCGGCTCTATCCGTTCGGACGCACGGGAGCCGGGCTCCCGGGGCGGGCTGGGCGCCCCGCGCCCTGGGTCGAGATCACCGTGGGTCGTCAGTTCGCGGCGGGCGAGACCCGCGCGAGCGAGGAGGTCACGATCGTCGATAGCACGGTCCTCCTCGATGCCCAGGCCGTGATTCCGCCCCGCCGGGTGACGGTGCGGATGAGCCTGGTGCGCGGCGACACCGCGAGCAGCCAGCGCACGGTCGATTTCGTGCCCGAGGCGCCGGGCCGGCGGGTCAGCTTCGTGCTGGGGGGCGAGACGTTCGATTTCGACGTCACGCTCGAGCGACCCGAGCCTCCCAGCACCGGTCGCGACAGCGCGCTGGCCGTGGACGCGGACGTGGTGTGCCTGCGGCTCCTGGTCCCGGGGTCGTCGGGACCGGCCCGCGTGCGCTGCGGCCGCCTCGACAACGTGGCCCGGCGCCTCGCCCTCGTGGACGGCGACACGCTCGTCGCCACGTTCGCCTGGCCCGCCGTGCGGTGAGCGCGGTATTATCAGCGATGTCCCGCAAACCGCGGCTCCATCCCTCGATCTTCCACCTCCCCGTCGAGCGCATGCGGGAGGGGTACTACTCGGATAAGTACTTCGTCCGAACGCGGGAGCTGCTCCTCAAGGACGGCCATCGCCCCTGCGTGACCATGCAGGTGTTCGGCAAAGCGCACGCCTTTCTCGGCGGCATCGACGAGGCGATCGCCATCCTCAAGCTGTGCTCCACCGAGTGGGACGAGCTCCAGGTGTACGCCCTGTATGACGGCGACGAGATCGAGCCGTGGGAGACGGTGCTCCTCATCGAGGGGCCGTACGACGCGTTCGCCCACCTGGAGACGCTCTACCTGGGCGTGCTCGCCCGGCGCACCAAGGTCGGGACCAACACGCGTCGCGTCGTCGACGCCGCGCGGCCCAAGCAGGTGATGTTCTTCCCCGCGCGGCACGACCACTGGCTGGTGCAGACCGGCGACGGGTATGCGGCTCATATCGCCGGCGCGATCGGGGTGTCCACCGACGCGCAGGCCTCGTGGTGGGGCTCCGAGGGCGTGGGCACCGTGCCCCACGCCCTCATCGCGGCTTACGGCGGCGACACCGTGCTGGCCTCCCGCAAATTCGCCGAGCGCATGGATCCGGGCGTCCGGCTCATCACGCTCGTCGACTTCGAGAACGACTGCGTGAACACGTCGCTCGCGGTCGCCCGCGCCCTGGGCGAGCGGCTTCACGGGGTCCGCATCGACACGTCCGAGACGTTGGTCGACGAGTCGGTCATTCCGCAGATGGGCACGTTCAAGCCGACCGGGGTCAACCCGCAGCTGGTGCGCAACGTGCGCGGGGCGCTGGACCGGGAAGGGTTCCGGTTCGTCAAGATCGTCGTGTCGGGCGGCTTTACCGTCGAGAAGATCCGCCAGTTCGAGGAAGAGGACGTCCCCGTCGACATGTACGGCGTCGGATCGAGCCTGTTCCAGGGGCGCTTCGACTTCACCGCCGACGTGGTGCGAGTGGAAGGGAAAGCGGTCGCCAAGGTGGGACGCAGCTACAGTCCCAACCCGCGGCTGGAACGCGTGGAATAATGATGTAGGGGCGCAGCATGCTGCGCCCCTACGACGCCCGCACTACGGCTTCAGGTACTTGTCGTACCAGGCCAAGTACCGCTCCAACCGGTCCCGCAGGTAGCTCGGCTTCGCGATCGCGTGGCGCTGTCCCGGATAGATCACGAGCTCCGTGGGGACGCCGAGGCTGCGCAACGCCTGGTACATCTGTTCCGAATTGAGCAACGGCACGTTGAAGTCCTTGTCGCCGCACAGGAACAGGGTCGGCGTGCCGATCCGGTCGGCGTGCAGGAAGGGAAACGAGAGCTTGAGCCATACGTCGGCGTGCCGCCAGGGGACGCCGAGCTCTCCTTCGTATTCGCGCACGTATTGATCGGTCCCGTACCCGGCCAGGATATTCGAGGCCGACGCGCCGCTCACGGCTGCCTTGAAGCGGCGGTCCTGGGCGATGACGTAGTTGGTGAGAATCCCGCCGTAGCTCCACCCGCCCACGCCGAGCCGCGCCGGATCGGCCAGCCCCTGCGACACCACGTAGTCGACCGCCCCCAGCACGTCCTGGGCGTCCTTGTCGCCCCAGTCGGCGTAGATCGCCGTCGCGTAGGCCTGGCCGCGTCCCGAGCTGCCGCGCGGATTCGCGACCACCACGACGTAGCCGTGGGCCGCGAGTACTTGGAACAGATGGCTGAACTCGTACTGGAACTGCGACACGGGCCCGCCGTGGATGCGGAGAATGGCCGGGGAGCGCGTTCCCGCCCGGACGCCAGCGGGCCTCACGACCAGTCCGTTCACGACCGTGCCGTCGCGGCTCTTGAAGGTGATCGATTCCGTGGGCGCGAGCTTCACCTCCGTGAGCCACGCGTCGTTCTGATGGGACAGCGGGCGCAGCGCGTTGCCGCCGCCGTCCAGCGCGAACACCTCGGCGGGGGCATCCGGTGTGGAGACCGTCACCGCGACTCTTCCCCCCGGCGCCGCGGTGACCCCGGTGACGACCCGCGCGCCGGCGATCAGCCGCTCGATCGCACCGCCCGCAGCGGGGATGCGGGCCAGCTGTACTGAGCGGTCGTCCTCCAGCTGAAACAGGATCGCCGCGCCGTCCGCCGACCACGTGGGGTTCACCACGCTGCGGTCCAGCGCGGCCGTGAGGAGACGGGGCGCGCCGCCGGCGGCCGGAACCACCGCGAGCTGCTCCAGCCCGTAGTAGATGAGCTTCAGGGGCCCGCCCTGCAGGTAGGCGATCGAGCGCCCATCCGGACTCCACGCCGGGCGGCTCTCCGTGTCGGGATCGTTGTCCGGACCTTCGAACGTCGTGAGCTGACGCGGCGCGGCCCCCGGCACGGCGTCCATCACATATAGGTCCCAGTTGCTGTCGCGGTCGAAATCGGCGCGCCGCTTGCTCACGAACGCGAGCGAGCGGCCGTCCGGTGACCACGCGGGGAGCAGCTCGTCGTACTGCCCCGGCGTGAGGATCGTGCCCTTGCCGGTCTCGACGTCGATCAGGTAGAGATGGCGCCGCTCCTTGCCGAGGTATCCGATCTCGTCCTGCTTGAACTGGAAGCGGTCGATCACGATGGGAGCCGGCGTCTTGGGCTTCGCCGTGTCGGCATCGCCGACCACCGCTGCCAACCGTTTGCCATCCGGCGCCCACACGTAGTCCTCGACGTCGGCCGCGAAACTCGTGAGCTTGCGCCCCTCGCCCCCCGCGCGATCGAGCAGCCAGACCTGGGTGTGCTCGTCCTCCCGGCCCGACAGGAACGCGAGCCACCGTCCGTCGGGGCTCCAGCGCGGGGCGCTTTCACCCTCTTTGGAATTGGTGAGACGCAGCGTGCGGGCGCCGTCCCAGCTCGTCATCCACACCGCGCCTGAATGTTTGTCCTCGACCGAATCGGCCTTGGTCACGGTGTAGGCGACCCAGGCACCGTCCGGGGAGAGCTGGGGATCGGCCACCTCGCGCAGCCGGAACAGATCGGTGACCGTCACCGGCCGGGGGACGGGGGCGGGGGCCTGCGCGCCGAGACCACGCGCGACCAGGGTCAGCAACACGGCGTGGAGCGCTCGGGTCGTTTGGAGCATGGGCGCAAGGCTACGACCCTTGCACTCGCCGTGCAAATGCATATTTTTCCGTAGAAATGAATATTAATTCACGAGTGCCCGTCGCCGTCCTGGGCGCCTCCGGCTACGTGGGGCGGGAGTTGTTGCGGCTGCTCCTGGGGCATCCGGGCGCGGCGGTCGCGTTCGCCACGGCCGACTCGGCCGCGGGGGAGACGCTGGACGGCGTCGCGCTGGTGCGGGTCGATGATGCACCGCTCGCGCGCGCCGAGATCGTGCTGTCGGCGTTGCCGCACGGTGTGTCCGGTCGCTACGTGCGCGAGGCGCGCGCTGCCGGCAAGCGCACCGTGGACCTGTCGTCGGATTTCCGGCTGTCGCCCGAGGCGGTGTACGGCCTCACGGAGGTCACGCGACCCCGGCTGCCGGGCGCCGAGCTGGTTGCGAACCCGGGCTGCTACCCGACCGCGGCGTTGCTCGCCCTGCTGCCCCTGGCGCAGCAGGGCCTGATCGACCAGTCGCGCGAGGTGGTGATCGACGCCGCGTCGGGCGTCACCGGCGCCGGCCGCACGCCCAAACGGGAGCTGCTGTTCGGCGAAGTGGCCGAGGACTTCCGGGCCTACGGCGTGGGAAACGACCACCGCCATCTCCCCGAATTGAAGGCCACGCTCGCGCGCGAAAGCGGATTCACGGGCGACGTCGTGTTCACGCCCCATCTGCTCCCCGTGAAGCGGGGCATCCTCGAGACCATCCACGTCCCCTTGACCCGGGTGGTCGACCAGGCCACCGCCGAGGGGATCTACCAGGCCGTGTACGCCGCCGAGCCGTGCGTGACGGTGCTGCGCGGCGCGCTGCCTTCGCTCAAGGACGTCGTGTACCGCAACCGGGTCGCGATCGGTGTGGCGGCCGTAGCCAACGTACGGCGCCCGCGGCTCACGGTGATCGCGGCGATCGACAACCTCGTGAAGGGTGCCGCCGGCCAGGCGATTCAGAACATGAATGTGATGCTCGGCCTGCCCGAGACGGCCGGACTCGTATGCTGAGCGCCCGGGTCGTGAAGCTGGGCGGCAACGAGCTCGATCGCCCCGGCTGGCTCGCGAGCTGCGCCCGGGCGCTGGTGCGCCTCGATCCCGTGGTCGTGGTACACGGCGGCGGGCGCGCGATCAGCGCGCTGTGCCGCCGGCTCGGCCTCACCGTCGAGCAGCGGGACGGCCTGCGCGTCACGACGCCCGAGGTCGCGGAGGTGGTGGAGCTCGTGCTGGGCGGCCCGGTCAACCGGCACGTCGTCGCCGAGCTGCGCGCCGCCGGTCTCGACGCGGTCGGGTTGTCGGGCGTGGACGGCGGGCTGTTGGTCGCCCGTCCCGCCGCCGGCGGCCTCGGGATGGTGGGGGAGATCGCGCACGTGCGCGTCGGGCTGCTCGAGAGCTTCCTGCTCGCGGGCCTGACCCCCGTGATCGCGCCGATGGCGCCGGCCCCCGGAGGGGATGCCGGCCCACCGCTCAACGTCAACGCGGACGCCGCGGCCGCCGCGATCGCGGGCGCGCTGCACGCCGCGGAGCTGCTGCTCGTGTCCGACGTGGCCGGGGTGGAGGTGGACGGCGTGCTGCGGCCCACCCTGGATGCCGGGGACGTGGAAGCGCTGATCAACAGCGGCGCGGCGACGGACGGAATGGCCGCGAAGCTGCGGGCCGCGACCGCCGCGCTGCGCGCCGGCGCGCGCGCCGTCCGCATCGGCGACTTGCGCCTGCTCGAAGACTCCGGCGCCGGCACGCGCCTCGTCGCCGGCGCCCCCGCTCCCCAGCCCGCGTGACCACGGTCCCTTCGGCGCTGCCCGCGCTGCTCGAGGTGTATTCCCGCGCCGGACCCGTGTTCGTGGCGGGGAACGGCGCGGAGCTCGTCGGCGACGACGGGGCGCGCTACCTCGATTTCGTGGCCGGCATCGGCGTGAACGCGCTCGGCTACAATCATGCGATCATCCGCGGCGCGATCGAGCGGTCGCTCGCGTCCGGCCTCATCCATGTCTCGAACCTGTACCGCACGGAACCGGGCGAGCGGCTCGCGGAAGAGCTGGTGGCGCACTCGTTCGCCGATCGTGTGTTCTTCTGCAACTCGGGCGCCGAGGCCAACGAAGCGGCGTTCAAGTTCGCCCGCAAGTGGTCCGGCAAGCCCGAGATCGTGGCATTCTCGGGCTCGTTTCACGGCCGCCTGTTCGCCAGTCTCGCCGCCACCGATCGCCCCGAGTACCGCAAGCCGTTCGAGCCCCTGGTCCCGGGCATCCGCATCGTGCCGCGCGAGGACTGGGCGGCGGTGGATCACGCCGTGTCGGCGTCGCGCACCGCGGCCGTGATCGTGGAGCCCGTGCAGGGCGAGGGCGGTGTCCGGCCGGTGGATCCGGAGTGGCTCGGATTCGTGCGGGAGCTGTGCGACTCGCGCGGCGTCGCGGTGATCTTCGACGAAGTGCAGTGCGGGTTGGGTCGCACCGGGACGCTGTTCGCCTACGAGCAGACCGGCGTCGTGCCCGATGTGCTCACGCTCGCCAAGCCGCTCGCCGGCGGGCTGCCGATGGGAGCGGTGCTGCTCACGGGCGCCGTCGCCGCGGCGCTGAAGCCGGGCGATCACGCCACGACATTCGGGGGCGGGCCCCTCGTCGCCGGCGTGGCTCTCGACGTGGTGCGCGCACTCGCCGCGCCCGAATTCCTCGCCGCGGTGCGCCGCAAGGGAGAGTGGCTCGGCGGCCGGCTGGCGCAACTGGCCGATCGCCGGGCGCGCGTGGCGGAGGTGCGGGGCCGCGGCTTGATGTGGGGCGTGGAGCTGACGGAGCCGGCTGCCCCGTTCGTCGCCGCGGCGCGCGAGCGACACGTACTCGTCGCGACGGCGGGTCCGACCGTGGTCCGGTTGATTCCGCCGCTGGTCATCACGCAGGAGGAGCTCGAGCGCGGCGTGGCGATTCTCGAGGACGTGCTGGCGTGACGGCGCTTCCCATACTCGTGCCCCGCGTGGCCGTGCGGGGTGCGGTCCTGGCGGATGTCCCCCAGCTCGAGCTCTTGATGGCCCCCTATGTCGCCACCGGCGATCTGTTGCCTCGCAGCAACTATGACCTGTGCCGCCACATCAAGGAGTACGCCGTCGCCGCGGCTCCGGGCGGCGAGATCGTGGGATGCGGCTCCCTCAAGATCTATTCGCGCGAGCTCGCCGAGGTCGCGGGTCTCGCCGTGCATCCGCGGTGGCAGGGCGCGGGCGTGGGCCGGGCGCTGCTCGAGACCCTCACCGCCGAGGCCCGTGCGGAGGGGCTACACGAGGTGCTCGCCCTGACGCGCAAGCCCGCCTTTTTCTTGAAGCTCGGCTTCGTGCCCGCCGAGCGCGAGCAGTTCCCGCTCAAAGTGTGGGCGGATTGCGCGCGCTGTCCCCGGCAAAACTGTTGTGACGAAGTGGCGGTAGTGCTGAGGCTTTAGGCCAGGCAAGAGCTAGACGCACAGACGCACCGCGGTGAACAGGGTGAGTGAACACGCATTCCCGTTGACTCGCGTCTGTTTTCCACTGTGCGTCTATGCGTCTGTGCGTCTAGCCTGTTGACACCCTCCTACATCGTCGGAGAGATTTCCTCGCCATGCCCCGTGTGATCTTCTGGGACGTCGACACCCAGCACGACTTCATGCACGTCGACGGCAAGCTGTACGTGCCGGACGCGGAGCGCATCATCGACAACCTGAAGCGCCTCACCGATTACGCGCATGGGCACGCCATTTGCTTGATCGCAAGCGCCGACGACCATGTGATGAGCGACGCCGAGATCTCCGACACACCGGACTGGAAGACCACCTTTCCGCCGCATTGCCTGCGTGGCAGTCCCGGTCAGAAAAAGATTCCGGAAACCGCGCTGCGCGACCCGCTCGTGATCGCGCCGGCACGGACCGACCCCCAAGCGCTCCGTGAGCGGGTGCGGGCGCATCGAGGAGATATTTTGTTCCACAAACAGCGTTTCGACGTGTTCACCAACGAGAACGTGACCACGGTGCTCGACGTGCTGGCACCGGAGGACATCGTGTTGTACGGCGTGGCCACCGACGTGTGCGACAAGGCCGCGATCGAGGGCCTGCTCGAGCGGCGACCGCACACCCGCCTGTTCGTGGTCACCGACGCCGTCAAGGGCATCGACAAGGACGTCTCCGAGCAGCTGCTCAAGGACTGGGGCGACGAGGGCGTGCGGCTCGTGAAGACCGGGGAAGTCGTGGAGGAGGGGCTGGTCGAGAGTCTCGCCAGGGCCGCGCGATGAGCGCGGCCTCCGTCGCCACCGCCCCGGCCTTCGGGCGGTTTTTTCTGCCCGGTCCCACCGACGTCCACCCCGACGTGCTGGCCGCGATGCAGCGCCCCATGATCGGGCACCGCTCGGGCGCCATGGAGCAGCTGCTGGCCAGGCTCGAAGCGCCGCTCGCCCGCCTGTTCCGCACGTCGCGTTCCGTGCTCGTCGGCACCGCTTCGGCGACGGGCTTCATGGAGATGGCGGTGCGCAACGGCGTGCGCCACCGCGCCCTGTCGGTCGTCAACGGCTCGTTCAGCGAGCGCTTTGCCAACCTGGTCCGCGCCTGCGGTAAGGAAAGCGTCCGGCTGGATGTGCCGCTCGGCTGCGCCGTCGAGCCCGACATGTTGCGGGACGCGCTGCGGCGCACGCCCGTGGACGCCGTCACGCTCGTGCACTCGGAAACCTCGACCGGCGTGCTCCAGGACGTCGAAGCGCTCGCGGCGGTGGTACGCGAATTCGACGACGTGCTGCTGCTCGTCGATGCCGTGACGTCCCTCGCCGGCTCTCCGGTGGAAACCGATCGCTGGGGAGGTGGGCTCGACTTCGTCCTCACCGGATCGCAGAAGGCCCTCGCGCTGCCTCCGGGGCTCGCGCTGGGCGTCGCCTCCGAGCGCATGGTCGAGCGTGCGAAGACGCTCCCCGGACGCGGGCTGTATTTCGACCTGGTGAGCTTTCTCGAAGCGACCACCAAGCACCAGCCGACCAACACGCCCGCCATCTCCCTGCTGTTCGCGCTGGACGCGCAGCTCGGCCGGATCGAGCGCGAGGGCGGGGTGGAGGCGCGGTGGCGGCGTCATGACGCGATGCGGCGTCGCGTCGAGCAGTGGAGCGAGCAGCACGGCGTCGCGTACCTGCCGCGCGAAGGACGCCGCAGCTGGACGGTGTCCTGCCTCAAGCTTCCCGAAGGCAAGACGTCGAAGGCGATGGTCGCCGCGCTGAAGCAGGCCGGGTGGACCATCGGCGCGGGCTACGGCTCTCTCAAGGAGTCGACCATCCGCATCGGCCATATGGGCGACCACACGGTCGCCGCGCTGGACGAGCTGCTGGCGCTCGTCGCGGGGCAGCTGGCGTGAGCGTGCGCGTGGTGGTGGCGGATCGCCTCACCGAGGCAGGGCTCAAGCTGCTCGCGGCGACTCCGGACGTCGAGGTCGTGAACTGCGCCGGCAAGCCGCGTGACGAGCTTGAGCGGGCGCTCGCCGGCGCGCACGCCCTCATCGTGCGCAGCGAGACGCGCGTCACCGCCGACCTGCTCACGCACGGCCCCGCGCTCCGCGTGATCGCCCGGGCGGGCACGGGCGTGGACAACATCGACGTGCACGCGTCCACCCGTCGGGGCATCGCCGTGATGAACGCACCGGGCGCCAACACGGTCAGCGCCGCCGAGCACGCCATGGGCCTGCTGCTCGCGTGGGCGCGCCACATTCCGTGGGCCGCGGAAGCGATGCGCCGCGGCGAATGGGACCGCAAGCGGTTCGAGGGCACCGAGCTCCGCGGCAAGACGATCGGCATCGTCGGGTTGGGTCGCATCGGCGGGCATGTGGCGCAGCTGGCCCGCGCGTTCGGCATGCACGTCGTCGGGCACGACCCCTACCTTTCCCCCGAGCGCGCCGCGGATCTGCAGCTCAAGCTGCTGCCGCTCGACCAGCTGCTCGGTCAGGCGGACGTGGTCACGCTGCACGTGGCGCATACGGAGCAGACGCATCACCTGATCAACGGCGCGCGCCTGAAGCTCATGAAGCCCACCGCGGTGCTGGTGAACACGGCGCGCGGTGAGCTGGTGGACGCCGTGGCCCTGGCCGAGGCGATCGGGGAGAAGCGCATCGGTGGGGCGGCGCTCGACGTATTCGCCGTCGAGCCGCTCCCGGCCGACTCGCCGCTCCGCAAGCTCGAGCGCGTGATCCTCACGCCCCACCTCGCCGCGTCCACGGCGGAGGCGCAGGAGCGCGTGAGCCTGGAGATCTGCGGGGCCGTGCGCGACGCGCTGCTCGCCGGCGACCTGTCGTTCGCGATCAACGTGCCCGGCATTTCGGGCGACCTGCTGCGGCGCCTCGGGCCGCTGCTCGACCTGGCGCGCCGCCTGGGCCGGCTGGCCCTGGCGCTGGTGGACGGACCGGTCACCGCGGTCGAAGTGGACTACGGCGGCAAGGACGAGGCCGCGCCGCGACCCGTGCTGATGGCCGCCGTCGAGGGCCTGCTCTCCGCCATGAACGTCGAGCCGGTGAGTCTGGTGAACGCCCTGCTCATCGCGGAGGAGCGCGCGGTTCGTCACGCGCGCAAGACCGGCACGCCCGAACCCGGCTTCGAGACCACCGTGGGCGTGACGCTCGAAACGGCGCGCGGGCGCGCGCGCGTCGCGGGCGCCGTACTGGGAAACGGCCATGGGCGCGTGATTCGCATCGACGACTACCACGTCGACGTGGCGCCCGAAGGCTGGATGTTGATCATCCGCAACCGGGACGTCCCCGGCGTCATCGGCCGCGTGGGTACCCTGCTCGGCGGGGCGGGGATCAACATCGGCAGCTATCACCAGGCGCGGGTGCCCTTCCCGGGGCACGACGCGCTCGCGGCGATCACAGTGGATCAGCCGCTCATGAACGGCGTGCTCGACGAGCTGGCGCGGGTGTCGGACATCCAGCTGGTGCGGCTCGCGAACTTCGGGGACTGACCACCCGTACACCTTGGAGACCGAGCGCGCCTTGCGTCACTCTTCCGCTGATCCGTTTCCGGTGCTACATCTTGGCCACGCTCTCTCACCCCTCGGAGATTTCTATGCGCCCCGTTGGCCTCGCGTTCAGCCTCTCGGCCTCCTTGTTGCTCTCGGTGGCCCCCGCCATTCACGCCCAGGGTGCCCCGGCGGAAAAGCCCGCTTCGCTGCATTGGGGCTTGGCACCGGCCGTCTTTCCCGCAGGCGCCCGCATGGCGGTCGTGAGCGGCGATCCCACCAAGGCGGGGCTCTTTACCGTCCAGCTGGCGATGCCGAGCGGCTACAAGATCCCGCCGCATTTCCATCCCACCGACGAGAGCGTCGAAGTCAAAAAGGGCACGCTGCTCGTCGGTATGGGTGACAAGTTCGACGCCGCGAAGGCGAAGGCGATGAAGGCCGGTGACAAAGGGTCCATACCGGCGAAGGCACACCACTTCGCCGCGGCGCAGGGCGCCACCTTCATCGAGGTGACCGCCATGGGCCCCTTCGCCTTGACCTACGTCAATCCGGCGGACGATCCACAGAAGCAGGCTGCCAAGCCCTAGCTCACTCGTACCGCAGGGACTCCACCGGGTCCACCGCCGCGGCCCGGCGTGCAGGCAGCACGCCGGCGAGGAGCCCGACGCTGATCAGGATGCCGACGCAGATCAGGGCGATCGGCCAGGACAGCTTCGGGTTGAGGATGTACTGCATCGCCGGGTTGCCTTCCGTCGGGATGGCGTCCACCCCGGTCACGATCAGCGCCGCCGTCACGAGCCCCACCAGGCCGCCGGACACGGCGATCGTCATGGCCTCGAACAGGAACTGCGCCATGATGTGCCGGCGCCGGGCGCCGAGGGCGAGCTTGATGCCGATCTCCTGCGTCCGCTCCTTCACCACGACGTACATGATGTTCGCGACGCCGACGCCGGCGATGAGCAGCGTGAAGGCCCCGACGAGCCCCATGAAGATCTGGATGCCGAGCCCCACGGCGAGACTCTCCTTCTCGCTCTCGATGAAGTCCCAGATGCCCAGGGCCCGCTCGTCCGTCGGGTCGAAGCGGTACTTCCGCCCCAGCACCCGGTAGAGCTCCGCCTTCACCAGGGGTCCGCGGGAGGCGTCGTGCGGCTGCACGATCAGATGGCTCACGAACCGGTTTCCCCAGATGGTGCGGAAGGTCGAGTAGGGGACGACGGCGCGGTCCGCATCCGGTCCGTTGTTGCTCGAGTCCTGGAATTTCTTCTTCAGCACGCCGACCACGGTGAAGGGGAGGCCGTCCACGACGACGCTCTTGCCGATCGGATCCACGCCCTTCCCGAAGATTCGCTCCGCCAGCTCGTTGCCGAGGAACAGCACGCGCCGTTTCCGGGCGACGTCGGCCGGGTTGATGAAGCGCCCACCCTGCGCCGGGTCCATGTGACGCATCGCCTCGTGCTCGGGGCCGACGCCCTCGAGATACGCGTTGGTGCGGGTCTTGCCCATCTGAAACGCGGTGCCCCAGCGTCCGTACGAGATACTCCCCCGATCGATATCCGGGATGGCGCGCTCGAGCAGGTCCAGGTCTTCTTCGACGAGGCGGATGCTCCGGCCCTGGCCCAGGCCCGCGAACGACTTGCTGGTCTCACCGCCGTAGATCATGAAGATGCGCTCGCCGGCGCCCAGCAGGCCGTCCCGCACCGTGCGCTTCAGTCCTTCGCCGAACGCGAGCAGCAACACGACCGCGAGCGTGCCCCAGGTGACCGCGAAGAACGTGAGGAAGGCGCGGGTCCGCTGCGCTTTCAGGTCGCCGATGAATTCCTGGAGCAGGATGGAGAACATGGCTAGGTGCGCAGCGCGTCCACCGGGTCGAGCGCGGCCGCGCGCCGGGCCGGCATCAGGCCGGCGGCGAAAGCGACGGCCGCGAGCAGGACGAGCGTCGCCGTCAGCACCGTCGGGGAGATGGTCGGGACGCCGACGAATTCTTTAATGGGCAAGCCGCCCAGGGCGGTGACGAGCCCGAGCGAGAGCACCAGCCCGAGCGTCGCGCCCATCGAGACGATCATCAGCGCTTCGGCGAAGAACTGCCGCATGATGTCGGCACGCCTGGCGCCCACCGCGCGCCGCACACCGATTTCACGCGTCCGTTCCCGCACCACGATGTACATGATGTTCGCCACGCCGATGCCGCCCACCAGCAGGGTGAAGCTCCCCACGATGGCGAAGAAAACGTTGAAGGCCACGAACATCTGGCCGAAGCGCGTCTCCCACTCGCTCGTGTCCCAGAACGCCAGCGCGTCCTTGTCCTGCGGATCGAACCGGTCCTTGCGCCCCAGGGTCTCGTACACGCGCCGCTCGGCCTGCTTGGTGACTTCGGGCGACTGCGCCCGGTAGACGATGTTGTTCAGAAAGCGGTTGCCGAACAGGGCGTAGTGCGTACTCGCAGGAATGAAGATCCGGTCCTTGTCGCGCTCCTCGTAGGATGAATTCTGCAGCTTGGGCCGCATCACGCCCACGACCGTGAACGGGGCGTCACCCAGGAACACCTGCTGTCCGACGACGGCTTCGTCACCAAACAGCAGCTTGGCGAGCTCGTCGCCCAGCACCGCCACTCGCCTGCGCTCGGCGAGATCGCGATCGTTGATGAAGCGACCGCCCGCCTCGGGGATGATGTTGCGCATCAGGCCGTACACGGGCAGGATGCCCGTGATGGCGGGTGCGGCCGCCTTCACCCCACGCCGCACGCGCGCGCTATGCGTGATGAACTCCGGGCTGATGTATTGGATCTCGGCGACCTCGCGGGCGAGCAGCGGCACGTCGTCGGGCCGCAGCCGGATCGGCCGGCCATCCCCGAACCCGGCGAACGGCTTCGTGGTCCGTCCGCCCCAGAGGATGACGATCCGGTCGCCGAGACCGTGAAACCGCTTCCGGGTTTGCCGCTCCAGGCCGACGCCGAACGCGAGCAGCACCACCACGGCGACCGTGCCCCAGGCGACGCCCAGCACGGTGAGGGAGGTGCGGAGTTTCTGCGCCCGCAGGTCGGCGAAGAACTCGCGCCACACGTCAGCTGATCTCGCGCGGGGGAGGCTCGATGATCGAGTCGCTTGCCTGCAGGCCCTGGAGTACTTCGATGTTGATGGCGTCGGAGAGTCCGGTCTTGATGCTCCGCTGCTCGGTCTTGCCGGGGCCGGCGCGGACGGTCACGAAGCTCGAGTCGTTGCGGTGCGTGATGAGCCGCTCGGGAATGTAGAGCACGCTGTCGCGGCGCGAGATGATCACCTCCGCATTGGCCGAGTAGCCGGCGCGCAGCGTGGCCCCTGCCACCTCGGTGAGGACGATCTCGATCGGGAAGACCGTCGCCTGCTCCTGCTTGTGCGCCTTGAGCCAGATTTTCTCGAGCCGGCCCTTGACGGTGGCGGAGGGAAGGGCGCCGATCTTGATCGTCACCGGCATGCCCTCTTTGAGCCGGCCCACGTCGATCTCGTCCACGGTGCCCCGAAAGATCAGGTCCCGCATCGCCGCCATGCGCATCAGCACGGTACCGGCCTGGTACGGCGTGAGCGGCACGACGGGATCGCCGATCTCGATCGAGTCCTCGAGGATGTAGCCGTCGATCGGGGCCCGCACCACCGTCTCCACCTGCTTGCCGCCCGTCAGCACCTTGCCGCCTTCCTGTAACGCCAAACGCTCCTGCGCCAGCGACAGCTGATTGCGCGACTCGTCCACGCGTTGCTGAGCGGTCTCCAGATCCGAGGGGGAAATCAGGTTGCGGTTCCGCAGCTCCTGCTGGCGCGCCAGCTCGCGCTCGAGATTCTTGAGCTCGATCTCCCGCAGCTCGACGTTGCGGCGCAGCTCCACCATTTCCAGGGGCGTCGGGTTGGGTGAGATCTCGAGCAACGGCTGGCCCCGCTTCACGAAGTCGCCGACCGCGGCGAAGCGCTGTCGCACGACGCCGGCGAGAATGGACTTGACGCTGACTTCGACCCGAGGCTCGATCGTGCCGACGGCGAGGGCCTTGTCGACGAGCGACCCACGCGCCACGGCCACCGCTTTCAGTCCATCTTTCTTCCTGCCGCCCAGCTTTCCCGCGGCGGCCATGGCACCAAGCGCCAGGACGCCGATCAGGGCGGCAGCGACGAACATGTTGCGGCGCTTCATCTTAGGACGGCTCCGCGTGGATGCGTGGTACGGGGGTGCGTGTTACGTACGGAGCGCACCGTCGATTGGTTGCGGCTAGTCGGCCGCCTGCTGCCGCGGCGGCTCCTCGTCGGCGAGCAGGCGGAACGACTTGACCGCCCCGGTGAGCTTGTCCGCTGCCTCGGCCAGCTGGTTCGCCGACGACGCGATCTCTTCGGTCGACGCGCTCTGCTCCTCGCTCGATGCGGCGATCTGCTGCGCCGACGCGAGCAGGTTCTCGGTTCCCTCGGCCACCGAGTTGAGCCGCGCCCCGATCTCTTCCACGAGCCGCCGCATCTCGCCCGCCATGTTGGCGATCTCGCGGCTCCACACGTCGTTCGCCTCCGCTTCGGCGGCCACCGTCCCGAGCCCTTGCGCCGCCGTCTGCGCCGCCTCGCGGGCCACGCCCGCGCCCTGGGCGAGGTGCGCCAGCCGATCGCGGGTCGCCTGCACGCGCCCCAACACGCCGCGCACCGTGTCGGCGGTATCGGTCGCCGCCGCGGCGGCCACCGAGGCGAGCTTGCGCACCTCGTCGGCCACGACGGCGAAGCCCCGCCCCTGGGGTCCCGCGCGCGCCGCCTCGATGGCCGCGTTCAAGGCCAGCATGTTCGTCTGGGTCGCGACCGCCTTGGCCTGGGCGACGAACTTCTGGATGTCCGCGGATGCGCGCGCCAGGGCGTCGGCCTCCGCCGCCCCCCGCTCCACCTCTTCGACGAGCTTCGCGAGCTGGGCGGTGCTCTGGTCCAGCACGTCCTTGTGCCGCTTGGCGACCCCCGCCACGGCGCTGTTGCGCCGCACCGAGTCGTCGGCCCCCGCCGCGAGGATGGTCGCGATCTGGAGGATCTTGGCCGCGTCGTCGGCGGCGGCCCGCACCAGCTGCGCCTGCTCCGCGGCACGCTTGGTGAGGTCCTGGCACGTGGCCGACATCTCCTCGGTGGACGCGCTCATCTCCTCGGTCGAGGCCGAGATCTCGGTGGCCATGGCCGCCGCCTCGTCCGCCGCCGTGCGGATGGCACCGACCAGGCGGCGCAGCGCCACCACCATGGAGTGCACCGACGAGAGCAGGTCGCCCACCTCCGCGTCCTCCGTACGCTCGGTCACGACCGTCACGGACAAATCGCCGCCCGCGACGCGGCTCGCGATCGCTCCCGCCGCCTTCACCGGCTCGGTGACCCGGCGGTTGAGACGCCGCCAGAACACGACCAGCAGCGCGAGCGCCGCGCCGAACAGGGCGATCGTCCAGAGCACGATGTTCGTCGCCGTGGTGCGGGCGACGGCGTAGGCCGCCCGCTCGGGCTCCCGGAACACCACCCACCACTTCCCGTTGGCGGTCGGCACCGTCACCACGAGGTCGGCACTTCCGTCCGGCCCGACCACGCGCGCCGTCGCGGGACGGGACTCCCGTGGGATGTCCGCCGCCTGCGGCAGTGGACGCAGCAACTCGGCCGAGTCCGGCGTGACGATGCGCCGGCCCTGGGCGTCGACCACCTCGAGTCGCACGCCGCCCGGCAGGTCGCCGGCGGCCAGGAGCTGGGAGAGGCGAGCCAACGCGAACACGGCCTTGAGGACGCCCACCGGATGCGCCACGCGCGGCGCGCGGATCGCGATGTCGTATTCGAGCGAGACCACGGCGGCCGAGGAGTCGTAGCGCGGCGCGCCCTCGTAGGCGCCCGTCTTCACGGCCTGCTGCCACCACGCTTCGTCCGACTGGACGAAGTCCGAGGTGCGGTCCGACGCGAGCACGTTGTACCCGTGGCTGTCGGTGAAGAAGAGCTCGGCGAAGTCGGAATGCTGGGCGTAGCCGCGCAGGTAGGCGGCCAGGTCCGGGTCGCCGCCGAGCTCGCGCCGCTGGTTGAACATCCGCTCCAGGGTCGGGATGTCGAGCTGCGGCAGGCGCTGGCGCAGCGCGGCCTGCGAGGCCTCGAGCGCGGCGCGGACCACGGCGGGCGAGCCCGCCAGCGCCTCGGCTTCGTGGCGGCGCTCACGCAGATACAGGTCCACCAGCGAGGCGACGTGCGTCGCCAGGTCCTGGCCGCGCGCGTTCGCCTGCCGCTCGACGATCCGGCTGGCGCTGCGGCTCGAGAGGAGGGCGAACCCCGTCACCAGGACGAGAGCCACGGCCGCTCCCGTCACCAGGAAGCTCTGCCGGAGCTGCGGGGTGCGGCTGGACATGATGCGGGTCGGAAGCGAAGCTACGCAGGGTTACCCGGTTGAGCAAGCCTGTTTAATTTCATGGACTTATGACTCAGGTCCCGACGTACGATCCGCAGCAGGTCGAGGCCAAGTGGCAGGACCGCTGGGCGCGCGAGCACACCAACGAGCCCGACTTGGACCGGCCGCGCCGGCCGTTCTACAACCTCATGATGTTCCCCTACCCGTCGGCCGAAGGCCTGCACGTGGGGAACATGTTCGCGTTCACCGGCGCCGACATCTACGGACGGTTCAAACGGCTCGAGGGGCACGACGTGTTCGAGCCCATCGGCTTCGACGCGTTCGGCATCCACTCGGAGAACTACGCGCTCTCGGTGGGGATCAACCCGGCCCAGCTGATCCCGAAGAACATCGAGACCTTCCGCCGCCAGCTGCGCCGGTTCGGCGGCATGTTCGACTGGCGGCACGAGCTCTCCACCACCGATCCCCGCTACTACAAGTGGACGCAGTGGATTTTCCTGCAGCTGTTTGCCGCCGGCCTCGCGTTCCGCAAGAAAGCGGCCGTGAACTGGTGCCCCAAGGATATGAGCGTCATCGCGAACGAGCAGGTGATCAACGGCTACTGCGAGCGGCACCCGGACACCAAGGTCGAGCAGCGCTTCCTCGAGCAGTGGTTCTTCAACATCACGAAGTACGCGGAGCCGCTGCTCCGGAACCTCGAGCGGCTCGACTGGTCCGAGTCCACTCGTACCCTGCAGCGCAACTGGATCGGCCGCAGCGAAGGGGCACAGCTGGTGGTCGAAACCCCGGCCGGCCCCAAGGTCCCGGTGTTCACGACGCGCCCCGACACCGTGTTCGGCGCGACCGCTCTCGTGCTCGCGCCCGAACACCCGCTCGTGGATCAGCTCACCGCGGACGAGCAACGGCGCCAGGTGAACGCCTACCGGCGCGAGGTGCAGGCGAAGGACGTCGTGTCCCGCCGGGTCGGCGACAAGACCAAAACCGGGGTCTTCTTGGGTTCCTACGCGCGCAATCCGGCGACGGGCGAGGCGATCCCCATCTGGATCGCGGACTTCGTGCTGATGGAATACGGCACTGGGGCGATCATGATCGTGCCGGCCCACGACACGCGCGACTTCGAGTTCGCCACCCAGTTCAAACTGCCCATCCGGGAGGTGGTACGCACGGGCGACCCGCTGCCGAGCGTGACAGAGGACGGCGTGCTCGTCAACTCGGGCGAGTTCGACGGCTTGTCGTGTCGTGAGGCCAAGCGGCGCATCGTCGCCTGGCTTCAGGGAAAGGGGCTCGCCACTCCGCAGGTGCAGTACCGGCTGCACGACTGGTGCATTTCGCGCCAGCGCTACTGGGGACCACCCATCCCCATCATCTATTGCGACGCCTGCGGCCCGGTGGCGGTGCCGGAGCGGGACCTCCCGGTGGAGCTGCCGTTCATCCAGGACTTCCGCCCCGATGCGAGCGGAGTCTCGCCGCTCGCGCGCCACGAGGAGTGGTACTTCGTGAAGTGCCCGCGGTGCGGCGCCCAGGGCAGGCGCGAGACCGACGTGTCCGACACGTTCCTCGACTCCGCCTGGTACTTCCTGCGCTACCCGTCCACCGAATTCGACGACCGGCCGTGGGACCCGGCGCGCACCAAGACGTGGCTGCCGGTATCGAGCTACATCGGCGGCAACGAGCACGCCGTGCTCCACCTGCTCTATTCCCGCTTCGTCACGATGGTGCTGCACGAGCTCGGCAAGGTGCACTTCGAGGAGCCGTTCCCGAAGCTCCGTGCCCACGGGCTGATCATCAAGGACGGCGCGAAGATGTCCAAGTCGCGCGGCAACGTCGTCATCCCGGACGCCTACATCCAGAAGTGGGGCGCCGACACGCTCCGCATGTACCTCATGTTCCTGGGGCCCTTCCAGGAGGGCGGCGACTTCCGCGACACCAGCATCATCGGCGTGCGCCGCTTCCTCGACAAACTCTGGACCACGGCCCACGAGGCGGCGACCCAACCGACCCCGGGAACCCCGGGCTTGCGCCCGGGGTCAGTGGTGGAAAAAAAGCTCCACCAGACGATCAAGAAGGTGACGACCGACACCGAGCGGCTCGACTACAACACGGCCATCTCGGCGATGATGGAGTATCTCAACACGGTGCGCGACGAGCAGGTCGTGGCGCGGGAAGCCATCGAGCCCCTGGTCGTGATGGTGGCGCCGTACGCGCCGCACTTCGCCGAGGAGCTGTGGTCGTTGTTCGGGCACGAGCGCTCGATCTTCACGGCGACCTGGCCGGTGTTCGACGAGCGGCTCGCCGCGGCGGGAGACGTGGAGGTGGTGCTGCAGGTGAACGGCAAGGTGCGGGGGCGCGTGACGTTGGGGCGGGGCGCGAGCGAGGCCGAGGTGGTCGCCCTGGCGATGCAGGACGAGTCCGTTCGCAAGTTCGTGGACGGGAAAGCGCTACGGAAGACTGTCTACGTGCAGGACCGGCTCCTGAACCTGGTGGTCTAGAGGACGTTCGCCACGAGATCGCCGACCAGATAGCCGACCGCCGCGACGCCCAGCCCCACCACGAACATGTCGATGCCGCTGCGGATCACGCCGCGGCCCGTGAAAAAGCTCCGTGCCGCGCCCACCGCGAAGTGGGAGAGCATGGCGATGGCGAACGCGACCCACGCGGCCGTGCGTCCGCTGAACAGGAGGAACGGCGCCACGGGGATGAATGCGCCGACCGCCGTCGACACGCCTGTCAACCACCCCTCCTTGAACGGCGTCGCGTGCGCCTCCCCGATCTTCAGCTCTTCGCGCACCTGCTCGTCGAGCGCCCGCTGCGAGTCGCGCATCACCTCGGCCGCCATCTTGCGGGCGATCCCGCCCTCGATGCCTTTGGCCTGATAGACCAGGGCGAGCTCCTCCTCCTCCACCTCGGGCATGATCCGGATCTCTTCCTTCTCCATGGCGATCTCGTGGTCGTACACCTCCTGCTCGCTCTTCGCGGCCAGGTAGCCCGAAGACCCCATCGAGAGCGCGTCCGCGATCATCCCGGCGATTCCCGACAGCAGTATGATGTGCGGTGCGACGGCGGCGCCGATCACGCCCGCCACCAACCCGAAATTCGCGGTCAGCCCATCGTTGAACCCGTAGACCACGTTGCGCAGGAACCCCCCCGACCCCGTCTTGTGCCAGGGCTCCGCGGCCCGGCCGGCGAGACCCG
>WNFW01000507.1_pt1 | contig 24851 bp, 16 predicted proteins | sample 5400131 | NCBI WGS metagenome assembly WNFW01 (sample SAMN13153362, study PRJNA577476) | soil metagenome | isolation source: 20 cm soil or saprolite under grassland replicate 1 | place: USA:California | collected 2016-06-15 | reverse complement strand
TCCAGATCGTGAACTACTTCGTGTATCCGATCCAGATTGCGCTGCTGCTGCCGTTCTTCCGGCTGGGCGAGAAGTTGTTTCGCGCAGCGCCTCTGCCGGTTTCCATCGCGCAAATTCAAGGGATGATTCACGCCAACGCCTGGGCAGCGGTCAGGTTTCTGTGGACAACGACGTGGCACGCGATCGTGGCCTGGGGATTGATCGCTCCGGTGTTTGTGGGATTGGCATATTTGATTCTGACGCCGGTACTACAGCGCGTGCTGCATAGAGAAGCGACCCCGACCGCGGAGACGGATTGACGGTTCCGCAAAGCGAAGCAGCCCACGGCCAATCCAGTCGGCTCTATCGCTTATAGATGAGCTTGCCGCGCTGGAAGATGACCTGAAAGATCGGAACTATCCCGCCAACTAGAGCGCCGAAAAACGCATTGGCGCCTGGCGCGGTTCTGCTGGTGCTGTCTGCCAGTCTCCTGCCTGCGCGGTGAATCCAAAGAAGAGCGCGACAACCATCGAAGAAGCGATTTGTCAATTGCGCTTTGCGGGTATTAGTGCCTGAACAACCGTACAGAGGGTCGGGAAAACCTTGCGCGATTTCCTCCCGTTCATGTTTCTCTCCCCCTTCCTCATCCTGGTGAGTGCAATTTGTAAACCAGATCAGGAGAGACGGAAGTGAGCGGAGGGGAGAAATACGAACCGGGCAAGAACCGGAGGCACAAATGCATTCTGACCTTGCAGAAGAAAACCAAAAGGATTCCGGGCTAAAGCCCGGCGCTACAGGATCTCCAGGATTTCTTCGTAGCGCTTGAAGGGCGGAATCAGATACGCGCCGGCGAGTTCGGTGCGGGCCCAGGCGAGCATTTTGCGGGCAACTTCGAATCCGTGGTCGCGCGCGGCGGCCCCCGCGGTTTCCATGGACTTCAGAAGCTCCTCGGGAATGACGATGCCGGGGACTTCATTGTTCAAGCGAAGCGCCTGCTTGTAGCTGTTGAGGGGCCAGATGCCGATCAGCACCGGGATCGCCGGCTTGTCGCCAAGTTTTTTCAGGAAAGCGTGCCAGTGTTCGGGGTCGAAGAGCGGCTGAGTCATCGCGAAATGCGCGCCGGCTTCGACCTTGGCGTGGAAGCGCTCGATTTCGTTGTCGAGATCGTCGGCGACGGGATTCACCGCGACGCCGATGCTAAAATTCGTGGCGCCGCCGAGAGTTTTTCCCGCCCAGTCGGTGCCCTGATTCAGCCGATGCAGAACTTTGACGAGGCCGACGGAGTCGACTTCGTAGACGCCGCTGGTTTCCGGGTAGTCGCCGACGGACGGAGGATCGCCGGTGATGGCCAGAACGTTGCGGACACCGCCCACGGTCCACGCGCCGAGCAGCGCCGCCTGCAGGCCAATAATGTTCTGGTCGCGCGTCGTGAGGTGCGGAACGGTTTCAACGCCTCGAGCCTCGAGAGCGCTCGCGACGATCAGCGCGTCCATGCCCACGCGCGCCATGGCCCCGCTGTTGATGTCAATGGCGTCGACCTTGCGCGAAGCCTTAACCTTGTCGACCTGCTCGAAGATGCGGTCGAGAGAAAGTCCCTTGGGCGGATCGATTTCCACGCAGACGGTGAATTCTTTTTTCTGGAGTTTTCTCCAGAAATTGCTTTCGGGAATACGCTGCGTGACTGGCGCGGGCTTTGAAATGACTTCGACCGCATGTCCGGCCGCTTGCGATTTCGCGGGACGAAGCGACTTGACGGCTTCCGCCATCGCGCGGATGTGCGCCGGCGTGGTGCCACAGCAGCCGCCAAGAAGGCGCACGCCGAGCGCCGCCGCTTCGCGCGCGAAAAGCGCGAAATATTCCGGAGAGGATTTCGGATAGACGATGCGGTCGCCCTCGCGTTTGGGGAAGCCGGCGTTGGGCATGCCGCTTACGCGGAGATCGTCCACGGCGGCAAGCTCCTGCAGAATCGGCAGAAGCGCTTGCGGACCAAGTGTGCAATTCGCGCCGATCACCTGAACATGCTTGTTTTTCAACTGCGCCGCCGCATCCGCGGGGCGGACATCGCCGTAGGTCGTGCCTTCTTCCGCGTAGGTGAGCTGGGCGACGATGGGCAATCCAGAAAAGGAGCGAATCGCGTCGATGGCGAGGAGTAATTCTTCGATATAAGAAAACGTTTCGAGGATGTAGAAGTCTACGCCGCGCTCTTCGAGAGCGAGAGCTTGCTCGTGAAAAATGTCCAGGATCTCTTCCGGGAATGGATGGCGCGATTGCACGCCGATGCCCAGCGGGCCGATGGAGCCGGCGATGAGGACTTCGCGAGCAGCGGATTCGCGGGCTTCGCGGGCGATTTTCACGCCGCGGCTGTTGAGGCGCTGGACCTCTTCGCCGAGGCCGAGCGGCTCGAGCTTGAAGCGATTCGCGCCAAACGTGTTGGTCTCGATGATCTGCGCGCCCGCTTCAATGTAAGCCTGGTGGACGCGGAATACCGCTTCCGGCTCGGTAGAATTCACCTCATCGAAGCAGCGCTGTGTGCCCACGGCATCGTGGAGCATCGAGCCCATCGCGCCATCGGCGATAAGGATGGAGTCTTTCAGCCGCTCGTTGAAATCAAGAATCTTCACAGTTCGTGTTTCCTGTCTGCTGAAAATTTTGCACGGGAAATGCGCTCAGCGTTTTTGTTCCATGAGGCTGGCGACGGTGCTCATCAAATCGTACTTCGTGAGGATTTCGAAGTGTCCGTTGCCCATCTCGACAAAAACCGCGGGATTCTCGTGACTGAGGATGTGAGTGACGCGCTCGACGGGCGCGGTCCTGGGCACCTGTGGCAGAGGTTTGCTCATCACTTCGCGAACGACGAGCTTACGAAGATCCTTGCCCTGCAACGCGAGGTTGAGTATCTGGTCTTCGTAGATCGTGCCGATCGGAACATTTTCCTCAAATACAGGAATCTGCGAAATGTCCTGCTCCTGCATGGTCTTCAGGGCGTGGAAAACAGTCTGGTACGGCCGCGCGATGACGAGTTCGCGCACCTTGCCGGCGGCATGTTTGGCGTTGATGACTTCCGCAGCGGTGATGGCGGTAGCCGCGTCAACGTAGCCGCGCTCGTGCATCCACAGGTCGTTATAAACCTTGCTGAGGTAGCGTGTGCCGGTGTCCGGCAGCAGGGCGACCACGAATTCATTCGGTCCCAGATCCTTGGCGAGGCGCAATGTCCCGGAAATGCAGCCGCCGCCGGAGCCGCCGGTGAAGAGGCCTTCCAGCTTCGCCAGTCGGCGCGCAACGACGAAACATTCTTCGTCGTTCACCTGAAGGATATCGTCCAGGATTTTCAGATTCATGGTCGTCGGGAAGAAATCCTCGCCGATGCCTTCCACAACGTAGGTCTTGGCTTTGATGGTTTGCCCGGTTTTGACGAAATCGTAGTAGAGCGAGCCAAAGGGATCCACCCCGACAATTTTGACTCTGGGATTTTTTTCCTTCAGGTATTTTCCCACGCCGCTGACGGTGCCACCGGTGCCTATGCCGCAAACGAAATGCGTGATCTTGCCTTCGCTGTCTTCCCAAATCTCGGGACCCGTGGTGCGGTAGTGAGCTTCGGGATTGCTGGGATTGTCGTACTGATTCGGGTAGTAAGAATTGGGAATCTCACGGGCGAGTTTTTTCGCCACCGAATAGTAGCTGCGCGGATCTTCCGGTTCGACGGCGGTGGGGCAGACGATGACTTCGGCGCCAAGCGCTTTCAGAAGATCGACTTTTTCCTTGGATTGCTTGTCGGTGGTCGTGAAGACGCACTTGTATCCGCGAACCGCCGCGACAAGCGCGAGGCCCATGCCGGTATTGCCCGAAGTGCCTTCAATGATCGTGCCCCCGGGCTTCAAAAAGCCTTTTTTCTCGGCTTCGTCGATCATGCTGATGCCGATGCGATCTTTCACCGAGCCGCCGGGATTGGTGAATTCTGCTTTGACGTAGATCTGCGGCTGCAGGCCTTGATTGATGCGGTTCAGGCGCACCAGGGGGGTGTGACCAACCGCTTCCAGGATGTTATTGCACTTCATCAGTTGTCTCGGTTTCTCCGCCGAATTGCAATTAGTTTAGCATCATCCCAAGGAGTTCCCCTACTTAGCGGCGCCAACCATTTCCTTACGCCCGAACAAGAAGAGAGTAGATTATTCTTTCTAGGATTACGAAGCAGGGGAGACCAAGATGACGCGTCAGAATATTTCGAGCGGTGCGCCGTGGGAGCCGATCGTGGGCTACTCGCGGGCGGTAAGAATCGGCAATGCCATCACAGTGTCGGGAACTACGGCGACGGGACCGGATGGAAAGATCGTCGGCGCGGGCGATTTGCGCGCGCAAACGGTGCAGACGATCAAGAACATCGAGGCGGCGCTCGTAAAAGCAGGCGCGAGCCTCAAAGACGTTGTGCGGACGCGAATTTATGTGACAAACATCGCCGAATGGGAAAAGGTTGGCCGGGCGCACGGAGAATTTTTCGGGGAGATCCGGCCGGCGACGAGCATGGTGGAAGTGAGCAAGCTGATTGCGCCGGAAATGCTTGTTGAGATTGAGGCGGACGCGGTAGTGGAATGAGGTAAGGGAGGTAAGGGACGCAGAGGAAGCAAAGGAGCCGGGGGAGAAGCGGCCTCGTCTCCATAGCGGGTTAGCAGTTAGCCGGAGAATTTTTATGGCGTCAGAGTTATACGATTCGTTTATCGCGGATTACTACGACGAGTCGCCGGTCGTGAGCGGGCGGTTGCAGGACGTGGCTTTCTATCGCGACGCCGTGCGCGAGTTCGGCGATCCCGTACTGGAGCTGGGTTGCGGCACGGGGCGCATCACCATGGCACTGGCGGAGGCGGGAAAGCGGATCACCGGGCTTGATCTTTCCGAGCGCATGCTGGAGCGCGCAGTGAAAAAACGCGCGGCGCTCCGCGTGGAGGCGCGCGAACGCCTTCACCTCATACAGGGGGACATGGCACGGTTCGATCTCGGCGAAAAATTCCGGCTGGTCATTATTCCCTTCCGGCCATTTCAGCACCTTCTGGAAGTGCGGCAGCAGGTGGATTGTCTGGACTGCGTTCGCAAGCATCTCGCGCCCGGCGGGCGGCTGATCCTGGATGTGTTCCAGACGGATGCCGAGCGAATGCACGATCCCGTGCACATGCGCGAGATGCTGGTGACGGAATACAAAACCGCCGACAGCCGTCTGGTGCGAATCACCGAACGGGTAGTCGCGTTCCATCGCGCGGAGCAACGGAATGACGTGGAGATGATTTTTTCCATCAGGCATGCGGACGGGCGTCAGGAGAAGCTCGTGTTCGCTTGGACGTTGCGGTATTTCTTCCGCTACGAGATCGAACACCTCCTCGCGCGATGCGGGTTCCGCGTTACGGCGCTGTATGGGAATTTCGACCGGACGCCGATCCGGGATGATTCCCCGGAAATGATCTTCGTGGCGGAGGACCGCCAAAGAAACGGCAGGTAGACTACCCTGTAGCCACCCCCCATGTTTTGTGGGTGTTGCATCTAAAGAACTTCAATATTGTGCAAGTCCTTTGTCTGCAACACATACGAGATAGCGTGGAAGTGTTGCATCTAAAGAACTTAGGGGTTAAGGAGAATCCAGGGTTGGCCTGTTCTATTTGCGAAAAAAGCAAGATTCCAGATGAATTGAATCTTTCCCGGGTTTAAATATTAGAAACAGCGAGAAAGCCCGATCAGGAATCAGCGCACCCCAAATAAGAAGCGGCAGCCGAGGCTGCCGCTTCTTGAACCAGGTCCTAGTGTCATGGCTCGTTGAGCAAAAAGACCCCATTAGTCCTTCAGCAATAAGAGTGAATGCTTCTGATGCAGACCTCACATCCACCATTGCTCGGATGCTACGGTACAAGTTCCTTTCTGTCGAACCAAGTTACAAGGATTGTGAGACGATGGGGATGCCAATACAATAGGACGTGCAATGAAATTGTGCCGATAGGATTCCCTGGTTGGAATCCTTCGGGCAACCACATTCTCTCGTCCCCACGTGCCGGGAGGTTTAAATTCACACACTGATGGTTTCGGAGATTGAAAACCTTGTCTATCCATTTTAGCTGATTACATATCTAGCAAATCTAGCAATCCAAAATCACCTGGAAAGTTTGAATGATGGTAAACGGCGGCCTTTCAATATTCCCCATTAGCAATGCGGAGCAGTGCGGCGAGATAAAACTTGATGTGCGCCATGAGGAAAGCAACAAGAAAATCGCGTCCGCCGGTCGTCATATTTTTCGCTCACAACGGCAAGGGTGTCGGACATGTTACGCGCCTACTTGCCATCGACACGGCACGGTTCGCGCAACATTCGATAGTGCGATCCAAAGACACTGATTTCTGTACGAGACAATTCATTGTCGAGGTAACTTACTCGTTATGTGGAACTGGTTATCATTCGATCGAATCAGGCAGGATTTGCAATACGCTGGGCGAAGGCTTTGTCGGGACCGAGCATTCTTTGGTGTGGCTGTTGTGACTCTTGCTCTTGGGATAGGAGTGACCAGTACCGTGTTCTGTGTTATTGACGCTGTTGTACTGCGGCCGCTCCCTTATCCGCATCCGGAGCAACTTGTGATGCTCCATGATACTTTGGGAGACGCAAGAGATTTCCTAAACCTCGCGAGTCCTGGACAATTTGTAGATTGGTCAGAACAAAACCATTCGTTTGTTGAGTTGGGAGCCTACACGGATGCGTTGTTTAATATGGGCGACCAAAACCCTGTGCGAATCAATGCTGTGATGGCTACACCCGGTCTGCTGCGAACGCTTGGCATCACTCTGTCCCGAGGGAGGCTATTTGGACAGCAAGAGTGGATGTTGGGCCTCGATCCCAGCGATGTCGTGCTAGTGTCCTGGGACTTATGGAACGAGAGGTTCGGAAATGAACGACTTTCCAACCAGACTATTTCACTTGGTTCAGAACGATATGATGTCATAGGCGTTCTCCCGCAGACTTTCTTTTTTTTGGGCAAGAAAGTTGATGCGATTGTTCCTATACGATTCCCGTCGGCCGCAGATCAAAGAGCATTTCGAGGATTTCGTTATCTGACAGTCATCGGGAGGCTGCGTGAAGGGGTAACGAAAGAGAAAGCACTTCGAGATATGGAGGCAATCGCTGCTAATCTGAGCGATAGATACCCTTCAACTGATTCCGGCCGCACCATAACTCTGATTGATCTGTTTTCAGCGGTACTTGGTCCATCGCGCCCGGGGTTCTTACTCCTATCCGTCGCCGTTGGATCGCTGTTACTGGTTTCATGTATCAATGTTTCGAGCCTGCTTGTCGCTCGTGGTGTTGAACGCCGGAAGGAAATCGCGATTATGCTCGCCCTGGGCGCTGGGTGGCGCGATCTTTGTCAACAGGTTTTGGTGGAAGCTTTCCTGATCGCTGGCGTTGCTGCTGCGCTAGGATTGGGATTAGCACAGCTTTTGTTGAGTCTCTTCCTCGCGGTTGGACCCAACGATTTGCCCCGTTTTGGGGACTCAGCGATCAATTTGAAGGTCACGGCATTTGCTGCTGCTCTCGGCCTCATGGCTGCAATCACGTTAGTCGTCTTTTCGTTCGGAACGTTACTGGGAAAGCGGAATTTGCTGACGGACCTCGCGGAAGTACGTTCAGTCTCTGCTGGACTTACTGGGGTCCGCACTCGAAGCTTAATGTTAATCGCCGAGATTGCGCTCGCCGCTTTTCTCACAAGCGGCGCTGGCCTTACGGTAAAAGCCTTGGTGCGATTGTTGGATACGGATCCAGGCTTTCGCCGCGAAGGAGCGATTGCTATGGACATCTCATTATCCAAGGACTACTCCGATGAAGAGCGTTCTCTCTTTTTTCAACGTCTACTAGAAAGTGTCAGGGAACTTCCAGGGGTTGAAGCTGTCGGCATTACCAACCGATTACCCTTAAGTGGCGACACCAGCACCCGAATCTTCAATTTCGGCTCCATTCCTTCACCAAACAAACAGCAGATGCTAGAATTTCGGACAATTTCGCCAGGATTTGCTCAAGCCATGGGTATGCGTCTCATGAAAGGCCGATTGATTGACGAACAAGATAGTCAGTTTTCTCCTGCAGTAGCGATGGTGAATGAATCGTTTGTATCGCGCTATTCTCCCGATCAGTCCGTTCTTGAACGGACCATTTTGATTCAAGACGGGGTTTCGTCTCGCCCTCGGAGAATCGTTGGTGTTGTGAACAACGTTAAGAACACGTCTATGTCCGTCGAAGCAAAAGCAGAGGCATACGTGCCCTATGTCGAGCGCCCGTACGCTAATATGTCTATCGTAGTTCGGACTCGAACTCCTGCTCAATCTTTGTCTAACAGTGTTCGTCGAGTCCTTGCCAAACTAGATCCTAGAATTCCACTGGCAAATGTGAGATCTCTGAACGAATTCGTATTGTCTGCCACGAGTTTGGAGCGTTTTCGTGCTTTTCTCATGAGTGCTTTCTCGTTTTGCGCCCTCCTGCTATCAGCCGTCGGAATTTATGGTGTCACTTCATACAGTATGTCGAGACGCAGGGTTGAATTTGGCGTCAGGATCGCCTTAGGTGCCCGCCGATGGGACATTATGATTCTCGTTCTTTCCTGGGCAACGCGTTTAGCGGCGTATGGGGTGATTGTTGGCGTTGTGCTCGCGATGGGAGCAGCTCAGATTGTACGTCGATTGTTATATCAAGTGAGCTCTTTTGATTTTTGGACCTTTAGCGCGGTCGCTATTGTGCTTGCAGGTATAGCTCTATTAGCTTCCCTAGTTCCAGCTTTCCGGGCTGCTAAAATTAGTCCGGCTTCCACGCTGAGATGTTGAGCACATCCTTATCCTCTGCAAGAATGGCTTCGGAAATTGCCTGTGGCTCCAAAGACCAGAGGCCATATTCGGGGTCTCATGTATTGGCTCTTCGAAAATGCCGTGCTCTGCGAACTAATTCCGTTGGAACACAACCCCATGAGTTTGGTGGAACCGAAGGGTGTCAGCAAACGCATAAAACCACCACGGATTTTGACCGAGGAGGGAGTTCGGGGCTCTGCTCAACGAGCCCGTCCATCCCTATCTCTGTATGGTCCTTCTGGCGGGTTGTACCGGCCTTCGTATCGGCGAGGTCATGGGCTTGCGCTGGACCGGGATCAACTTCGAAAGCTTGGCTATGGAAATCAGGGAAGGATATGCTCGCAGCCAAGTCACCAAATTAAAATCCGAGTGCTCCCACAGGACGAATTGCCGCTGGATCCGGATGTCGCAACCATTCTGCTCGAATCGAAGCGGCTCTGCCCAGATGACGATTGGAGATTGGGTGGTTCCCGAGCCCACGGACAAACAACCATACGATTCTGGCTCGTTGCGGAAGAAGATACTCAAAACCGCGGCACTGCGGGCCAAGATTCCAGGGGGAGATCGGCTGGCACACGCTGCGTCACTGTCCGACCTCCCGACTATGCCGGGTAGAACGGAATTCGGTCCATCCGTACAAATAACGACCTAGCTTAACCTGAAGCTACTATACCACCTGCGCTCTGACCGGCCGGGGAGAGCCTGCTCTGTGCGCCGACAGGCTACCAGCGCGCGCGGATGCGGTATCTCAGGACTGACGTGCCATCCTTCGCGACGGGCACGATGAATTGCGCCGCGAAGGCCGCCGTCTTCTTGTACTTGTAGGTGGAAGAAAGCATCTCCCAATCGCCGCCGATGGGTTCATTCACTTGCACGGTGACGGGCGAATCTTTGTGGTTGCGCAGCGTGACTTCAAATTCCATTTCCCAAGTGTGGGTATCGATGCGCTTGTAGTCGGTCTGCTTGTGCTCGGCGACGACGTCGAAAGCGTTGCCGATGTGGATGTTCACGTCTTCGTCCTTGGGGGTGTGATCGATGCGGTCTTCACCGGCGAAGAGAATCCCGCCTTTTGAGTCCTTCTGATAAACGCGGACATTGCCGGCGGGGAGCGGAATTCCCAGGCCGTTCTTTTCTTCATTTCTGAATTTGTAATAAACCATGACGGGATCTTTCAGCGGGGCGCCGGGAGTCTGCTGGTTGCGGTAGTAGTAGCTTTGGCCGTTGACCATGAGAATTTTTTCGACGGGAACGCCGGAGCCCTGGAGAAGGCTGATCTGCTTGGTTTCTTTGTCCTCGACGGAGGTCTTGCGGCCGAGGGAATAGAGATGGTATTCGCTGAAGCTTTCCTGCTGGAACTGCGGGGCAGCGGCTCTTGTTTTCATGGCCACAGCGGCATCCATTTCCCTCATGGCGCCCACTTGCTGAACGCGGTTCAGGTCACCAGCTACAAGCTGGAGCCGTGCATTGTGAAACGCAGTGCCGCTGTTGTTGACGACGGTGACCCAGCCATCCAAGTCCGCGCTCTTGTCGTCGCGCGCCACGGTAAGAACGTAATCGGCATTCCAGGACAAATTGCTCGCGAGGTAGGACGCTTCGATCTGTTGTTTTTTCGCGCCGGAATTTTCCAGCGACATTACCAGCGTCGGACGGTCGTAAAGATTCGCGGGGACTTCGGGGAAGCGGTAGCTCTCGGCAAACATTCCGGTCACGATGTCGTTGCCGATTTTCCAGACGGGGCCGTTGTTATCGGAAAGCAAAGTCGCCTTGATCTCTTCGCGCTTGGTCGAATTGTTCTCTTGATACGAGCGCACCAGCGTGACTTCCTTGCCGACGTACTTATGCAGGAGTTTCGCGGGCTCGAGGAGGTCGTATTCATAGTTCTGTTCGATGACGCCGAGTTTTTCTGGATCGTTCAAGGAACGGAAATGAACCGTCGCGGGATTGACGGTTGCGGCGATGTCCATGAATTTCAGGCGAAATGTTCCGCTGGGGAGGGTGAGCTGCCGAACGTCGCGCACCAACGCGATGTTGGAGTTGTAAACGGTAACGTTTAGATCGGTCTGATCGTTCAGGCTCGTGGATTGATCGCCGGCGGTGGCGCGGGCGGCCTCCTTCTCTTGTGACGCATTGACTTTGTTGGCGCGCGCCGGAGGATAAATAATTGTGGCGCCGGCGGCGATAATCATAGCGGCAGGGCTCATCCACAACGCTCGAATTTTAAACTTACTCCCGGGGATCTTCATCACTTTCACCTCGATCTGGACTTGCCTTCTCTCTTAGAACGACCCCTGGGGAATTTCTTGCAGTGGATGATTCGGGCTGGGCCCTCCGCATCATCGATTCGGGACGGGCTTCCAGGTCAGACCACCATCGTTGGTTTCGAAATTTTTGGTATTGCGGGCGTTCCAAATCGTGGCGTGCCGCTCATCGGTGGCGCGAATCCCGCCAAGATCTTCCGACAGCGGAGAAGGAATTAACGTCCAATGCGCGCCGCCATCCGTGGTCAGAAGAATGGCTCCGACGCGGCCCACGATCCAGCAAACTTTGTTCGAGGGCGCGGAACCGGTCAGCAAATCGGCGAGCACGCCACTGCTCTGGCGGGACCAGGAGGATCCGCCATCCTTGGAGAGCTCGATGAAACCGCTCCGGCCGGCGCGCCAAATGACGCTTGAGCCCGGCGGTGAGATCAAACGCGGATTGGAAATCTCCCGTGCGACTTCCAAGGAAGCGGAACTGTTATAACTGGATGCAACGCCGCCAACTGCCGCTGGCTGCGAAGGAGGAGCCGCCGGTGCGGCAGATGCAGTCTTCATTCTCTTCGCTTCCATCTGGGGGAGTGGAGCGGGACCCGGTACCTTCGGAGCGCTGGCGTTGGATTGATTCTGCAATTGAGCATTCGCGGCTTGTGTTTGTAATTGCACTTCAGCATTCTCTTCTCTGGCGCTGGTCGCAGTTTTGGCGTCGCGATCCAACTGTTCTTGGGCACGAAGCAAATCAACGGAGGAGCTGCGCTCTGCATCCTTTCGCAAGCGGCTCTCTTTGTCGTCCATCGATTTTGAAGGCGAAACCTGTGCCAGGAATTCCGGCTTCCCATCCGATTTCACAGCACCCGACGCGCCTCGTGTGTTCGCACTGGGAAATTGACCGGCTGCGGATTGCGGCTTTTTGCGGGCGGCCTTCTCCGATGGAGAGACTTCGGTCGCCGCTGTCGAAACAGACGGTGTCGGTGGAGGGGGTGGGGGCCCCTGCTGCGAGGCGACTTGGACGTGCTTCAGACTTGGAGGAGCCAGCGGCTGGTTCTCGTGCAGCGCGATCCAGACGAGTAGCCCTGCGGCGATTGCTCCTGCGGGAGCGAGCCACTGCCAGCGCGCACCTCTCAATAGTAGAGCCCGGCGTGACTTCTTGGGTGGCGCCGCTCCTGCTGCCCGTGGCCTTTGGCCGGGTGCAGTCCCCGCGGGGAACGCTTCAGCGCTCCGGGCAGCGATCACCGGCTCGGATCCTTTCTCAACGACTTCCTCTCGCTCAGCGGCTTCGAATGAAATCTCGTCCGTGGCTTCGAGTTGCGCGAGAATATTCTGGCAATTAGCGCAGCCCACGAAATGTTCTTTCCAGGAATTCAATTCTTCCGGAAGCAAAGACCGCTCGTGATAAGCCGCCAGTGTTTCCGAGTCCGGACACGAGCCGCCCTGCGAAGTGGGGGCCGCGGGCAATCTCGCGGCTTCGCCCGCAGGCGCCGCGGACCGCAGATGGCGTGCAAGCGCTTTGTCAAATCTCCGATCGCGTTCCTCAGGCGCCATAGGCTTCTCCATCCTTAGAACGAAACTCCACAGCTTTCTTGCGTCGCGCGGTCACGGCGTCCGCTTTCCGGCTGCCGGGCCTGGCGATTTAGAGCGCGGCAGCAATTTTTCCAAATCGATGGGGTTGTCTTCCGAGCAGTACTCGAAACAGAGAGCGATTTCCGCATCGCTCAGTCCGGGCTGAACCGCGGAACCGTTTGCCGATCCGATACCGTGGCGAAGAATATCCTCCACCGCATGCCGCAAATCGCGCCGCGCGCGGTCCAGATGACGCGAGACGCTGGATTCATGCTCTCCGAGCAGCCGTCCGATCTCCGCGAGCGTTTTTTCCTCGGCGTAATAGAGGCGGAGCCTCTCCTTTTCCTGCGGTTCGAGGCGTTCGAGCGCCGTCTGCAATGCCCGGGTGAATGACAGGACGTAGCGCTCGCGATGCGGATCGCTGGGCTGCATCTGCGGTCCGAGCAGCGTCCTCGGCAGTCCCTCGCCAGTTTCATCTTCGCCAAGCTCCTCGAAGCGGCGGCCCGCACGGATGGCATCGATGTGCCGCTGCGCAAGAACGGCGCGGAGCCAGGTCTTCAGCGAACTGCGCCCATGAAAGTAACGAAAGAGCGAACGTTCCGCGCCTTTGCCGCCGGCCAATCCGTACAACTCGGAAAAAAGGGAATCCGCGAGATCACAAGCTTCCGCGGAACCCGCGTTGCAGTGAAGAATCGCGGCCGCCGCCGCGCGCAGGTAAGTGCGGTACTTGGTGAAAAAATGCTCCCAAGCCGCCTCAGCTCCTTCGGCGCAAGCGGTGGCCAGAGCCAGATCTTCAAGATGCAGCGCGCCGAGATATTCTTCGAGCTTAAGCGGAGTAAGGGCTTCACTCGCCAAACGCTTCGATGCACTACGTTCCAGTGCGACCGCGAAATGCCCACGAGAGAGCTCCCAGCGTGCAGCATTGGCCTGCGTGTAAAGCCACTCGACCAAGGCGGCGCGGTCCTTCAGCGTCTTCACCGGGTCCACGGTATTTGCGTCAGCAGACCAGCTTTCTGGATCTTTGGCCATGTCTATTTCAGGTGTTCACTGTATCCCAAGAAACCCAGCCTCAGGCTATAATGCTGCGCTTGCTACACTTAAGGATAATCCCGCGGAAGGAAACTCGCGTGCAAAACGTGCAAAAAAAGGGGACGCAACCCAACGCGAGTTTAGGGTATCCTACTTCAGTGTTGCGCACCCCGCCCGCAACGAAAACTGCCTCGCCGGGTTAGAAGTGGGTGCGCTACGACGCGCTCGCAGGAGCATTAGCGACTTCGCGACGCTAGTACGAAAGTCCTATTCGGGCTCCCCCAGCCTCGTCAGTACTCTGGTACTGGTAGAGCACTTCCTATTATGCTGGCGGACTTGGGAGCACTAGGGATTCCTAGACAGCCCTTATTCCGCGGCCGGAATTTCACGAGGCGGCACGCGGATGACAACTATGATTGCAGATCCACCACGTAAGACCACGATGGGCATCGGTTTCGAGGCCAACCGCCGCCTTTCAGGCGATCCACTGGCGTGGAAGCAAGCCATGGGCACCAAACCGATCGCAGCACGTCTTGCCCTGTTACCTGATTCCAAGCCACGTTGGGACCGCATTGGCCTGAGCGCCGCCGGACAATTTGCGATCCTCGGTTTCTTACTCATGCTTCCCCTGCTCTTCCCAGAGCGGATGCAAACGGCATTACATTTACGTGTTACGGAGCTGATGCAGCCGGTTACGGAAATCCCAGTTGCGCCACCGCCACCGCCTCCCCCGACGCCAAAGGTGAAAGCCAAAGTTGCGCCGCCGGAACCAAAGCCGGTGGAGCCTGAACCGGTGAAGCTGAACCCGAAACAGACGCACGTTTTTCTCGCGGCAACAGTCGCGCCACCCAAGATAAAGACCTTGGATGCGAAACCCCTGGAACTCAGTCCGGTTTTCGAGCAGCTGAAAATCGATACGCCCACGAGCCAGCCGAAGCGGCCCAAAGAAGATGTGAAAGTCGGCAATCTTGGAACAGGCAGTGCAGCTCCGGCAACGGTGGTGGCTCCGGTGAACAAAGTGCAAACCGGCGGCTTCGGCGATCCCAACGGAATCGCGGGTAAGGGTGATCCGAACAAAGCCACGAACGTCAATCGTCTTGGTTCGCCCGCTTTACCGGGTGGGCCTGGATACGGCAACGGCACCGGCGGCGACAAAGGAATCCGCGGCGCGGTGGCGAGCACTGGGTTCGGTAACGGCACGGCGAATCCTCCGCCAAGCGCCAAGCGCGGCGCGCTGCAGTCCGCGGGCTTCGCGGATCAGACAATCGCCGAGGCGCCGAAGAAGAAAGCGTCGAGCAGCGAAAGCGCCACGACGGCTGTTAACATCCTGGAGAAGCCTCGTCCGGAGTACACAGCGGAAGGGCGTAGTCTGAAAATAGAAGGTGACGTGGTTCTCGACATGGTATTCCTGTCGAACGGCAGCATCCAGGTGAACCGAGTGGTAAGTGGTTTGGGCCACGGTCTCGATGAAGCGGCAACTCGCGCAGCGCAGCAGATCAAGTTCAAGCCGGCGAGACGCGAAGGCCAGCCGGTGGATTTCCCGGCTCGCGTGCGAATTGAATTCCGTTTGGCTTACTGAGGGGAGAGAGAAAATGCGTAAGGTAGCGACAACTATTTTCGTTCTGATCTTGAGCGGGGTGGGCGCCATGGCCGCCACGGAGGCGCCTAAGCCTGCCGATAAGCCGCGGACCATGGAAGAAGTCATCGACCGCGTGATCACCAACGAAAACCGGGCCAACCAGCAGCTCAAGCAGTTTTCGCCGCTGGTCGAGACGTACATCCAGAACCTGAAGCCCGATAAGGATCTTGGCTACGCCCCCGCCGGCGACAAGTATTTCCTAGGCCGCGCGGACTTCTCGAAAGGCGTCTCGCTGGTTTCCTTGACGGACACCAACGGCAAGGGGAAGAAGATCTTCGGCGCCATCGGCAACTTCTTTTCTTTCGCGATGCAATTCCTGCCGGACGGCTTCCTGCAGATGATCTTTATCGACACCAATGGCTTCGATAAGCAGCACTACAAGTTCGATTACGTGCGCCGCGAATTCCTCGGCGAAGTGCGCTGCCTGGTGTTCGACGTCTCGCCTCAGGAGAAGTCCGGCAAAGGCCGGTTCCTTGGCCGCATGTGGGTCGAAGATCAGGACTACAACGTGGTCCGCTTTAACGGCGCCTACGGCGGCGCCGGGCACTCCAGCTGGTATTTTCACTTCGACAGCTGGCGCACCAACGTGCAGCCGGGCTTGTGGATGCCTTCCTTTATATACAGCGAGGAAAAAGATTTACACTACGCCCTGGCCAAGAAACTGGACTTCAAAGCGCAGACGCGGCTGTGGGGTTACAACGTCGGCCGCTCCAGCCAGGAACAGGAATTAAGCAGGATCCTGGTTGAGACACCGGTGCAGGACGATACCAAGACATCGAACGATCTTTCCCCCATTCAGGCACAGCGCTCCTGGGACCGCCAGGCGGAAGATAATGTGATCGATCGCCTGGAGCGCATCGGCCTGATCGCGCCGCGCGGCGAAGTCGACAAGGCTCTCGATACGGTGATCAACAATCTGGAGGTCACCAACAATATCGACCTTGAACCCGATGTCCGCTGCCGGGTGATGATGACTTCCACGCTCGAGTCCTTCACCGTCGGCCACACGATCGTGATGAGCCGCGGGTTGATCGACGTGGTGCCGGATGAAGCCAGCCTGGCAACCATGCTCGCGCATGAACTCAGCCACGCCATTCTCGGCCACCGCATCGATTCCAGCTATGCTTTCTTCGATCAATTGCTGATCGACGACAAGGAGACTTTCCGCCATTTCGGATTTGCGCGGACTCCCGACGAGGAGAGGGCCGCCAACACGAAAGCGGTCCAGCTCCTGAATAATTCGCCCTATAAGAACCAGCTCGGTAACGCAGGCCTTTTCCTCACGGCGCTCGGGAGCCGCGAGAAGGAAATTCCGAACCTGATTAGCCCGCACCTCGGCGATCGCGTGCCGATCATGGCTGATCTCAAGTCCACGACGCCTGTCGATCAGAAGCAAAACCCGCAGATGATCGCGGCGCTGCCGATCGGCGGACGCGTAAAGGTGGATTCCTGGAACGATAAGCTGGAGCTCATCAAGAGCAAGCCGGTGGGCACGGTGGCGGAACGTGAGAAGATGCCGTTTGAAGTCACCCCCTTCATGCCATACCTGATGCGTTACGGCGCCGAAACATCGAAACCCATCGCGGCCAGCGCCGCCACCACGCCTGCCGATCCGAAAACCGGCGCATCCGCGCCAGGCAAACCGTAGTCAGCCGATCAAACCTTGGCGAATAGTTCGGCCCGGGGATGACCTCTTCTCCGGGCCGGTTTCCATTGCCCGCCACCATTTATTTCCTGGGCGTGTTCCTCAGCGCGGCGAAGAGAGCTCTTTCATCAGCCGGTAGTTGAAGTCCACGCCGTCGTAAAAGTCCTGCACACCGACGCGCTCGTCTTTTCCATGCTCGCGATTGTCATTGATGTCAAAAAACATGCAAGAGACGCCGTAGGTCGGGATGCCGGCGATGCGCGTATACTTCCCGTCCGTGGCCCCGGTGGACATGGTCGCGACCAGAGGAACGCCCGGCCAGGTGACTTTCAAGATTTTCTCCATGGCCTCGGTCACTTCAGGCAGTAGCGGCGAGGGGGGCACCGGCACGACAGGCACTACCTTTCCATCCGGAGTACGCTGTGGAATGATGCTGACCCTGACTTTCGGATCGTTGGCAAGCCGCTCAAGCGCCTGGTGAACTTCCTCGGGGTCTTCCCCTGGAAAAATCCGGCAATTGACGTTGGCTCGCGCGGTTTGCGGGAGCGCGTTTGGCGCATGACCGCCGGAAAGCATGGTGGCGACGCACGTGGTGTGCAAGAGCGAATTGTAATAGGGCACCGCCGAGAGCCGCTGCACTGCGGCAGGATCCGGCGGTTGCTTGGCCATGGCTTTCATGTCCGCTGCGACCTGTCCCGTCGTCAGCGCCGCGTTCCGTTCGAAATAACTCCGCGTGATTTCGTTGATATTTGCTGAGAATGAAAACGATTGCAATCGGGACAACGCGCCGGCTAAGTGATAGATGGCGTTGTCCGGGCTGGGGACCGAGCTGTGCCCGCCGGGATTCAGCGATTCGAATTGAAAATCCACATAAACTTTTTCGCTCGCTTGAATGCCCGCGAGCAGCCGCTTGTCTTTGTCCCTTTCGAATTCGCCGCCGTCCAGATTGATGCAGTACTCCGCATCGATCCAGTCGCGATGTTCCCTGAGGAGCCAGTCCACACCGTTGGAAGAGCCGCCCTCCTCATCGGCGGTCAGCGCGAGAATCAGATCGCGGTCCGGCAGATATCCTTCGTTTTTCAAGCGGATGAAATTGGCAGCCAGGATGGCATCGCCCTCCTTCATGTCTTCCGTGCCCCGGCCGTAGAAGTAGCCGTCTTTCTCGATGAATTCGAAGGGATCGGTGGTCCAGTCCGCTCGGAGAGCTTCGACCACATCAAGATGTCCGATGAATAGGATGGGCTTACGCTTTCCGGTTCCGCGAAAACGCGCGACGAGATTTTTCTTCCGTTCGTTCGGCCCGGCTACCTTGATATCGCCCTCGGCGAAGCCTGCTTCACGCAAACGCTTGGCCATGGCTTCCGCGGCGGTGGTCACGTTGCCAACGGAATCGGTGGTATTGATCTCAATGAGCTCCTTGAAGATGTCCTGCGCCAACTGCTTCGTATGACCCTGACCTTGAGTTTGTCCTATAGGCGCACAGCTCGCGATTAGAAAAATTGGCAAGACCCAGCGTGTCCCTCTCTGCATTTACTCTCCTCGGAATGAAAGATCACGAAAAAGGCGGTTGTCCCCCGGGCGGTGCCGGCCGCGCGGCCAGCGCATAGCGCAGGCACCGCGACAGATACGATGCCGCCCAGAACAGCAGCATCATGCCAAGTCCGCGGTCCAGCACAAGAAACACGGCAAAGGCTATAAATACCCGCAGCCCCGTTTGATCGGGCCTCAGCAGCGGCGCTTCTAGGCGGCCGTTCACAAATCGCGCCAGTTCCCGCGGCCACTTGAAAACCCAGTACAGGCCATAGATGGGAATCAGATGAAACCACGCCGCACGCAGCGGCTTAATCGGATATGCGCCGGCCGTCGCTTGCGCGAGAACGACATGATACTCATAAACGCAAACAAGCCAATAGATCAGACTGATGAAATTCGCGAGAAACAGATACAGAGGAGGTATGAGCAGCGGTTCTTTGGCAAGTTCCGGATGCACGGTGACCGCGATCATTTCCGCAATCATCGTCGCGACGCCCAATAAGTAGCCGATCCAGACGCGCGGCAACGGAGCCAAGGCCTTGGATTCCGCTTGTTGCTCTTGTGATTGTCCGCCGGACCAATCCATTCGGCCCTCGATGAATCTGACTTGGGAGCGTAACGGCCCTGCCGCTGCCCCGTCAAACCATTTGGGGAGGGACCGCGTTCCGTTGTCACCGCGAGTTGCTTCGCCCTGCGGGGGTTACATAAACTGGCAGGGTTCCTATTGTGGAGGAAGAGATGACCTCAGCCATGAAACGCGCCTTGCAGATTGCCCTGGGCGCGGCCATATTCGTTGCGGGAATCGCGGCAGACTCGCTGCACGCACGCAGCGCCGCGGTGCAGAACCGCTTCGGCCAGCCGAAAACGGTGCTGCACGTGGTGGTGTACAAATTCAGAGACAATGTCTCAAATTACGACCGGGAACACGCCATCAACGGCATCAAGGACATGGCTGGAAAAATTCCCGGCATCAAGAACGTGTGGCTGAAAACCGGGCGCAACCAGATCAAGGACTTCAGCGGCGTCTACGCCATCGAATTCACGAGCGCCGAGGCCGCCGCCGACTACGCCGAAAGTCCGGTTCATGAGGCGTGGTCCAAGATGTGGCAGGAGCAGCGCGAAAACAGTCTTTCCTTCCAGGTTTCGAATCCCTAGCCGCTAGGTTTCTCTTGCTCTTGATTCCTGTAAGTGTGAACGCGCTCACCCTTCGCGCATAATCCCGTACCTTCTGCGGATCATCGCGTCAATGGCGCTGTCCGGCAGCAGACGTTTCGCCCATTTGAGCGTGGCAGCCAGCGGGGTTACTCCGTAGCGCGCCTGAGGCAGGGGTGCTCGAATAGCCTTCAAAATGACTCGCGCGCAATCTTCCGGCGTGGTCTTCGACTTTCGGCGGCTGCTCTTCGCGCCGGACCAGGAGCCCGCGTACACTTTGGCGTACGGCCCACTCTTGATCTTTTCCTGGTACGGCTGAGCTACTTGCACGGCGGTCTGCTGGATGTTCGTCACGATGTATCCGGGCTCGATCAAGATGGTCTTGACTTCGAAGGGATACAATTCGTGCCGCAAGGCGTTGCTCAATCCTTCCATGGCGTGCTTGCTGGCGCTATAAGCGCCTTGCGTCGGCGGGGTCACGAGTCCGGAGACCGAGCTGATCATGATGATGCGACCGGAGCGCCGCTCGCGCATTTTCGGGAGCACCGCCTGTGTCACACGCACGACACCGAAAAAATTGGTCTCGAACTGCCGCCGCCAGTCCTCCATGGTCATGTCTTCGACGGTCGCCACATAGGCCAGCCCCGCGTTGTTGATAAGCACGTCGATCGTGCCCGCTTTCTGATAGACCAAGTTGACCGCCCGCTGCACGGAACCGTCATCGCATACGTCCATTCCCAGAGTTTCGAGCGGCAGTTTTTTTTCGTTCGCCAAGGTATCAAGCTGCGCGCGCTTCTCCGCCGAACGCCCCGCGGCGAATACCCGGAAGCCATTCTCAGCCAGCAAGAGAGCCGCGGCTTTCCCCAGTCCATCGGTAGCTCCGGTAATCAAAACCGTTTGGGTTCCGCGCTCCGCGTCCATTCCGCCCCCTTTGGCGCAGCCTATGGTATCGCGAATTTGAGTGTGTCGCGCTCGGCCTGTCGGCGTCCCGTTTTCGGCACAGGGTGCGGAGGTCCTGCTCTTTGGATCGACTAGGATTGCTAGACTAATTGAATTGCTTACGTTCTAATCGCAACGCTTGGGTGAGCGTGCATGCCGGTCGATGAAAGCCTCTCCATCCCTGAACCCGGAAAAAAGTGGCGGCTCGGCTTTTGGAGTCTGATGGCCACGCAGTTCCAGGGCGCCTTCAACGAAAATGGGCTGAAATTTCTCGTCATCTACCTCATTCTTGCGGTCGAAAAAGACAAGGCCCAGCGTGATCAACTTGAGTTGCTTGTCGGCGTTCTCTTCGCGGCTCCCTTCATCCTGTTTTCGCTGACGGGCGGATATCTGGCGGACCGGTTCAGCAAACGCGCTGTGACCATCTGGACAAAAGTGTTTGAAGTGGGGGTCATGCTGTTCGCAACAGCAGCCCTAGTGGGACCCCATCTGAAATTGGCGCTGGCGGCGATCTTTCTCGTCTGCACGCAGGGAGCACTCTTCGGGCCGTCCAAGTACGGCTTGCTGCCGGAGCTACTTCCGCAGGAAAGGCTTTCGTGGGGCAACGGCGTCCTCGAACTCGGGACTTTCCTTGCCATTATCGTCGGGAGCGTGAGCGGTTCTTTTCTCGCCGAGGCTTTCGACGGGCGCCAGATTTATTCAGGGGCGCTCCTGCTGGGTTTCACGATTGCCGGTTTGGCCTGGAGCTTTGGAATCAGCCGCGTACCCGCAGCGGACCCTCGAAAGAGATTCCATCTCACCTCGCTCGTTGATGTCGGGTCGCCAATGACACTGATTCGCCGCGACCGCGTGCTGTGGCTAGCGGTGGTGGGCAACACCTACTTCTTCTTCGTCGCCGGGCTGCTGCAATTCAACATATTTATCTACGGGCAAGACGTGCTGCACATTCGTTCGACGCAGGGAGGCTTCCTGCAGGCGGCAGTGGCCATCGGTATCGGCCTGGGCAGCTTTGCCGCGGGATATCTCTCGGGCGGAAAAATCGAATATGGATTAATTCCTCTCGGCTCACTGGGCATGACATTCCTCGGACTCTGCCTGGCGATACCGGACTTGTCGTTCCGCGCCGTGTTGTTGCTGCTGGCGGCGCTGGGCTTCTTCGGCGGATTTTTCATCGTGCCGATCAGCGCCCTGATCCAGCACCAGCCGGAGGAAGACCAGAAGGGCGTGGTCATCGGCGCAGCGAACTGGCTTTCTTTTGTGGGCATTGGCGCCGCTTCCGGTGTGTATTACGCTGCCACTCATTTTCTGCACCTCAGCCCGGGAGGAATTTTCTTCTGGTCGGCGCTTGCCACACTCGGAGCAACAGTCTATGTGTTGCGGCTGCTGCCAGATTCGTTGTTGCGGCTTTTTCTGTGGATTGCCACCAACACGCTCTACCGCTTGGACGTCGAAGGGCGGGAAAACGTGCCCACGCGTGGCGGCGCGTTGCTGACTCCCAACCATGTCTCCATGGCCGATGCGGTACTGCTCATCGCATCGCTCGATCGTCCGATCCGGTTTCTGATGTTCAAGGGTTCCTACGAGCATCCGCTGGTCAAACCATTCGCAAAAATCATGGGGGTGATTCCCATCGCGTCGGACCAAGGGCCGCGCGAAATGATCCATTCTTTGCGGCTGGCCACCGACGCACTGAAAAACGGCGAAATCGTTTGCATTTTCCCGGAAGGGCAGATGACGCGGATCGGCCAGATGCTGCCCTTCCGCCGCGGCATGGAGCGCATCATCAAAGGCGTAGACGTTCCCATCATTCCCGTGAATCTGGACGGCGTGTGGGGCTCGATCTTCAGTTTTGCCGGCGGGCGATTTCTTTGGAAATTTCCGCGGCAGATTCCTTACCCCGTGCGAGTCACCTTTGGAAAGCCGGTGCCTCCGACGGCCTCTTCGCAGGAAGTCCGCCGCGCGGTGCAGGATCTCGGCGCGGAAGCCTTCGCGCGCCGCAAGAAGCACATGCGCACGTTGCCCGAATCATTCATCTACTCGGCGCGGAGGCATCCCTTCCGCTTCGCCATGGCCGACGGGCAGAGGCCGAACCTCGGTTGGTTTTCGGCGTTGGTGGGAGCTCTGGTCCTCGCGCGACGCTTGCGAAAGCAATGGCAAGGACAGGAAATGGTCGGCATCCTGTTGCCGCCATCGGTTCCCGGCGCGCTTGTGAATTACGCCGCCATGTTAATGGGCAAGGTGCCGGTAAATCTGAACTACACCGTTTCGAATGAAACGCTGGCCTCCTGCGCGCAACAGTGCAACTTGAAAGCGGTCGTCACCGCGCGGGTCTTTTTGGAAAGGGTCAAGATCCAGCCTCCCGGAGAAACGATTTTCATCGAGGACGTGGCCAAGGGTGCCGGCTTCGGCGAACGTGCCGCGGCTGCATTGGCCGCAAGCCTCTTGCCGGCGAAAGCCGTCGCGAGATTTGCAGGCTGCCACCGCCCCGCGTCGCTCGATGACATCGCCACGATTATTTTTTCCAGCGGCTCGACGGGTGACCCCAAGGGCGTCATCCTCACGCACTGTAATATTGCTTCAAATGTGGAGCAGCTCAACCAGGTTTTCATGCTGCACGCCGACGATCGCATCATGGGCATTCTTCCGTTCTTTCACTCGTTTGGTTTTACCGGCACGCTTTGCCTGCCCGCCGCCACCGGCATCGGCGTGGTCTTCCACCCGAATCCGCTCGATTCGCGCGTCATCGGCGCTCTTGTCAACAAGTACGCGGTCACCATGCTGCTTGCGACACCTACCTTCTTGAACGCTTACACGCGCCGCTGCACGCCGGAAGATTTCGGCAGCTTGCGCTTCGTTATGGCCGGCGCGGAAAAATTGCCCGACCGCATTTCGCAAGCCTTCGAAGATCACTTCGGTATTCGCCCGCACGAAGGTTACGGCTGCACCGAATGTTCGCCAGCGGTTACGGTGAACACCATCGATTTTCGTGCGGCGTCGTTCCGCCAGGTAGGGGCGAAGCGCGGCAGTATCGGACATCCCTTGCCGGGAATCACTGTGAAAATCGTGGACCCCGACACCTTCGAGCCTGTAGGCGTGGATGAGCCGGGACTGTTGCTTGTCCGCGGCCCGAACATCATGCGCGGCTACCTCAACAAGCCGGAAAAAACCGCCGAGGTCCTACGCGACGGCTGGTACAACACCGGGGACGTTGCGAGGATGGATGAAGATGGTTTTCTGCGCATCACCGACCGCTTGAGCCGCTTCAGCAAAATTGGCGGCGAGATGGTGCCGCACATCAAAGTCGAGGACCTCCTGCAGGAACTGGCCGGCGCCACGGAGCAGACCTTTGTTGTCACCGCCGTGCCCGATGAGAAGAAAGGCGAGCGCCTCGTCGTGCTGCACACGCTGGATGAGCGTCGCTTGGAAGAATGCCTCGAGAAACTGGGAAAGAGCGACCTGCCTGCGCTATGGCGGCCGCGGAAGGAGCAGTTCCTGCGCATCGAGACGCTTCCCTATCTCGGCACCGGAAAGCTCGACCTGCGCAAAGCGCGCGGATTGGCGCTGGAGATGATCGAACGCGCGCTTCTCGACTAGCGGAACGCCGGCTGAGGATGAAAAACTCTCCAATGACGAAAGCCGCAAATTTGGGTCACCGGCGCGGCCTGCTCCTGCGGCTCCTTGTGTCTGGAATGGTCCTCGCGCTGTGGTTCTGGACGCAATCACTGATCGGCGCGCGCACCGCTCCTGCATCCGGTATCGGCGACGCGCTCCACAACCTGACTGCCGGACTTAACTCCTACTTCGCTCAAAACACCAGAGCGGCCGATGCACTCCTCATCGTGAGCTCCGCGCTGATCGACGCCCTGGGCCTGTTCCTACTGGGACGCTGGCTCTTCGGCGGAAGCGTTCGCCCATTCCTCGGATTATTCTTGCTGATGACCCTGCGCCAGCTGCTCGAAGCCATCTGCGCGTTGCCTCCGCCATCGAACATGATCTGGCGCTACCCGGGTTTCCCCTCGCTGTTGGTGACCTATCAGGTGGCCCATGACTTTTTCTTCTCCGGACATACCGCCATCGCGGTTTTCGGGGCGATCGAGCTATCCCGCTTGCGCCGAAATTGGCTCACGGCCGCCGCCGTCCTGCTCGTCGTTTTCGAAATCACAACCGTTCTCATCCTGCGCGCGCACTACACCATGGACGTTTTTGCCGGGATCCTGGCGGCACTCTGGATCGCCCACCTTACGGAACGCATCTCGCCACG